>ERZ772878.447-NODE-447-length-42156-cov-3.49243_pt1 | contig 42156 bp, 28 predicted proteins | sample MGYA00580578_ERZ772878 | MGnify/ENA primary metagenome ERZ772878 (study PRJEB29015, sample SAMEA2737686) | human gut metagenome | biome: human gut; feature: human-associated habitat; material: faeces | place: China | collected 2012 ...
GTCACAATAACTTTGCCTATGGCTAAAAAATTGCTTGCGGGTAAAAGTGTCAGAATGAAAAAACTGTTGAAGAACGACGGCACGACATTTGACGCTGATGTTGAATTGAAAGTAGATAAAGAATCGCAATATCCCGTACAATTTGTTTTTGCACCGCCGAAACCGCTCGGAAAATGTCCGAAGTGTAACGGTGACGTTGTGGAAAGTATGAAAGCGTTTTCGTGCAATAATAACTGCGGATTTATTATATGGAAGAAATCCGATAGGGGATTATTTAAGAAAACAACGATAACTCACACAATGGTCAAAAAATGGCTTGCGGGTGACAAGGTGCGATGTAATAAGCTTATGAGTAAAAACGATACGGAATTTAAAGCGGACGTAACTATGAAATATAACCCCGACAGCGTGTATAACGCACCCGATTTTACATTGGAATTTGTGAATGACGAGAAAAAAGACGTATCTCAATAAAATGAGATACGTCTTTTGTTTTAAACCAAAACAGAATGACCGCATTCTTTTGTGATTCGTTGATTAAGTTCGTTGGCAAGATTGTTGACTGTATCTTTGTTTGAGCCGCAAACTGATACTTTTGCACCCGATTTTAAGGTTATTTCCAATTTATAATTAGAGCCGAAGTGCAAAAACAGAAGCGGAAAAATTATAGTCCAGCAAGATATAACCGCCCAAAACGTATGGTACCAAGAAAATACTTTTTTAACTTTTATTGCGGCTATGTCACTGTATTGTACAAGTGGCATTTTGACTGAATTTTTAGGTCGTGATATAAATTCAACACGGTCTTTCTTTAAATAGACATCATACGAAACGTATGTAGCAAACAAACCGAAACGCATACCTTTTGTGGTGGATAGTGCGTGCATCGAACCTTTTTCACGTTCAGAAGTGTTTGCGTTGAGTGGTTGTTCGTATGACTGTTGAGGCTGCATTTGAGGTTGTACTTGAGGTTGAGGTTGCACTTGAGGTTGAGATTGCACTTGAGGTTGAGGTTGTACTTGCGGTTGTACTTGCGGTTGAGGTTGCATTTGAGGTTGTTCGTAAACTGTGTTGTCGTAATTATTATTGTTATTTAGGTACAAAGTTTGAAACAAATTGCACAATTCGGACATATACGGCTCAAAGTCCTTTGACGGTGCGGGTGAAAGATAAGCATATGAAGCATTGTTTAAAATTAATTTTATATTTTTATCGTCTTGCTCAATTCCTATTATGTTTGAGGAAGGAAGAAATTCCAAGACAAGCTTTTTATAAAAAACTCCCTTTGAACAAGCGATTATGCCGTTTTTCGCCTTTCCGTTACTGCCTGTTACAATAACAAAATAAACAACACTGTCATTTATGATTGAAAGATATTGTTTGTTTGCCATAAATAATTTGGCGGCTAAATCATTGATTTCAAGTTGTTTTTCGGTAGTATCTGGATATTCGAATTTTATATTCGGAATGTTGGCGAATTTTGAAATAATATCATTATATATAGGGTGATTCATTGTCTTTGCAAACTTGATAATATCATTTTCACCTATTTGAAATGCTAAGTCGGGTTGGAAACGATTGAATTGAAGTTCGCTTAAATCTTGTGGACTCATTATAAATTCCTTCTTTCATTTGTATTGAATTTATAATATCATATTTAAGAATTTTAGTAATGGACCTGTGGTGATAAAATAAACCCCATCTATAAAACAGATGGGGTTGCAAATTATTTCAATGCGTCTTCGATTGCGTTAAGTTCGTCTTGTGTGAAGTCAAGATTATTTAGTGAGTTGACATTCTCAATAATCTGAGAAGCTTTTGACGCACCAAGAAGAACACTTGTAAGTTTGCCGCCTCTCAAGTTCCATGCACAAGCCATTTGAGCAAGTGACTGACCTCTGTTTTCGGCAATCTTATTCAGCTTAACAATCTTTTCGATTTTATCGGCTGTAATGCCCTCTTTTGTAAGGAACGGTGAACTCTTTGCGGCTCTTGAGTCGGCAGGAATACCGTTTATGTATTTATTTGTAAGAAGTCCCTGTGCAAGCGGACAGAATGAGATTGAACCTATACCCTCGTCTTGTAGTACGTCCTGCAAGCCGTTTTCAATCCAGCGTTCAAACATATTGTAACGTGGTTGATGAATAACAAGCGGAGTGCCAAGTGACTTCATAATTTCAGCCATTTGCTTTGTCTGTTCTGCGTTGTAGTTTGAAATACCTACATAAAGCGCCTTACCGCTTCTTACGATATGGTCAAGTGCCGACGCTGTTTCTTCCATAGGGGTGTCAGGATCGGGACGGTGATGATAGAAAATATCAACATATTCAAGTCCCATACGTTTCAAACTTTGGTCAAGACTTGCGATAAGGTATTTTCTTGAACCGTGGTCGCCGTAAGGTCCGTTCCACATACCGTAGCCTGCTTTGGTTGAGATGATTAATTCATCACGATACGGCGAAAGTTCGTGTTTCAAAACCTTACCGAAATTTTCTTCGGCACTGCCCGGATACGGACCGTAATTGTTTGCAAGGTCGAAGTGAGTAATGCCAAGGTCGAAAGCTGTTGTAAGCAAATCAACCATATTGTCGTAACTGTCGTTACTGCCGAAGTTGTGCCATAAACCAAGCGAAAAAGCAGGAAGTAACAGGCCGCTCTTTCCGCAACGGTTATATTTCATTGTTTCATATCTTTCTTTGTTTGCAATATACATTTTCAAAATCCTTTCTTATTTTATATGTTGATTTTTGCGGAGTTTCTTGCAATAATGTTTTGTTCGATTATCGAAGAAACGGAACTTTTTTTATTAATTAAATCCATCAGCATTGAAAAACAACGCTTTGCCAATTCGTCGATGTTTTGACTTACTGTAGTGACCGATGGGATAAAGTACGCAGATGAAAGCAAATCGTCAAAACCTGTGATTTGCATATCGTTTGGAATGTTAATTCCGTTTTCGTGTGCGGCACTTATAATTCCCTGTGCAATTAAATCGTTGGACGTAATAATTACATCGGGGAGTGAGGTTATAATTTTCTTTGTGAACAGTCTTCTTGCGGTTTTCAGTTTGTCGCCGTGCAGGCTTTCTTCTAAAAATATCACCGAAGTTGTGTCGCTGTATTTTTTTAATGCATCGGTATATCCGTTGTATCTGTTCAAAAGATTGCTTTGACCGGTCGGAGTTTCACCAACATACATAAATTTTCTGCAACCCGATTTATAAAGTGAATCAACCATTTCTTGAACGGTTTCCCTGTTGTTGAAAGTAACAGACGGAATATTGCCGACTTTTCGGTCGCCTGTAACTATAGGAATAGATTGTGCGGCAATGCTTTGAATAAGCGGAATGTCGGAATTGTCACCGATAAAAATAATACCGTCAATACGTCGCTCCAAAAGTGCTTTTATACTGTCCTTCTCTGCTTTTAAATTGTGTCCGCTTTCGGTAAAAAGTACGGTATAGTCAGACATACGGGCGTATTTGAGTATCGCTGACGCACACGTTGCGTAAAATTCACCTGAAATGTCGGGGAATACAACGCCTATACTTTTGCTTTTTTCACAACGCAGACTTCTTGCAGTTGTGTTGGGTGTGTAATGCAGTTCTTTTACGGCGTTTTTTACGCGTTTGCAAGTATCGTCCGAAATTGAAGGATTACCTGAAAGTACGCGTGAAACGGTTGAAGGCGATACTTTTGCGAGTTTTGCCACATCTTTTATTGTTACTTTTTGCAATATTTCACCTCCTGTGCAATCGTTTGCGTAAATAGGCGTTTAAAATGCACAGATTAAATTTTGTATCTGTGCAATCGTTTGCATAAATAATATCATATGATTTCTAAATTGTCAACAGTTTTTATGAAGGTGTATATTTTTAGAATATATCGTTAATCATTTAAAATGGTTAATATTTTCACAATATTTATCAAATATTGTGAAAATGAAACAATCAGATATATTTTTAAAAATAATTACAAAAATGCTTGATTTAATAGAAAATGGGTGATATAATGACAACAACATTTATAAGAAAAATAATGAAAGGAAAGAAAATAATGCAAAAGGAAACTAAGAAAGAAAGATTTGACAGAATTTCAGAGGCAAGAAAAATTAAAATACTTGACGGAATTCGCCTGCTTGAAAACTGCTCAAACAAATCAAATTACGAATACACAAATGATGAAATAGAAAACATATTTGCAGACATTGAAAAAGCCTTACATTCGGCAAAAGCAAAATTTACGGCAGATACAAAGCAACAACGTATAGATATGTTTAAATCTGAGTTTGAAAGAGAATATACGTGGCTTAACGGATTTATGAGAAATGTTTACAGATTTGCAGATAAAGAGGCTATGATTTCTCCCGAAACAAAGACTGCTTGGACATACTCTGAACTTAATTCAGAAGCAAACCGTTTTTCAAATGCGATTTTGGAAGCAGGAATAATAAAAGGCGGAGTAGTGATGTTCCAACTTTTGAATTGCCCGGAATTTGCGTTTGCATATATCGCTTGCCATAAAACAGGTACAGTAAGTTGTCCGATAAATTTCAGATTGTCAGCCGGTGAAATTGCAATAACTATTGAGGACAGCAGACCGACAGTATTTATATATGAATCAATCAACAAAGACGCTGTTGAACAGGCACTGAAACTTTCAAAATTCACACCGAAAATGATAATTATGGTGGACGAAGAAGGAGCGGCTCCTATACCTGGTACGGTAAAATATTCGGATTTTGTGAAGAATGCATCGGCAGAAAATCCGAATTTGAATTGGAATCTTTCTATATATGATGAAACGACAAGACTTTATACATCGGGAACAACAGGCAGACCAAAAGGTGTTTGCATAACAAGTATTAACGAAGTGCTTTCGGCGCACGATGTTATGATACATTTCCCGTTCTCGTCAGAGGATAAGTCTATGAATACAACACCTTGGTTCCACAGAGGCGGTTTGCATTCGGGCGGTCTTACACCGACATTTTATGCGGGTGGCTGTGTTACGATAATGCGTAAATTTGACGCGGCTTTGACGCTTAAATATGTGGAAGATTATAAGCTTTCGTTCATAATCGGTGTACCGGCTGTTTTGGAACGTCTTACGGAGGCTCAGGAGAGAAACGGCAGAGATTTGAGTACACTTCACGGTATTGTTACAATGGGTTCGCCGCTTGAACGTGCGGCTTGTATGCGTTATCAGAGAGTGCTTACACCGAGAATATTCAATGGCTACGGAACAACCGAAACTTTCTGGAATACATTTCTTAGACCGAACGATTTACCTGAAATGGCGGGTACAGCGGGCAGAGCTTGTACTGATGATGACGTGCGAGTAGTAAAGGTATTTGAGGACAGACGTGCCGAACCTCACGAAATTGTTGCTAAAGATAATTGCGAAGTGGGTGAAGTGATTATCCGCTCACACGCAAAATCAGCGTATTTCTACTATAATAATGAGGGTGAAACGGAGCGTAAATTCCATAACGGATATTTGTACACAAACGACCTCGGTACTTGGGACGAAAATCATTTTATTACTATTGCCGGAAGAAAAGACGATATGATTATTTCACAGGGTGAAAATATTTATCCTACGCAGATTGAAGAAGTGCTTAATTCACATCCGAAAGTTGCGGACAGTATCGTTACCGCCGTTCCGGATAAAGCACACGGCGAAATTGTTACGGCATATGTCGTAAAAGCAGATGAATCGCTTACTGTTGACGAACTTGAAGAATTTTGTAAAAACAGTCCTATGATTTCAAACTATAAACGTCCGAGATATTATAGATTTACAGCAACTATACCGACAAACGTTACGGGTAAGAAACTTCATTATAAAATTAAGGAAATGGCAAAGAATGATCTTATAAACGGACTTTTAATTCGTGCATAAAATAAGGGTGGTGTAATACCACCTTTATTTTTTTCGGCAATTTACAATTTGTTTACAAAACATCAAACAATATTGTAATTTAGTGGTATATGTTGTATTATATAACATAGGGGGGAGAAAGGACTAATATACAATATGTATACAATTTTGCAAGAAGAAAAGAATATTGAGGGAGTGGTAAAGACTACATACGGCATCAAATGTGAGGAAATGGCTGTTAATGACGTGTCACCAAATAAAAAAGAGGTGACAGAATTAATCGGAAGACTGAACAAATACGAATTGTCACCCTGTCATCTGCAAGATGTAATTGAAGATTTTATCTAACAGAAAAAGCAAGCATTGTTTGTAGCAGTAGCTTGCTTTTTTTGTAACTTTAATCGGAGGTGTTTGTTACTCGAGATACTAAACAGTCGCTCATTGACGGAAGGGGAAATGTATGATACAATTCAATATAGATTTCTTGTATCGCATAACGTCACATTCTGTCAGAAAAGCTAGCTGACAAATAAAATTGAGAAAGGGATTTGTTTAATGATGGATACAACTATAATTTATAACGATTACCTTTCGGGCGATGCAAAGGCTCTTGAAAGGCTTATGGAGATTTACGGTGACAAGCTTACGCTGTATATAAACGGATATATAAAAAATCTCCACGATTCGGAGGACTTGTTGATAGAAGTTTTTGCGTATCTGATCAGCAAACGGCCGAATATTAAAAGCAGTTTTGAAAGTTACATATATAAAGCGGCTCGAAATCATGCACTGATGTTTTTGAGAAAAGCAAAAAGACATATCATTCTTACAGAGGAAGAAATGAATTTTTGCATAGAAAATACATTTGAAGATGAAGTGTGCATTGCGGAGCGAAACAAGCGGATTTATGACTGTATGGAATATTTGCCGTCCGCTCAAAAAGAGGCTCTTTATCTTGTATACATTGAGGGAATGAGTTACAAAGAAGCCGCTGCTGTTTTAAGAAAGTCGGCAAAACAGATTGATAAGCTGTTGCAACTCGGCAAAAAGAAATTAAGACCTTTACTTGAAACGGAGGGAATAAAAAGTGCGTTCAACGACTGAAAGAATAAAACTGGCGAAAAAACAGGCTGATGAAATAAAAAAACAGCGCAACGAAAAAAGACATAGATTGGCAGTCATCTCGTGCTATTCGTTTGGCATTGCTTTAATCGTAGTCATATCGGCACTTGTATGTAATTTGAATTTTGCGGGATTTGAGCATACGCCGATGCATGACACAGCCAGTATTTTTGCCAACAAAGGCTTTTTGGGGTATGTTGTTGTAGGAATTTTGGCGTTTTTACTTGGCATTTCGCTAACTTTGATGTGTGACATTCTTCATAAAAGAAATAAAGAGAGGAATGAGGGAAATGACAGAACTGACAGAACTGACAGATAATCTTTTACAGCTTTTCTGCGTTTTTATCTGCGGATGCTGCTCCTGTATTTCGGCAATACGAAACAGAAGTTACAATCGCCTTTTGGTATTGCTTTTTTACCTGAGTTTCGGAATGGGGCTTGCCTATTGGGTACTGTACCTTATATTGTTAGGCACTTCTCCGCTTGTGTTCTGTGTTTCGGAACTGAGCTGGACGGCATCGTATATTTTTCTTACTTTACGTCTTTATGCAGATGTACCGAAAGAAAAACATAAAAAGAAAGCGATATTTTGGATTTTACCGTTGTTTTCTCTGGGTATGGGTATTTTCTTTTGTTTGCGAGGCAGTTATTTTGAGAACATCTTAATGGGCACAGCGATGGGAATATTGGGCTTTTATGCGGTAAAAGGTATATATTTTGCAAAAATTCAAAAACAGACGGGTAAGCTGTGGATTTTTGCGGCGGCTTTGATTTTTTATGCGGCAGAATATCTTTTGTGGGGTTCTTCGTATTTTATTGCGGAAAACACCTTTATAAATCCGTATTATTTGGTTGACATATTTATAATGAATCCGGCTCTTATTCTGATAGCCGTTGCACAGAGCAGGGAGGAAAAACTATGCCGTACAATATAGAAAATATATTTATATGCCTTGCGGCTCCGTTTTTGCTTGCCGCACTCGGTACAAATACCGGCAACAGAAAAAATTACATTTTTATAGTTCTCGGATTTGTCTGCTGTATTATATCCGCCTATTTGAATACATTTTTTTCGGTGCTTTACGGTGCACAGGAAACATCTGCTGTATTGGAAATATCACCTGTTATAGAGGAAACGGTAAAACTCATTCCTCTTTTGTTTGGTTTGATTGTTTTTGAACTCCAACCGCAGGAGGGGGATAATATTATTTTTAATATTGCAGTGGGATTTGCTACCTTTGAAAATATCTGTTACCTTTTGGAACACGGAACAGGTAATTTGTTTTATTTGTTAGTACGCGGTTTTTCGACCGGAGCTATGCACATTACATGTGCTTTTATAATCGGGTACGGACTTAGAGTATTCCGCCGACCCGGTGCGTTAAAGGCATCCGGCATTTTTGCACTGTTGTGCGTCGCGATTACATTTCACGCAATGTTTAATATGCTTATGAAAACCAACGGTTTAATAAAGCAATTTGGATATGCGGTTCCGATTGTTTCTTGCCTTATTCTGTTTCTGCTGAAATACCGTTTCAGAAAAATAACTGATTCAAAATAACTCTGTTTTATTCAGACCGGAAAAAAATCCGGTCTTTTTTTGTTTTTTTAGGGGGAAATTTTATATTTTCAAGCACCTATATAATAAAAGGGTGGATTGAGGAGGTGTGTGAATTGAAATCTAATACGGAAAGAATGAATTTAGTTTTCGCACGTGCGAAAAAGATAAAATATTGCAGGGAGACAAAAAAGCTGAATTTCTGCAAAGTTGCAACCGCCTTGCTTTCCGTTCTTTTGCTGTGCTGCACCGCATTATTTCCGACATCGTACAAAAGTGCGGCGGTTGCCGGTTATTGCGGTGCAATTCTGCTGATTGACGGAATGTGCGGATATGTGCTGACAGCAGTTGTGACTTTCATAATCGCAACGGTGATTACCGTAATGTGTATCAAAATAAAAAACAGGAGGGACAGAAAATGAGCAAAAAAATAGTGTCGGTGATATTATCACTTTGCATCATAGTTTGCGCGCTACCGATGAATATTCTTGCGGCGCCCGAGCAAAACGAAACACTTACCTTTAACGGCGGTAAAACGCTTCTTCTGCAAAACGATTACATAAGCTTTTATTTCTACGATTTGCAGTATCAAACCTATACGGCAACGGTTCCGAGGGCAATCGCAAAGGAAACAGGCGATGTTTTTACACAGGATCTTCAAGCCCCCGGCTGCGAATTTAATGTTTATACCGGCGGAGGAAATAAGAAGACAACCTATCCGTCTGTCACACTGCAAAAGGCGGAGTTTGTGTCTGAAACGCCGAACGGGAAAAATACCGCAATTAAGGCAGACTACAACATGGACATAGGTCTGTACGATATTCCCGGAACTCCGTACGGCACAATAATACCGGCAAAAGTAACGGTTTATCACGAGCTTGTATGTCTTGACAAAAAGGATAAAACAGCTTGGGGCGTTTTGACAACCGTCAGTGAAATACAAATGAACAGAGATGATTTCCCCGAACATGATTTGTACTTTGAGTGGCGGTATGTGATGAACAATTTTACCGGAATGGGTCACAGTGAAACCGCAAACAGCTCAGGAGGTCCGGCGGTTAAGATGGATCGCACAACAGTAACCGAAAGCGGTGAAATAACAACTAAAAGTTCGGTTGTAACAGGCAAAATTGATGATGTGTCAACAAAGCACGTTCCGAAAGGCTATACCTTGTGGGGCGATGTAGACGGCGTTTATGTTAATGAAATTTACACAGATGCATATCCGTGGGCAAATCCGTTTGTCGGTTTGTCCGATTACTACGATAAGTTCGATATTGTGTACTGCGGAGATTCTCCGCTGCGTGTAAGCTTGCCGCAGACAGTTACCGTGAGGTCAAACGATTTTCCTGTTCTTACATGGGTGGAAAGCAAAAGCTACTGTGGCTTTGACCTTGACGTAAATACCGAAATGTCGGTCGGTGCGCAGTATCTGTGGGGTTATCGCAATCTGAAAACGTTGAGCGAGGAGCTTCCGACAAAGCCTGACGAAATATCGTCAAGTTTTTCCGCAAAGCGTCTTGCGGTATTTGAGTCGAACGGTGCAATTACCGTTGAATATGTCTCGGATGACGCCACACTTGAAAGTTTGAAAAAGAAATATAATGCGTCTCCTGTTGCACAAATAGCCGGCGAGTATAAAAGCACAAACGGTTCTTCTTTTGAATTTACCGGCGGAGCGGCAACGCTTTCTCCGTCTGTGACGGCAACGTGGAACGAAAATAATGGCGGAAAGTTGATTGTTTACAAAGACGGACGAATCGAACAGCACGGCGTTAATTTGAACGCTCCGTCATTCAAATTCTATCAGCCGCAAAACGGTGCGGAAGACTCTTTGAAAATTACAATGTCAAAAGAAGGTCTTTCATTTGATATTGAACCCGACAAAAACGACGCAGTGATTTTTGTCGATATTCCGTATGCAACGACAAAGTTGGAAAAAGCAACCGCAGATGCGGACGGCAACCTTGTTTTTAACGGTGAAATCGGATTCAAAACAGTATTTGACGGTGCTGAATTTTCGCTTGAAAAGTTGGGTTACGGTTTAGGAGAAAAGACAGTAAACGGCAAAAAGAAATATGAATTTAAGGTAAACGGCGTAAAAGCGAAAGGCAGCCTTGACACCGCCAAGATGATGGCGTTGGAGCTTGCCAAGGTTGAGGGTGAGGTCAACACCTTTAAGGGTGAGGAACGGTATGCCTTCAGCCTTGAACTAAATGCCTTTGACCTTTTTGAAACCGAGGCGGCACTTGCTCTTGAACGTAGCAATAACGGTGCTCTTATTCCTGACGAGTTATGGTTTTATGTAAAATCATCACCGGGAATTGTACTTGTTCCGCCTGTTCCGATAGGACAGCTTAACGGCGGCGGTGCCGGCTTTAAGGATCTTGCCGCAACGGTAAATGGCAATTATCTTGCCATTCCTCCTATTAAATTACGCGGTGCATTGACGGGAACATATCTGCATCTTATTGAAGGAACAGGTAACGTTATTATAGGACCGAGCGAGATTTCACTAAAAGCGACCGATGTTAACCTTGTAGGTGCAGGGGCGGCAACGCAGATTGTTGACAGCTTCGGCTATTCCTTAAAATTAAACGGACAGGAACGCAGTTATAAAGGTAATACATATGAAGGTATTTATTTCGGAGGCTCAAAGGAGCTTGCATTAAATCTGCCGAGTAAACAGATAGACGTTATAACGTTTGATTCTTCTATTGAATTGGGTGCTTTCGGCGGAGTGAATAACAGCAAGGATTATCTGTATCTTGCAATCGGTGCAAACGGTACGGTTGCAGGCAGAGTTCAGATTCCGAAAAGTAGTCCCGTCCTTGCCGGCAAAGGGTTTAACGTCGGAAATATTAATCTGATCGTAGGCGGTCAGACGGCTTTCCCAATCAGAAACGTAACAGTTGAGGAGGGTATGAAGCAAGCCTTCCAAAATGTCGATGTGTACCTTGGCGTGGTGGCTGAGGTGGGCGGTTGGTTAGCCAGCGCGCGAGCATGGGTACTTGTGCCGAAAATCGTAGAGACCGACTTCCGTAAAGGCGGCGGCTGGGATATTGAGTTTAAGATGTTAGGTTATATGCCTGAATGGAACTGGGCGGATAAAGGTGTGTCACCGGTTGTAAGTATGCTTGCGGAAGACAGCGATGCGAATTTTGCGGCGGTGCGTGATGAGAACTTTGTGCTTGCAAACACCGGCGTGAGTCGGACGGAAATCTCAGCAAGTGCCGGTACAGACGAAGCACCGTATATCGTACTTGCCTTTGACGGAAATCTAACCGAGGAGCAGATCAAAGAGAACCTAAAGATTTTCAATGACAGAAACGCTGAGCTTAATATCGACTGGATGACTGATGACAGTCAGTTTAATCCTGACGAAGATGTCAGCGCGACAACTATTGCAGATATGGAAAAAACAAACGCTGACGGCAAAAAATATCGTCTGGCTCTTCTGCGACTTAAAGAAGGTGGCAAGTATATCGTTGATGCAGGCGAGTTGACCTTTACCGATGAAAAGGCATTTTCTGTTGAGCCGTTTGAAAAGTTGGCACTGACACTGAACGACAATCAAATTTCCGGTGAGGTGAAGTACGCCGTGGATAATGCGCCTTATGTTATCCGCACTTATTTTTCAAACGAAGAAGGCGGAGCGGACTATATGATTTCAGAACAGGAAATCAGTGATACCTCAAATATTGAACTTTCCGTTCCTACATCGGGTGCGATAGCACCGACAGGTGAATATTATGTAACAGCCTTTCTTATGACGAAAAAGCAAGCAGATCTTAACGGTGACGGTAAGGAGGAAGACGCACTTATTGCTATTGATAATCAAGCGTTTAATACAAAAGTTGCATATACCAATGTAAACGAACCGTCCGCACCGACAGATGTTACTCTGCAAACATCAGGAAATGAGGTAATGCGTGCGGAGTGGAATGCGTCAGACAATGTTGACGGTTATAGTGTGAGAATTTATGAGGAAAAAGACGGAGAATGGACAGACACAGGATTTGGATATGATTTGGATAAAGACACGACAGCGGTTGATATGGCACTAACTGTTGGAGGAAACGGCGTTCGTGTAAATGAAAACGGAGATACCGCGGAGTCTGTTCCTGCCGAGAATTTGTTGCCTGATAAGACATATAAAGTCGGTGTTCGTGCATACAAAAAATCGGAAAACGGAAAGTATTACAGTAAGGAAACCGAATCCACAGGCGAATTTCTTCCTAAATATACACCTATGGATATAGCACTTTCGATGAACGGTAACGAATGCACTGCCGATGAAAACGGCGTTTATCACGCGTATATCGGCGGCGGTGACAATACTTTGTCTGTAAGCGAATCGGACGCTGATGCGACATTTAAACTGACAAGAATGGACACAAATGACCAAATACCAAACGAAAACGGTGAAAACACCTTTGCAATTCCGGAATTTGAGGGAAGTTTGATGTTCAAGATTGACGGTATTTCCGGCAAGGATGTAACAAGTGTATTCCTACTTATTAATATGGATAAAGAACCGCCTGTTCTGACGCTTTCATCTGATATATTTTATGCAGACAATGAAAGCGGCGACTATACGATAACAGGAATATCAGATGCGGGTAGCAGAATTATGTACGGCGATAATGAAGAAGTTGTTGCAGGCAGTGACGGTAAGTTTGCTGTTTCGGGAAAACTCTATGAAAGTCAAACAAGCGGTGCTATTATGCTTTGTGCACAGGATTTTGCCGGAAATACTTCAACACCGCAGACTGCACTTGTTATAAAGAAAATGTCAAACACCGTAACGGTAAATGACAGCTATGCGGAGAATTCGGGTAGCGGAGAGTATTCAGAGGGTGAAACGGTAACGATTAAGGCCGGCGAACGCAGCGGATATAAATTCAGCGGTTGGACGACTGACGACGGTGTAAAGTTTGCGGACAGCAAGTCGGCAGAAACAACATTTACAATGCCGGGTAAAGCCGTAACCATAACCGCTAACTGGACGAAATCAAGTGGCGGTAGCGGAGGCGGAGGCGGTAATGTGCGTTATACCGTTTCATTTGAAACAAACGGCGGTAATGATATTGCAAGCAAAACCGTTACAAAAAACAGTGTTATAAAAGAGCCGGAATTACCGATAAAGGACGGATTTGACTTTGAGGGATGGTATACCGATAAAGAACTCGAAACAAAATATGATTTTACTGAAAAGGTAACAAAGAACTTCACGCTATATGCGAAATGGACTGAAAAGGATAACGGTGAATGGAAAAATCCGTTTACCGATGTTAAGGAAAATGACTGGTTTTATGATTCGGTGAAATATGCGTATGAAAATGACTTGATGAAGGGCATATCAAATACAGAATTTGCACCTGACAGCGAAGTTACCAGAGCGATGTTTGTAACGGTTATCTATCGTATGGAAAATGAGCCACAGACGGGAAAATGTGCTTTTACTGATGTTGAAAGTGGCAGCTATTACGAAAGTGCAGTTACTTGGGCGAATGAAAACGGTATTGTTTCGGGTATTTCTGAAGATTGTTTTGCTCCGAATGAGCCAATTACCCGCGAACAGATGGCGGCGATTATCTATCGCTATGCAGCGTTTAAAGGATATGACATAACTACAAGCAGCAACACATCTTATACGGATAACGACAATATTTCGGATTATGCAAAGGACGCTGTAATATGGGCGGCTGAAAAGTCCGTTATGACAGGTAATACAGACGGTAGCTTTGCACCGAAAGCAAACACGACAAGAGCACAGGTTGCTTCAGTATTTATGCGTATGGTTGAAAACTTAAAATAAAATATTGAAATTCCTCTCATAAATAATGAGAAAAAAGACCGCTCGGAATAGAGGTGAAATGCCTTTATTGACGAGCGGTTTTTGCTTGCGATAAATTCACAAATCAGTTGGATTGCCTGACACCTGAGCATCCTCATACTGAAAAAACAATAAAAAAAACCGAGTGACATACAAAACTTTAAAGTTCTGTAAGAACACTCGGTATGGTGCAGATGAAGGGACTTGAACCCCCACGTCGGTGACACTAGATCCTAAGTCTAGCGCGTCTGCCAATTCCGCCACATCTGCAAACAACATAGTGGATTATATCAGATACACATACATTTGTCAACACTTTTTTTTAAAAAAATTATAAAAATATTTTTCAGATAAAAATTTTAGTGAAATTGTAAAAAAGGACTGTACAAAATTTAATTGTTATAGTATAATTATGTTATTAATGATTAGCGATCATCAAGCTAAGAGAGAGAGGAGAAAAGAAAATGGAGAAAAGAAAAAAATTGCTGTCTGCGATACTTTCTGTATCAATGATTGCAAGTGCGTTCACTGCATTGCCTTTATCAGCAAGCGCAGAGGGTGAACAAAATTCCGGTGAAGAAGTTACTGCGACTGTTTCACCAAGTACAACGGCTGGAGTTACTACAACAGACGAACCTGCTACAGCTGCAACTCCGGAGGCGGCAGGCGTTGTTTACGAAGATCAAAAAATCAAAATTACAAATGCTAAAGCTGACAAAGTAACAATCGTAATTTCAAAGTATTACGATAACAAAACTTTAGCAGGCGTAGAACTAAAGGAAAATGTTAAACTTGAAAACGGTAGCGGTGAAGTTGCTTACGATTTACAAGGTAAAGCGGCTAAAATTATGGTTTGGGATGATATAAAGACAATGACACCTTTATTTGCAACAACAAGTGTTGAAGGTACTGTTGATCCGGCACCTACTCTAAAGCCGACTGCACCTACAAGCCAGCCGGAAACAACACCGACGGCTGAGCCTACTGCAACACCGACAGTTAAGCCTACAGAAGTACCGAGAGAATATACAGAGATATATACTCAGGACTATGAAGATGTAGCAGATACATCTGCATTAAAGAATATTTGGGCATCAGCAAACTATGCAGACGGTATTACTTTGGGTACAGATAATACTAAATATGCACAGTACACTGACGCAGATAAGAATACAAGAAGTGCAACATCGGCATTTGATGTTGATTTGTCTTCTCAAGATAAGTATGCGGTAGAATTTGACCTTGCATTAACTAAGTCAAGCAAAGATGATGTACAATTTGTTGTAGCATCAGGAACTATGCCGACTGCAAACACAGGTATGACTTCAAATTATATCTTCAAGATAAATATGGCAGGTAATTCTAATAACTGTAAGATTAATGACGTTGACGCGGCAACCGTAACTCTTACAGACGCAGCTTGGTACCACTATACAATATTGGTTGACAAGAACGAAGGCTTGGCAACTGTCAATATCACAGATAAGAGCGGTGAAAAGGTTGTAGACAAGTTGATTGTTCCTACAAACGGCGTTAATGATAAGATTACGGGTATCTTATTCTTGTCAGGACGTTATCAGAGTGTTATGAAGTTGGATAACATTGTTGTTCGTACAACAGATAAGTATGATGAGTTTGGTCAAAAGGCAGAAGAAACTCTATCAAAAGTTGAATTTGCTTCTGAACTTAATACTACAATTAACCAGCCTAATGAAGGCGAGCCTGTACATAAGCCTATTGCAATTAAGGCAACAGGTATATATGGCGGCGACCTAACAAACAAGGAAGGTCTTAATGTAGAATGGACAGTTACAGGTCTTGATAAAGAAGACGGCTATATTTCACTTACAAAGGCAGAAGGTACAGGTGAGGGTACTGACGGTGAAAGCCCTAACGGAAATACCACTGCTTACTTCAATGTAAGAAACGGTGTTTCAAACTGGTTCGGTAAGGTTACTGCAAAGGTAACATATCTTGATGAATCATTTGAAATATCTACTCCGTTTGCCGTAATCGGTGCGAGCGGTTCAACTAATATAGCTCCGGATGCCGGTTATCCTGAAAACATGAGTTCATATGACGATTCTCTTGTAGGATACACAGCTACATCAAATACAATCAATTCAAAGGATCTTGTTCTTAACGGCTGGTCAATATACGGTTCAAACGGTGTAAGAACTCTAACACTTAAGAAGGATGAAGATAATACAAAGTATCTTCAATTTGCATCAAACGGTGGCGGCGGTTCAACTGTCGGTGTATATCAACTTGCAGAACAAGCGTCACAATATATCGTTGATATGAAGGTTAGATTTACAGGCGGTGCAATGGCATTCGGTCACTACGGTAATACACCGAATAATGCAACTAATAATCCTAACTGGACAGTATCATACGGAAGTGGTGCTTTGACGGTTGGCACTCAGTCAATTCCAGGTGTCAACAGTGAAGATTGGTACAGAGTAATTGTTTCTGCAGATGAAAGCGTAGGAACTTACTGGGTTAAGGTATATAATGACGCAGGTACTCTTGTAGGCGAAACAACAGCTGAAGCTATGAGTTCTACATATACAGAAACACAGAAATATTTCTGTTTCCAAGGTACATATCCTGTAGATTTGGCAAGCTTCAAAATTTACACACCTACAGCCTCAACAATGACTGTAAATACTGAGGCAGAAACTATCCAGGTTCCTGAAACAGGTGCAAACAGTGCAACAGCAGAATTAACTGCTATAGTTAAGGATACAGACGGATATAATATCTCAGGTGCCGTTACTTGGTCACTTGCTGATGAATACACAGGTGTAAGCATTGCAAGCAAGGATGCTCAGACAGCAACTTTGACAGTAACAGACGAGGCGGCTGCCGGAACTGTTACAGTAGTTGCAACTTACGGTTCAAAGAGAGTTGAAAAAGAAATTTCTCTATCAACAACAGGTAATGCAATCGCATTTACAAAGTCGTCTTCAAGCATAACAATTCCGTTTGAGGGTTCTGATGCCGTAACAGGTAACTTCGCGGCAGAAGTAAGAGACAAGGCAGGTCAACCTGTTGAGGGTGCAAACGTAACTCTATCACTTGTTGATGCTGCAGGCACACCGGTGACAAATGCGAAGGGAATTACATTCGATGCAACAACAGGCGTTTTGACAGTTCAGGCAGGTGCAGTATCAAAGGTTCTTTATGTTAAGGCGGTTGCAACTGTAGGTGACGAAACTTTGACATCAAGAGTTAAGGTTAATGTACACGGTTTGTCATTTGCATTCGGAAGTAATGATCCGTCAGACGACAGCTTTACAAAGGTAACAGCAGCTGACGCATATTCAGATAAAATTGGTTACGGTTTTGGTGATACATCAGTAGTAACAAGTGAAGAATCAGATGTAAAGGGTACTGCGGCATACAGATTTAAGGCTAAAGTTCCTAACGGTAACTATGTTGTTAAGGTTACAACTTCATCTGCAACAATGACTTCTGAAGTAGTTGAAGGAGTTGCGGCAACAACAGGAATTACAAAGACAGGTACACAATTTAATGTAGCAGTTTGCGACGGTGTACTTGACCTTACATTTGAAAGCGGTTCAACATTGTCAGATTTGACAATTACACAAGCTGCAGCTAAGGCAGCACTTGCTAAACCGGCAGTATATGCTATCGGTGACTCAACAACAAATAATAATGCATCAGGTAACATTTCATGGGGTAACCGTGTAGGTAATGGTGTAGCAGTTCCTGATACATTCTCATCATTCAGCAATAACGGTATGGCAGGACGTGATTCTGTAAACTTCTATAACCAAGGCAGAGTTGAGACAGTTCTGTTGAGCGTTTGCCCTGGTGACTATGTAACTGTTAATATGGGTATCAACTCAAAAGAGGCAGGTGAATCTGCATCATACTACACATTGCTTAATAACTACTATGTAGAAGGTATTATTCAACGTGGTGCTATTCCTGTAATTGTTACAGCTACACCGCTTGGATTCAGTAGTTCACAGTATCCGTATAATGCATCAACAGGTAAGTTTACAGTAAATCGTGGTACAGGTGCTTATAACGGTGATTTAAGAAAGATTGCTCAATCACATAATTTGAACATTATTGAATTGGGTTACTATTTTGAAGATTACTTTAATAGTCTAACAGCTGAAGATGTTGCAGCTTATAACGCTGAAAACGGAACAAGCTTTACATCACAAGTTGAACTTGTAAAGAGCTGGTATGGTGACCACAACCACTATAAACAGTATCTTGCTGATAAGATTGGTTCATATATCCTTGACAGTGTGTCGAAGATTGCAGGCGGAAGTACAGACTTCAACCAGGCAAATGATACACACATCAATGAACAATAATCAACTTAAAAGAACTTCCCGAACGGGAAGTTCTTTTTTTGTGCCTGCTTCCATATACATAAACTAAAAAGGGGATTTGGGTGTGAAAAAAATACTTTTAGTAGTTGTTATAATCATTTTTATTACGTTGCTTTTGCCGCTTGCGATAGTTTGGTTAATCGGTGGCAGTGGAGAAGGACAAAGTCCGATTGAGAGCGGAACGGTAAGTGTGTATGTGTCGGAAGAAGATTGTGTTAAAGATATGGATATTAATGAATATTTAAAATGCGTGGTGGCGGCGGAAATGCCTGCCGATTTTGAGGAAGAGGCATTAAAGGCACAAGCTGTTGCGGCAAGAACATATCTGTACTCACATATTGCCGAAAAAGACAAAGGCAACATTGCCGAAAGTCACAACGGTGCGGTGATATGCACCGATTCAACGCACTGTCAGGCGTATATTTCGGAGGATAAGCGGAGAGAAAGCTGGGGTGCCGGTGCCGATGAAAATTGGAACAAAATAAGCACAGCGGTTGACGAAACTACAGGACAGATAATGACATACAACGATGAAATAATATCGGCGGTATTTCATTCAACTTCGTCGGGTATGACGGAATCGGCAGTTGACGTTTGGGGGGCGGACGTGCCGTATTTGCAAAGTGTTGCAAGTACGGGAGATAAAGAATCACCGAAGTATCACAGTGAATTGACATTGAGTGAACAGGAATTTAAAAATATTGCGGAAGAAAAAATTGACGGTGTGGATTGGAATAATGGACTTGTATCGAACATTAACCGCTCAAATGCAGGCGGTATTGTAACACTTGATGTAGGCGGAGTGAATATAAAAGGAACAGAATTTAGAAATATATTTTCACTGCGTTCCGCAAATGTTGAAATATCGCAAGAAAACGGCAATATAAAAATGAGCGTAAAAGGGTTCGGTCACGGCGTCGGTATGAGCCAGTATGGTGCAGATTACCTTGCGAGGCAGGGAAAGACATATAAGGAAATTTTAAAAACATATTATACAGGTGTTGAAATAGAAAATAGGTGAAATTGCACAAAAAACAATGCAAAAATTTGTGACTTTAAAAATAATATGACTGTTTTTTATATTGAGAAATTTCGAAAAAAGTTATAAAATATTATTATAATTATTTTTGAGGGAGAGATTTAATAATGAACAGAAAAGTGATAAGTGCGGCGGTTGCAGTTGCAATGACCGCCACAATGAGCAGTTTTGCCTTACCGGCAAACGCCGCGGAAGTTAAAACTCCGCAATATCAAACAAACGCACGTCAAATGGAAAAGCTTAATCGTGGATTGATTGCTGTTAAGACAACGGCAGATACACGAGGTCAGGCAGTTAACGGTGTATATTTGAGTTGGAGATTGCTTGGTGACGAAAGCCTTGAAAATCAAGCATTCGATATTTATAAAAACGGTACAAAAATACATACAACAGGTGTACATGACGCTACAAACTGGATTGATACATCGGGTACTGCATCGGATAAATACAAGGTTGTAAAAGCGGGTGAGGACGCGTCTAAGGAAACTGAAGTTACACCTACTTCAAACAACAACTGTGCAAAGTCAAATGAGGTCGGAAATGGAAACAGTGAGAAAAATTCATTTACATATGTAGATATTCCTATTTCACGTCCTGATCCGGTAGAAAGAATGGGTGACGGCAAGATTTCAAATTATTACACTGTTGATAAAAGCCACGAAGGCGGTGCGAATGACGCGTCTGTCGGCGATCTTGACGGTGACGGCAATTATGAAATTGTATTAAAGTGGGACCCGACAGACTCAAAAGACAGTGCCGGTGCGGATTTTACAGGTAATGCATATATTGACGCATATAAGATTGATCCGAACAATGACGGTTATATGTGGCGTATTGATTTGGGTAAAAATGTTACATCAGGTGCACACTATACGCAATTCTTGGTGTATGACTTTGACGGTGACGGAAAGTCAGAAGTGGCAATGAAAACAGCACCCGGTACGGTTGACGGCACAGGTCATTACGTTACGGAAGTCGGTGATACTGACGAAATCAGAAATACCGACAATACAAAATCATATATAGGCACAAGCGGAAGATTAAAGGGTAAAAATCCGTTTACGCAGTATTTAACCATATTTGACGGCGAAACAGGTGCCGCACTTTATACAACGGACTATATTCCGTATGATGCGGCAGAAGATAAATATTGGGGCGACGGCAAGGCAAAGTATAACAGAAGTGAAAGATACCTTGCGGCAGTGGCTTATCTTGACGGTATTCATCCAAGTATCGTTATGTGCAGAGGTTATTATCACGACTCTGTAATTCGTGCATATACATGGGACGGTACTGAACTTACAATGCAGTGGGAGCATAAAGGTAAGAAGAGTGCAAGTTCAACGACACTGTATGGACAAGGAAATCATAATCTTTCTGTAGGTGATATTGACAATGACGGCAAGGACGAAATTGTTTACGGAAGTGCCGCACTTGATGATGACGGTAAAACAGTTCTCGGAAATACAGGTCTTGGACACGGTGACGCAATGCATATGAGCGACTTTAATAATGACGGCACTCAAGAAGTATTTTCGGTAAAAGAGGAGGAATTTAAAAAGTATGCCGAAGATTTAAGAGTCGCAAGCACAGGAAAGCATTTTTGGGGTTCCGGAAAACTGACTACATCAAGTGATAACGGACGTGGTGTTATGGATAACATTGATGATAGCTACGCAAAGAAACATTCAAATGCATTGGCAATAGGTTGGAGCAGCGGAATTGCGAATGCTCACGACTTAAACGGTGATGATGTTGCTGCAAAACCGGCTGGTGCGGGAAGCGGTACCTTTGATAATTTCCTTGTATATTGGGACGGCGATTTGAGCCGTGAGTTGCTTGACGCAAACATTATCCAAAAATATTATGCCGCAACAGGTACAACAAAGAGATTTTACGGTCCGTCAGACGGATACACACTTACAGGCGGTTCTACAAACAACTACTCAAAGAGAAATCCTTCGCTTGTTGCCGATATTTGGGGCGACTGGCGTGAAGAAATTATAATGCCGGTAAACAAAGGCTCGGCAACGGATCAGGCATATTTGAGAATATATACCTCTACAATGCCTACAGATTACAGAATTACAACATTAATGCACGACTGTCAATACAGATTGTCAGTTGCGTGGCAGAATGTCGGATATAACCAACCGACACACGCAAGCTATTATATAGGTTCTGTGGCACTTGCAACAGACGAAAGTGGCAATACACTTAACTATCTTGCACCGGCAGTGCCTTATACAAAGGTGACATATTCAGCACCGGAGCAAGTAGCGGTTACGGGAATGACTTTGGCGAAAAAGTCAATAGAAGTTGAAAAAGGCAAGACAGAAACAATCAATGCGATTATCACACCTGAAAATGCGACAAGAAAGGGTATAACTTGGACTTCGTCCGATACAAATGTGGCAACTGTTACAAACGGTGTTGTGAAAGGTATTTCAGCCGGAACTGCAACTATAACGGCAACAACCAAAGACGGTAATTTTACAGATACTTGTGAAGTGACTGTTATGCAAAATGCAGTTACGGGCATAAGAATTTCAGAAAAACTAATTGATTTGGGAATGGGTTACAAAAAACAAATTACCGCAACGGTAATGCCTGATGACGCTACGGATAAGTCTGTAGAATGGACATCGGAAAATCCTGAAATCGCAACAGTTTCGGACAACGGTACAATCACAGGTAAAAGCTACGGTAGAACGGTTGTAACCGCTACTACAACAGACGGCGGATATACCGCAAAGTGTGTGGTAAGAGTTAAACCGATAGACGTAGTTGACGCAACGGGTAACAATGAGTTTGTATCGGAAAATACTGATGCAAACACTGCATTTACAGGAAGTGCCAACAGTGCGGTAATTTCGCAAACAGGTGCGTCTGACGGTGCGGAGGCACATAAAGATTTTGAAGTTTATGACAGCGGTAAGGTTGAGCTTGAATACAGACTTACAACAGGCGGTGTAAAGGTTGACGGTTCAAATTGGAACTGGACAGGACATGAATATACAATGGGAATGAAACTTCTTGACAGTGAGGGCAACAACATTGTGAATGTATATCAGCCGTATACTACAAAGGCTCAAAATTTGATGGCACAAACTTCTGTCGATTCTGCGGCAGCTGCTGTAACTGCATCAGGTTCGGGTTGGTCAAACAGCGGTAACGTTGAGGGTAATATTCAAGGTAGCTCAAAGCGTTGGAAAGTAAAAGTCATATTGGATTATGATAATGATAATTGTACTGTAAAGGTTACCGGTACAGACGGAACATGGGCAAATGATGACGGCGTAATGCAAAGAACATTTGCGCTAAAGGGTGCTAAATTCAAGACATTAAGTTTGTATACTCAAAAAATGGAAGATTATGATTCAGCTACCTTGACGGCTTCGCCGAAAATCGAAAATCTTTCATACAGTAAATCAACAACTGTTTCCGGTGCGACAGAAGAACTTTATAACAAAGGCGGAGATAGTAAGTTTACTGACAGTGATATAACAGATTGGACACAGAAAGGCACAGATACGGCGACACTTACTTTAGACAGTGACAATAACCGTATTTTATACAATCCTGAAAAGCCGGGTGCTGAATACAGTGCAGAAAAGACTTTTGCCGTGAAAGATAATGCTATTGTAACTTATGATGTTGATTGGTATTTCGGAAGTGCAGTAGGCAGAGATGGTAACTTTGAATATCTTCAAATCGGTAATATCCGTCTTGGTTGGACAAACGGATATAAGGTGTTCCTAAGCGGTGACGGAGGTGCAACATGGCTTGACAGTGACAGTGACGGCACAAATGACAGCATATTCAACGGTGCAAATCAAACATACACTAAGAACGTTAAAGTGACGGTTAATACTGCTACAGGTGTAGCATCACTTTGGTTTGACGGAACGAAAGTAGGCGATTATACTACAGAAAACGTGGCAAATACTGTTAAATTCGGATTTACTCGTGCCGGTGCGGCACCTAATTGGGCTGTTCCGAACGGTATCGACAGAATTAAAGTGTCACAATTTGTTCAAGGTGAAGAACCGCTTGAATTTTCAGAAATGAAAGTGAGTGGAAAAGACGATAAGACTGCTACGGTAACATATGCGGTTGTTGATGAAGATGCTGATGACATTTCATTGATAGGTGCATTGTATGACAAGGACGGTAAACTTGTTGAAATCAAGACAGTCCCTGTTGCCAATGTTGAAAAAGGCAAATATTTGAACAGTGAAATTGTTTTTGAAAACAGTATCAAAGAAAATAATTTGAAAGTATTTATGTGGAATTCGCTTGGCAGTATGACAGCACTTTGCGAAAATGCTCAATAACAAATTTAAAAACAAAAATCGTAGACTATAAGGTCTGCGATTTTTTTAATGTGTTATTCAGTATGTTTTCGAGTTCTATTGCTTTTGATACGACTTCGGGGTCGGAAAGACAATAATTTTTTTCAATTATAAGATTATCAAAATCTGTTTTCAGTTGTTTAATGTTGTTCATTTATGTATGCTCCTTTCGATTACACGGTTATATATAAACCACTGCTTGTTGTATTTATTTTACAATATATGATAAAACTTGTCAATATATTGTGGTATAAAAGGAGCAACTTTCGTGTTGCAGAAAACGACACAACCGTTTAAATTTCATTATCTTTCTTCGCTTTAACCTGTAAAACGACAAAAGCTGACACAGCGGCAATCATAAACAGTATTGCAACAAGCTGAGAAATGCCGAGAACATTTGGAATTACATATAATATATAATTCGGATTTCTCATACCTTCAAGAAACAGTCTGCCGAATGAATACCAGAAAATATAGAAACAAAATACCTGCCCGTCATTCTTTTTCTTGTCACGAATCAGAAGAAGTATCACAAGTCCGATAACATTCCATATCGATTCATATAAAAATAATGGGTGAACAGGTGCTGCACCGTTTATGGACATACCGAAAAGGCTGTTTGTTTCACCGCCGTACACTTCAACGTTTACAAAGTTTCCGAAACGTCCGATTGCCTGACCGATAAAAAGACCTGGTGCACATACGTCAAAGACTTTGGCGATATTCAGCTTTTTAACTTTGCAGTATATAACGGTTGAGATTGTCGCACCGATAATACCGCCGTAAATAGCAAGTCCGCCGTTCCAGACTTTAAACATATCGGCTATCGAGTCAAATTCATCGAGTGCGAAAAGCACATAATATATTCTTGCGCCGATTATTCCGAAAATAAGTCCGAACAAGGCAATATCCCATACATTATCTTTTTTCACACCACGCTTTTCGCAGGTTTTATAAACGAAAAACAATCCCAAAAGAAAACCCGAAAGAATGATAAGCGCATACCAATAAATAGGCTTTGAACCTATTGAAAATGCGACAGGTGAAATGTTTAGAGAAATACCGAGTTTAGGAAAAGCAATGTTGTTCATAATCATACCTCCTTCATAGTAAGTGAAATACGTTTTTTCGGTACGTCAACTTCAAGTACACGAACTTTCACAACGTCACCGACTGAAAGTACGTCGGTTGGGTGCTTGATGTATCGGTCACATATTTGCGATATGTGTACAAGTCCGTCTTGATGAACACCTATATCGACAAATGCACCGAAATCTATAACGTTTCTCACCGTTCCCGTCAGTAACATATCCGGTTTTAAGTCCTCCATTGAGAGAATGTCGCTTCTTAAAACAGGTTGCGGCAATTCTTCACGCGGGTCGCGACCTTTCTTTATAATACTGTCGGCAATGTCTTTTAAAGTGATTTCACCTATTCCGAGTTCTTCGGCTAATTTATGTGTATTTTCTTTCGACAGACGTTGCTTTAAATCCGCAACTGTGCCGTCTTGAACGTCTTGTTCGGTATATCCCATATGTTTAAGCAGCTGCGCGGCGGCTTTGTAGCTTTCAGGGTGGACGGAGGTGTTGTCAAGGACGTTGTCACCGTCTGTTATACGCAAGAAACCTGCGCACTGCTCAAATGCTTTTGCACCGAGTTTTGGCACTTTCAAAAGTTCTTTTCTTGTATTGAATTTACCGTTTTCTTCGCGATATGTGATTATGTTTTTTGAAACGGTTTTGTTAATTCCGGCAACATATGAAAGCAGTGACGGAGAGGCAGTGTTAAGGTCAACACCGACACTGTTTACACAATTTTCAACCACTCCTCCGAGTGCCTCACCAAGTCGCTTTTGGTTCATATCGTGCTGATACTGTCCGACACCGATTGACTTAGGGTCAATTTTTACAAGCTCTGCAAGCGGGTCTTGCACACGTCTTGCTATTGAAACGGCACTTCTGAGTGCAACGTCATATTGCGGAAATTCTTCGGTTGCAAGCTTTGACGCACTGTAAACCGACGCACCTGCTTCGTTTGTCATAATGTAAAATACGTCTCGGTCAATTTCTTTTAAAAGGTCGGAAATAAATATTTCACTTTCCTTTGAGGCTGTTCCGTTACCGATTGAAATTAAGTTTACGTTGTTTCTTAAAATCATATCCGTAAGAATTTTCTTAGCCTTGTCTTTGTCGTGGTTAGGTAATGTGCAGTAAACAACATTGGTGTCAAGGACTTTGCCTGTTTCGTCCACAACCGCGACTTTGCACCCGGTTCTGTAACCCGGGTCAAAGCCCATAACGATTTTATCCTTAATAGGCGGTTGCAATAAAAGTCCCGAAAGATTTTGATTGAATACCTTTATTGATGCCTCCTCGGCATTTTCCGTAAGCATATTGCGTATTTCTGTTGATATGGACGGTGCAATAAGTCGTTTATAACTGTCCTCGGCGGCAAGTTTGACGTACTTTGTAGACGGTGATTCGTGTTTTGGAGTAAGTCGTCTGAAAAGATAGTTTGTGATTTTTTCTTCGTCAATATCAATTTTTACCGATAAAAATCCTTCTTTTTCGCCACGATTTATCGCAAGCAATCTGTGGTTTGCAAGTTTTTTTATTGGTTCGGCAAAATCATAGTAAAGACGGTATACACTGTCGTCTTCTGTTGACGCTTTTGAAACCAAAAGACCAAAGTCGATTGTTTTTTGACGAATATCTTTTCTGTATTCGGGGTTATCACTGATTTCTTCGGCGATTATATCCATAGCACCGGATATTGCGTCCTCACTGCTTTCAACATCTTTTTCGGTGTCGATAAAATCAAGCGAAATACTTTCTATATTATCGCTCGGATTTTGTGCAAGGATAATTTCGGCAAGCGGTGCCAGTCCTTTCTCTTTTGCGATAGTCGCTCTTGTGCGTCGTTTCGGTCTGAACGGACGGTATATATCCTCAAGTTCCGATAATGTTACGGCATTTTCGATTGATTTTTCGATTTCAACGGTCAAATTTTCTTGCTCGTCAATCAAACGCAATATTTCTTCTTTTTTATCTTCAAGGTTACGTAAATATGAAAGCCTGTCGTAAAAATCTCGTAATATTTCATCACTTAGAGAGCCTGTTGCCTCTTTTCTGTAACGGGCAATGAAAGGAATTGTGTTTCCGTCATCAATCAGTTTTACGGTGTTTGTAACCTGTTCGGAACGTAAGTTAAATTCAGACGTAAGCTGATTTATGATTTTTTCTTCTGATTTTTCCATTATGTATATCCTCCAAAAAATAATGTTTTGCTTTGAAATTATTCTGTAACAATTCTGCAAATGAATTTTAAAAATTCTATTCACAAACTGAAATATTTGTGATATAATAGTAACAACCACAATATATAGTGTGCAATTATGTAAACTCAACACCAAATATATATGTGATTAAAAATGCAGTTAAGCTAATTATATCCCATTTAGCTTAATTTTACAAGCAAAACAGTAAAATGAGTTAAAATGAGATGTATGAGCTGAAAAAAATACAAAAAACCTATTGCACTTTTGATTGATTTAGGGTAAAATGGAGTTAATGGGAGCGGATTGGAGCGTTTGGGGTGACAAACGGTCAAATTGGAGAGAGTAACCCATAAATCAATAAAAAGGCAGGTGACATTGAATATGGTAAATTTTGTTGACGAATATCCGCGTCAGCTTGACGAGCGCGGAAGAATTATCTTGCCTGCCAAAGTTAGAGAAAATATGTCCGAAACAGTGTACGTTACACGTTCAATGTCAGATAAATGCCTTCAATTATACACACAAGAGGAATGGGATAAGATTTCTGAAAAGATTAATCAACTCCCAACTGCCACAGACAGAAATGCTGCGGCTTTTGTACGTTTGTTTTTCGGTAAGGCTACTTCAGCCGTTATAGACAAGCAAGGCAGAGTGCCAATCGCAAAGCGTCTGATGGAATATGCTAACCTGAAAAAAGATGTTGTGCTTGTAGGTGCAAACACACGTCTTGAAATATGGGACAGTGAAGAATGGGATAGATACCAAGATGAACTTTCAGACGATATTATGATGGACGGAATATTAAATTACGGACTTAATATTTGATTTGAGGTTGTCGATAAAGTGTTGACGGTTCAAAAAATTAATTGAAAGGGAATCAAAATGGAATTTAAACATATTTCAGTATTGTTTGGGGAAAGCATTGATGCGCTGAATATCAAACCGAACGGTATATATGCAGACGGCACACTCGGCGGCGGCGGACATTCGCACGGTATTTTGTCAACAAACGATTCGTGCCGACTTATCGGTATAGACCAAGACAAAGAGGCTATTGCGGCGGCAAAGGAACGTCTTAAAGAATTTGACGGCAGAGTGACATTCGTAAATCGCAATTTCAGCGAGATTAAGGATATTTTATCAGAACTTGATATTGATGAAATTGACGGTGCGGTACTTGATTTGGGCGTGAGTTCATATCAGCTCGATAATGCCGAAAGAGGTTTCAGCTATATGCACGATGCCGCTCTTGACATGAGAATGAATACGTCTTCGCCGAAATCGGCATATGACGTTGTAAATTCATATTCATGTGAGGAATTGATGCGTATTTTTTATGACTACGGCGAAGAAAAGTGGTCAAAGCGTATTGCGGAATTTATTTGTGAAAAACGTAAAACAAAGCCTGTTGAAACAACATTTGAACTTGTTGAAATCATAAAGGCGGCAATACCGAAAAAAGCCCGTATGGAAGGCGGACATCCTGCAAAGAGAGTGTTCCAGGCGATAAGAATTGAAGTCAATAACGAACTCGGAATATTGGAAAATGCTATTAAAGACTTTGTGTCAAGCATAAAATCGGGCGGCAGATTGGCGATTATAACGTTCCATTCACTTGAGGACAGAATTGTCAAAAAAACATTTCAGGATTTGGCAAGGGGTTGCACTTGTCCGAAAGAATTTCCGGTATGCGTATGCGGCAAGAAACCGGAAATTAAAATTATTTCAAGGAAACCGATTTTACCGTCGGAAGAAGAGCTTGAACATAATTCACGTTCAAAAAGTGCAAAATTGAGAATTGCCGAAAAATTATAGGATAGGCTAAAGGATAATTAAGGGAGAGAATTATTGTGGAATACGGAAATTTGGCATATAAATTGCCGGAACAGTATGATGAACCGATAAAAAAGAGAAAACCACAAAAGAGAAAAGAGAAAACAGTTAATACCACAGCAGTCAGTAACAAGAGGAATCATGAACAAATGCAGTATAAGAGAACAATTTTTCGTGGAATATGCGTGACAGTGCTTTTGGCTGTATCAGCAGGATTTATGATTTCAAAATTCGTTGCTGTGAATGAAATGAACCAGCAGGTTGCGTCACTTAAAAGTCAGCTTACAACGCTTGAATCAGCAACAAGTCAGATGGTTTTTGATCTTGAACAGAGTGTTGACCTTACAGAAATTGAAAAAGAGGCAACAACAAGATTGGGTATGCAAAGACCTGAAAAGTATCAGACAATATATGTAAACGTAAAGCAAGATGATATGACAGAGAAAACTGCCGGTGAAGTAGAGGGGTTTGGACACGGTATTGTGTCTGTATTGAAAAAGATTGGTGGTAATATTGTACAATTTTTCAGCATAAAATAAAAATGGACTTCTATAATTATAAAATTATGAAAAATGTACATTTATTAAAGTATTAAAAGGAATTGATAAATTAATGAAACCATCATTAAATGAAATTAAAAAGAAAACGATATTTATGGTGTGTATCGTTGCTGTACTGCTTGCGTTGCTTGTTTTGCGAGTGGCATATTGGCAGATAATAAGAGGTGACGAGCTTTCAAGCAAGGCAAAGGCACAACAGCAGGGCAGCAGTATTGTTACAGCCTCAAGAGGAGATATTTACGACCGTAACGGTAAGGTGCTTGCGGAAAGTGCAACGGTAAACACACTTATTTGCAATCCTAAGGATATTGAGGCGGACGGTGACAGTGAAGTAATCGCCGCAAGATTGGCTCCTGTTTTGAATATGGATCAAAACGAAATCCTTAAGATTATAACAAAAAATTCAAGATACCAAGTTATAAAAAAACGTCTTACGAACGAACAGACCGAGGCGGTAAAGAAATTAAGAGATTCAGATGTTGACGCAACGATTGCAAAAGCATTTAAAGGGGTATATTTTGAAAATGATTCAAAGAGATATTATCCGTTCAACGTTGCACCGCATATTTTGGGATTTACGGGATATGACAATAACGGTTTGCAGGGGATTGAACTTACTTTCGACGATGAGCTTATGGGGCGTAACGGAAGTATAGAAACTAATCAGTCGGCAAAGGGTACAACACTTAAAGACCAACAAAATGAGTATTTGAACAGTTCTCAAAACGGTGATGACGTTGTGCTTACGATTGATGAAACAATCCAGCATTTCCTTGAAAAGCACCTTGAAGAGGCGGTTACGGAAAACAAGCTTAAAGAGGGTGCGGCAGGTATTATTATGAACCCGAAAACGGGCGAAATACTTGCAATGGCAACTAAGCCTGATTTTGACGTAAATAATCCGTATGATATTGACCAGTTTGAAAAATATGCGATAGATTTGGGATATGATACATCAGATGACACAAGTGACGATCCCGATGCAACACCGAAACCGACAGAAGATCCGAATAATTTAAGTGACGAGGCCATTGCGAAAATAAGAAATAAAATGTGGAGAAACAAGGTTATTTCGGATACATATGAACCGGGCTCGACATTTAAGATTATTACTGCGGCGGCGGCTTTGGAAGAACACGTTGTAGACCTTAATTCAACATTCTATTGTCCGGGATTTAAGATTGTTGCCGACAGAAAAATCGGTTGTGCAAACAAGAGCGGTCACGGAGCTCAAACATTTGTAGAGGGTGTAAGAAACTCTTGTAACCCTGTATTTATGGAATTGGGCGAAAGACTTGGATATGAGAAATTTATGGAATATTTCACTGCATTCGGTCTTACCGAAAAGACAAACGTCGAACTTGTCGGTGAGGCGTCAAGTATTTATTACCATAATAAAATGAGTGAAGTCGATATTGCGACAAGTTCATTCGGTCAAGGTTTCCAAATAACACCGATACAGCTTGTAACAGCCGTTTCGGCGGTTATCAACGGCGGTGAAAGAATGAAACCGCAGATTGTAAAGGAAATCAGAAACTCAAACGGAATTTTGAAAACGTATGAGCCGGAGGTTATAAGCCGAGTTATTTCGGAAGAAACATCTCAGCAAATGAGAGAAATTCTTGAATCGGTTGTATCGTTGCCGACATCAACAGGTAAAAATGCGTATGTAAAAGGCTGCCGTATCGGAGGTAAAACAGGTACTTCGGAAAAAGGTAACCGTGACGAAGAAAAACGTATTGCATCATTTATCGGTTTTGCTCCTGCAAACGATCCGGAAATAGTGTGTCTTATAATGCTTGACGAACCGCAGGTTGATAACAAGTACGGCGGTACAATAGCCGCACCTTTGGCAGGTGAAGTTATTGAAGATGTACTAAACTATCTAGGTGTTGAAAAGCAGTACACAGAAAATGAAGAACCTGACGTTAAGCAGGAAATACCTGACGTTAGAACAATGGATTTGACAGAGGCGAAGAAAGCCATTGTTGACAAAAAGTTGAATGTTCAAGTGAGAGGTGACGGTGATACGGTAGTTGACCAGCTTCCGAAACCGGGTACAATGCTTAACGAAGATTCAACGGTAATATTATATACAGAAGAAATTGACAAAACACATACGGTAACAGTACCTAATCTTAAAGGAATGTCCGTGGATAATGCGAAATATACTCTTGAAATGAGCGGACTGAACTTTGAGATTGTCGGTGCGGGACACAGTGAAGTGTCGAGTGCGTATGCGGTAAATCAGAGCATAGCGGCAGGCGAAGAGGTTACACCTGCGACAGTAATAGGCGTGGAATTCCGTCAAGTAACTTCAGACTAATAGGATAGGGGGAAATATCAAATGTTAGCAAGTGAATTATTAGGCAGTAAATGGCTTGATGAGCATGAAGATATAGATATAACCGGAATAGCGTACGATTCAAGAAACGTACTTCCGGGAAACATTTTTGTATGTATCAAAGGCTTTGAAACAGACGGACACAAATATGCAGAAATGGCAGTTAAAAACGGTGCGTCACTAATCGTTGCCGAAGATAAAATAGATGTAGATGTACCTGTTTGGTATGTTGAAAATTCGAGAATTGAAATTGCGGAAATGGCTTGTAAGTATTACGGCAATCCGTCAAGCAAATTCAAACTTATCGGTATCACAGGCACAAACGGTAAGACTACAATAACATATTTAATAAAGAGTATAGTCGAAACAGCCGGTATGAGAATCGGTGTTATCGGTACAAATCAAAATATTATCGGCGACAAGGTGCTTGTTACGCAAAGTACAACACCTACAACACCAAACGCACTTGAACTTCAACAGCTATTTGCGGAAATGGTTGACAGTGATGCGGAATGTGTTGTAATGGAAGTTTCGAGTCACGCACTTGAACTTGAAAGAGTACACGGTTGTCACTTTGACGTGGGTGTGTTCACAAATCTTACGCGTGACCATCTTGATTTCCATAAGACTATGAAAAATTACTTAAATGCAAAGGCTAAGCTGTTTAAAATCAGCGATAAGGGCGTTGTTAATTTCGACGATGACGGCGGTAAGAAGATTGTTGCAAACAATGACTGCGATATATTAAAAGTCGGTCTTTCGGACGGTTGCGACCTTAAAGCAAAAAATATTGAAATTTCATCATCGGGTGCTGATTTTGATGTTGAATATGACGGTAAGACATATCGTGTTCATATAGTAATTCCGGGCAAGTTCAGCGTGTATAATGCAATATGCGCCATGGGTGCGGCATTGCAGATGGGTATTGATATGGATACCATTATCAAAGGCCTTGAAAATGCAACAGGAGTTGTCGGACGTGTTGAGGTTGTTCCTACAAATACCGATTATACGGTTATAATCGACTATGCACATACACCGGACGGTCTTGAAAATATAATTAAAACCGTTAAAGATTTTGCAAAGGGTGAGGTTATAACATTGTTCGGCTGCGGCGGTGACAGAGATAATACGAAGCGACCGATTATGGGTGAAATCGCCGGAAAACTTTCGGATTACAGTATTATAACGTCAGACAATCCGCGTACGGAAGACCCTGTTTCTATTATAGAACAGATAGAAGTCGGAATGAAACGCACAGACGGAAAATATAAAGTAATAGTCGACAGACGAGAGGCTATCGCATATGCTCTTGACCACGCAAAGAAAGATGATGTAATCATTCTTGCGGGTAAGGGACAGGAAACATATCAGATAATTGGTAAAGAGAAACACGACTTTGACGAACGTGTTGTTGTATATAAACACCTTAATAAATAATTGAAAAGGGCGGCTGAAAAACTACCGCCCTTATTTTTGAGCATAGGACAAAAAGAGAGAAAGGATTTAATTTATTATGCAGGCAATGACGATTGAAGATGTATTAAAAGCAACTGGGGGAACACTTTTAAGCGGTGACATACACCAAACTTTTAACGATGTAATCAGTGATTCGAGAAAGGTTACGGCAGGTGTGCTTTTTGTGCCGCTTGTCGGTGAAAAGTTTGACGGTCACGAATTTATAAAGGCGGCTTTCGACCTTGGTGCTTCGGCTGTTTTGACACAGAGAGATACCGAGCTTTTAGTAGATAAGACAATCGTAAAGGTTGAAGATACATTAAAAGCATTCGGCGACATTGCAAAGTATTACAAGCAAAAGTATAATGTTCCGACTGTTTCCGTTACGGGCAGTGTGGGAAAAACTACTACTAAAGATATGCTTGCATCAGTCCTTTCACAGAAGTATAATACACTTAAGACAATGGGCAACTTCAATAATGAAATAGGTTTGCCTATTACGATTTTCGGACTTGAAAAAGAACATGAGGCGGCTGTTCTTGAAATGGGAATGAACCATTTCGGTGAAATCGAACATCTTGCTGATATAGGCAGACCTGATGTTGCGGTTATAACAAACATCGGTCAGTCGCATATTGAAAATCTCGGCTCACGCGAAGGCATTTTCAAGGCGAAAATGGAAATGACAAAGCTGTTTACAAAGGATAATACACTTATAGTAAACGGTGATGACGATTACCTTTCAAAAACAAAGGGTATGGGTGAATACAAGGTAGTATATTACGGTATAACAAATCCCGAAAATGATGTTTACGCAAAGGATATTGAAAATAACGGACTTAACGGAATTAAATTCACCGCAGTTGTTGACGGCGGCGAATATCCTATTGAAGTAAATGTTCCGGGTAAACATAATGTGTACAATGCACTTGCGGCAATATGCGTAGGACGTGAATTTGATGTGCCTATGGATAAGATTGCAGAGGGAATACGCAGTTTTGAACTTACAAAAATGAGATTGGCTGTTGAAGAATATAACGGTATTACGATAATCAATGACTGTTATAATGCGTCACCGGATTCGATTAAAGCGGCACTCGGAGTGCTTGCGGATACAGATAAAAACAGAAAAGTCGCAATTTTGGGCGACGTGCTTGAAATGGGCGATTTTGCAAAAGACGCACATTACAATCTCGGTAAGGCTGTCAAGGAGAACGGAGTGGACTTGCTTATAACAGCCGGTGAAAATATGAAATATCTTGCACAAGGTGCAAAGGATAACGGTGTAGAAAATATAGTGTCATTTGATAAAACTCTTGAAGTGTGCAACTATGTCAAAGATGAAATCAAGAGCGGTGACGCGGTGCTTATAAAGGCGTCAAGAGGAATGCACTTTGAAGAAGTATATAACACAATTAAAAATAAATAACGAGAGGAAAAGGATTAAAAAATGGAATTGATAAAAGAAATGTTAATGTCATCATTGCTTACACTTGTCGTTGCACTTGTTGTAACGCTTGTGTTCGGACCTGTGTTTATTCCGTGGCTCAGAAAACTTAAATTCGGTCAGGAAATAAGAGAAGAAGGTCCGAAGTGGCACCAGAAAAAATCGGGTACACCGACAATGGGCGGTATTATGTTCATAGTCGCAATGGCGATTGCGATACTTGTAACAACCGTCATTTTTGCAATGAACGGTAATTTTAACACGACATACGCAAGATGTATTGTATTGTTTGTAATTTCACTCGGTTTCGGTGTTATCGGTTTTGTGGACGATTACATTAAAGTAGTAAAAAAACGTAATCTCGGACTTACAGCACCGCAGAAATTCATAATGCAAGTTGTGCTTGCGGCAATTTATATTGCAGTGCTTTACTTCATAGGCGAGCTTGATACGGCGATTAAAATACCGTTTACAAGTATTGAATGGATAATGCCGATATGGCTTTACATACCGTTCGTAATGTTCGTTGTCGTAGGTGTTGTAAATGCTGTAAATCTTACAGACGGACTTGACGGTTTGGCATCAAGTATAACGACAATAGTTGGAATATTCTTTATGCTTGTGTCATATATCGTATTTAAAGAGTATGGCGTGACTGTATTTTCAGCGGCATTAATCGGCGGTTTGATAGGATTTTTGTGGTATAATAAATATCCTGCAAAGGTGTTTATGGGTGATACAGGCTCACTTTTCTTGGGTGCGTCGGTTGCACTTATGGCGATTGACCTAAAAATGCCTATACACCTTATATTGATAGGTTTTGTATACTTTATGGAAACACTTTCTGTAATTATGCAGACTGCATATTTCAAATATACAAAGAAGAAATACGGTGAGGGAAGAAGAATATTTAAGATGAGCCCTATTCACCACCATTTTGAAATGTGCGGTTGGAAAGAAAAGAAAATCGTTGCGGTATTTACATTGGTAACGGTAATTACTTGTGCTGTTGCATATTTTGCAATTTAAGACGAATTAATCGGAAGGAGATTTAGATATGGCAGGGACTGCATATCCTAAAAGAGCTATAAAACAGAATAGACGAACAACTCGTGCTAAAATAGGAAAACCGGTTAAGCTTGCACGAATGGGAGAGATAGACTATACATTTTTGTTTATAGTAATATTGTTGCTTTCATTCGGTTTGGTAATGCTGCTCTCGGCGTCTGCACCTGCCGGAAATACTTTACATAACAATTCGTACTACTTCTTTAATAAACAATTCCTTTGTGCAATATTGGGACTTATCGGAATGTGGGTTATTTCAAGGATTGATTACAACAAATATAAAAATACCGTTCCGAAGTTTATGATTGTATGTACAATACTTTTGGTCTGCGTTCTTATACCGGGTTTGGGTGTAAAATTGAACGGTTCGAGAAGATGGCTTAATACTCCGTTTCTTCAGCTTCAACCGTCGGAATTTATGAAACCCGTTATAGCGATGTATTTTGCACGACTTGTCGATTCGGGAAAATATAATTTGAAACATCTTAAGGGTAATTTGCCGTATATAGGAGTTATGCTTATAGTTGTCGGACTTATGCTTATGGAAACACACCTTAGCGGTGCGATAGTTATTGCCGGTATCGGTGTAAGCGTTATGATTGCAGGCGGTACACCGATTAAACCCGTACTTATCGGAGCACTTATTCTTTTGCCAATCGGCTTAATCGGTGTCCGCGCACTCAGCGGTGTAAGATGGGCACGCGTAACAAGTTTTATGAATCCGTTTGCGGATATTCGTGACGAAAGTTATCAGGTTGTGCAAGGACTTTATGCGATTGGCTCGGGCGGTATTTTCGGACTTGGCTTGGGACAGAGTGTACAGAAATATTCGTATTTGCCTGAACCGTATAATGACTTTATATTTGCGATTGTTTGTGAGGAACTTGGTCTTATCGGTGCGGCTGTTGTAATTTTGCTTTTTGCGGCGCTTATTATAAGAGCAATAAGAATTGCTATGAATGCACCCGATACATACGGCTCACTTGTTGCGGTGGGTATTGCGGCTCAGCTTGCTATTCAGACGATACTTAATATCGCCGTTGCAACATCGAGCGTACCGAATACAGGTGTAGCATTGCCGTTTTTCAGTTACGGCGGTACGGCGATAATAACGCTTTTATGTGAAATGGGAGTATTGCTTAATATATCAAGACATTCCGTAAAAGATTAATGTGGAGGAAGATTTATGAGAGTATTATTTGCGGGCGGAGGAACAGGCGGACATATTAATCCGGCTATTTCAATCGCCGATTATGCAGCTAAACAGGATAAGAATTTTAAGGCTTTGTTTGTCGGTACAAAATCGGGACTTGAAACAAAACTTGTACCGAAAGCAGGATATGATATTGAATATATCGAAATACAAGGCTTTGACAGAAAGCATATTTTCAGAAATTTTGAAACGGTAAAAAAACTTATTTCCGCAAGAAGAAAGTGCAATAAGATTATAAAGGAATTTAAACCCGACTGTATCGTTTGTACGGGCGGATATGTAAGCGGCCCTGTTGCTATGGCGTCAAAGAAAATGAAAGTGCCGTCGCTTATACATGAGCAAAATGTGTATCCGGGTATGACGGTAAAGGGCAGTGCAAATTATGTTACATATCTTGCACTCAGCTTTGAAGAAACAATTAATCATATGCAGCATAAGGAAAAATGTGTTGTAACAGGCAATCCGATCAGAAGTGAAATACTTCATTCCGATTACGAAAAGTCAAGAGAAAAGCTCGGTATAAAAAAGCCGTTTGTGCTTATTTTCGGCGGCAGTTTGGGTGCGGACAGAATTAATGATACGGTAATCGGTATGCTTGACAGAATATCAAAGGACAATAAAATCGAATTGCTGTTCGGAACTGGTGACAGAAATTACGATAAAATAATGAGTAAAATTAAGGAGAGCGGAATAACTCTTTCGGATAACATAAAGATTGTGTCATATATTGACAATATGGCGGAGTGTATGGCGGCGGCAGACGTTGTTGTATCAAGAGCAGGTGCGATAACCGTAAGCGAAATTGCCGCACTCGGTAAACCGTCAATACTTATTCCGTCACCGAATGTTGTGCGTAATCACCAAGAGCAGAATGCAAGAGAATTTGAAAATAAGAATGCGGCAGAATTAATTTTAGAAAAAGATTTGACGTCTGACGCATTATACGATAAAATAATGTCTATGGTAAGCGATAAGGACAGATTGAAAGAAATGTCAGAAAATTTGAAACCGCTTGCCAAAGTAGACGCACTTGAAAAAATATATGAGCTTATGATAAAAATGGCAAAAGGAGATAGAAAATGAAAATCACGACAGTAAAAGGTACAAATGATTATCTTCCTGAAGAAGTCAGACTTAGAGATTATCTTCAAAATCAAATTTTAAATACATATCAGGATGCCGGCTTTGAACGTATTATGACGCCTGCAGTTGAAGATATTGAAAATCTTGATAAGAGTGACGGCGGTGATAATCTTAATTTGATATTTAAAATTTTAAAGCGTGGAGATAAGCTAAAGAAAGCAATGGACAGCGGTGATACAAATAAGCTTTGTGATATGGGACTTAGATATGACCTTACACTTCCGCTTTCAAGATATTATGCAAATAATCGTGAACAACTTGTTCTTCCTGCAAAGTGTATACAGATTGATAAGGTGTACAGAGCGGAAAGACCGCAAAAGGGCAGACTTCGTGAGTTTGTGCAGTGCGATATTGATATAATCGGCTCATCTTCTATAAGCTCTGAAATCGAGCTTATTCATACAACAGCAAAAGCACTTTTGTCGCTTGATATAAAGGACTTTACCGTAAAAATTAATGACAGAAGAATTTTAAGAGCATTGCTTAAAGGTGTAGGCTTTGAAGAAAGTCAGCTTGACAGCGTGTGTATTACATTTGATAAAATGGATAAAATCGGTACTGAGGGTGTTATCGGTGAGCTTACCGATAAAGGTTTTGACGGCGGTGCTATCGCAAAATTCGGTGAAGTCATCGCAAAAGCACTAACTGTTGAAAGCGTAAAAGATGTTTGCGGTGAAGAATCAGCAGAAAGTATTGAAACAATAATTAATGCCGTTGAAAAACTTTCGGGTGGTGCGTATAAGATTAAGTTCGATATTTCGCTTGTAAGAGGTCAGGGATATTATACGGGTACTGTTTTTGAAATCGTAAGCGATAAGTTTAAAGGCTCTATTGCCGGCGGCGGTCGTTACGATAACTTAATCGGTAAATTTACGGGTGAAAATATTCCTGCGGTAGGTTTTTCAATAGGTTTTGAAAGAATTTTCTCACTTCTTACAGAGGCTGGATATACAATTCCCGATACTAAAAAGAGAATTGCTTTGCTTCACGATAAAGCAGACGTTGTAAATGCAATAGAAGAGGCAGAAAAACTGCGTAAGGATTATGATGTTGTAATCTATGAAAAGCCAAAGAAATTGTCTAAATTCCTTGATAAAATTCAGGCAAAGGGTTACTTTGGTTTCTGCTTCCTTGGAGAAGAAATAAGAGAATTGAAGAAATAAGAATCAAAGCAAGCTATTTATAGCTTGCTTTTGTTGCTTATTTTGTTGTAGAAAGGGTGTTTAAGTTTATGAATTTGGGATTTTATATGCCTACAAAGGTTATTGTGGGAAAGGATTGTGTCAGAGAAAACAGTGACGTTTTCAAAATAGGAAAGAAAGCACTTATAGTTACAGGCCAAAAATCCGCAAAATTAAGCGGCGCACTTGACGATGTCAAATATGCACTTGAAAAGAATAATATTGAATATGTAATATTCGATAAGGTTATGAGTAATCCGACAGTTGAGTGTGTGTATGACGGTGCGGAAACGGCAATGGAGGAAGAAGTTGATTTTGTCATTGCCATAGGCGGCGGCTCGCCGATGGACTCGGCAAAGGCCATTGCATTGCTGGCAGTATCGGACATTGAAAGAAAGAATTTGTTTGACGGCAACATAGGCAATAAGGCACTTCCTATGATACATATTCCGACAACTGCCGGAACCGGTTCGGAGGTTACACCGTATGCGATTTTGACAAACCACGAAAAACAGACAAAAAAAAGTATTGCGTCACCATGCCTTTTCCCAACATACGCATTGCTTGACGCAAAATACACAAAAAATCTCGGACTTGCCACTACGGTCAATACCGCAATAGATTCACTTTCACATTCGGTTGAAGGAATGATGTCAAAGAGGGCGAATATAATGGCTGATGTAATCGCTAAAGAGGCTGTTAAAATTATTGCGTCAACATTTGATGATTTGATTAGCGGTGAACTTACGGAAGATGATAGAGAAAAACTGCTTTATGCGTCAATGCTTGGAGGAGTTGTTATATCGCAAACAAAAACAACGGCTGTACACGCAATGGGATATTCGCTTACATATTTCAAAAATATTGACCACGGCAGAGCAAACGGATTGTTGCTCGGTGAGTTTACAAAGTATATTGAAAGAAATGATAAGGACAGAGTTAAGGAAATATTGTCTTGTATGAATTTAGACAGTGCAGAAGAATTTAAAAATATTCTTGCGAAAATTTTGGGTGATAAAGAAAAGTTTGAAAAAGAAGAACTTGAATTGTATGCAGAAATTGCTCAAAATGCAGGCGGTACACTAAACAGTATGTTCGTTCCGTCAAAAGATGAAATACTTCAAATATATGTTGAGTCATTGATGTAAAAAAACGGCGGTCTTTGACCGCTGTTTTTTATGTTTGGAATGTTAAAAGGCGGCCAATGACCGCCCGTACGAATATGAATGGCAGATGACCGCTTATGTTAAACAATATTGTATGTAGGGGCGACCATTGGTCGCCCTTTTTTTAGATATTAAGGCAGTAGAGGACGGTGCCACGATGTCCCGAGAAGCCACCACACAGTCGGCGTTGCCGACAGCCCCCCACAAGGGGAGCCAAAAAGCCTCTCCTTGAGGAGAGGTGTCACGAAGTGACGGAGTGGCTGCAAAAATCAATCACCTGTCAAAAAATCTTTCGGCGATTTACCGGTAAGTTTTTTAAACGCTTTATAAAACGTGGAATAATCATTAAACCCACATTCATAGCAAAGCCCCATAATATCCGCACCTTCGGAAAGCATTTGTTTCGCCTTAGTGATTTTTCTTGTATTCATAAATTCTTTTATCGTAATACCGGTCTGTTTTTTAAATGTATGGCACATATAATACTTATTAATAAAAAATTTTTCTGCTAAAAAATCCAGTGTTATATCTGCGGAAATATTATCGGTAAGGTAATCGATTATATCGTCAATACGGTTATTATTTGTCGGTTTTATCGGCAAAATGGTGTTGTCAAGTGCATGATTTACCGCGACAAGGAACTGTAAAAAATACGATTTTATCATAGCGTCACTTTCGGGTACTCTGTTTAAAATGTAATGTTCAACATTTTTAAAATAATCGTAAAGTCCGAAAGACTGAACAATGTCTGACGGTATTCTGTTATCTTTGCCCATAGGTGAAGAATTTATTTTATCAAACAAATCAAATTCGGGGATAAAGTCGGGATGTATCTGCATAAAAATACGCTCATACGGCTTTTCTGACTGAAAGAAAATCGTATGAAGTTCTCCTGGTCTTGTAAGCAAAATATCGCCGGGGTAAATTTTATATAGATTATCCTCGACTATGTACGTTGCATCACCCGATATAAAATACAGAAATTCATAATATTTATGAAGGTGCAAGTTAAGTTCCGGAGGCTTTGAACGGAAATAACTGTAAAGATATTCTTTCTGTTTATATGAAATTGCATCCATAAAATACACCTCCTACACAATTATTATAGCATAAAAGGACAACATTTGCAATATTTTGGACAACAAATGCAATGGAATAAATTTAATTATTGTGTTATTATATAACCGTAAAATAAATCTCTCTCATACAATCGTATTCTTATATGGATACGGTTGTTTTTTTGTATTATGAAAACCCCCAGATAGTCTGGGGGTTCAGTATAGCTTTAGCGATGA
>ERZ772878.458-NODE-458-length-41054-cov-11.5835_pt1 | contig 41054 bp, 39 predicted proteins | sample MGYA00580578_ERZ772878 | MGnify/ENA primary metagenome ERZ772878 (study PRJEB29015, sample SAMEA2737686) | human gut metagenome | biome: human gut; feature: human-associated habitat; material: faeces | place: China | collected 2012 ...
TTTCATCATCACATACTAATATACGGTACATTTTCTTCTCCTCCGGACGCGCTGGCGGCTTTCGCGCTGCACACCGCGCGCGGCAGGGCGGGGCGTGCAGACAGAAATGCTATACATGGTATGTCACTTGCAGGAGTATGCCGGAAAAGGAAAGTTCGACATGCTCATCCGCTGGACGGTAACTGTCCTGCATACAGAACTCCCACACTGCCGCATCCTCAAACCCCAGCCAGACCATTTCGGAAACTTTTTTCTGCTCCGGATTATCCCGCATCTTCGCTTCAAGGAAACGCACAGCAGCGTCAATACTGCTTTCGACCTTCTGCATCCGTCCGTCTGCTTCCCGCATGACCTGATTAAATTCCGGTACGGTGAGATCAGATGCCGAACCTCCTACGAACTGCAATTCATCCAGCTCGTTTACATGAAACCATGTTGCTATCTTGTCCTCATTGTATGGAAACAGCACCATTCCCGTAATATTTTCGTCCCTATCCTTTGTTGTAACGAAGCGTTCTACTTTGTCATTCACTGCAAATCCTCCATTATATCCCTATCTGAACACACTTGCTTTAGTCCAGCCGCCAGTGTGCCGATCTCCCTTAGGAAGTCATACCCTTTGGGTACGACCGGCGTATAAAACTCGGTAATGACACCCTTACCGGTATCTGCATAGCCGCACCCCTTGACGTTCTTGAAGAAAAACTCTTTCTTCACTTCACCGAACATCATGCTGTATCCCAGCTCGGACATACGCCCCAGCGCGACACGGAAGTTAAACTGGTCACGGATACCGTCACCGAGATACTTTGCATCCGGGCGCTGGCAGGCGAGGATCAGGAAGAATCCCACCTGCCGTCCCAGCATGACAATCTGCTTGAGCTTGTTTAATACGTCCTCACGTTCGCGCGTGTTCAGCATTTCCATGAACGCGACGTATTCGTCGAATATCAAAAAGTGCGGTTCCAAGCTGAGATAGGCGTAGTTCTCGCCGGTCTTATAGCCCTGCATGGATTTCATGCTTTCGCTTCGCTGCATCATCCTGTCGCAAAACCGGCTGACACCGGCAGCAATATCCTCCTTGCGGTAATACACCTCCGGCATCACAGTAGACAGGTCTGCCAGATCAGCATTTTTCGGGTCTAAAATATGCAGCACAGCATCGGTCTGTAAAAGCGCCTGGATGATCGTCAGGATGAAATACGTCTTGCCGCCGCCCGTACCGCCTGCGATCAGCATGTGCGGGAGCGTGTCATACTCCCACCAGACGTTCTTCATCAGCCGTAGACGCCCGCCCTCGGCTTTCGCTTCGGCAATCGGGATACGGTTTGCCACCATGTCATAAAGCAGGGTATATTCCACATACCCGTCCCGCAGCTCGCGGCTGACCAGCTCGCAGTACAGGCCGCTTTCCAGCTTGGTTTCCAGATGAAGCAGCGGTTCCTGATATTTCCCCATCGTGATTTCCACTTGAAAATGCAAAAGCCCGTTTTCCATGCGGTAATACATCCGTGGAAAACGGGCTATCTTCGTTTTTGTATCCGGACTGGGTAAATCCTTGAAAAAGCCGTCCTGCTTTGTCCGTTCGGCCTGCTCGTACCACTGATTTTCGAGCACCATGCGCGCCAGCTTTTGACGGTGCATGAGCTGCCGCACGACATCCGGGAATAGACGGTACAGCAGGACAAGCACTGTCCCAGCAACCGCCGCCGACACAATACTACTGAGCAGCAGATACGGCATATGCCAACCAAAGCCGCCGACGCCCAGCATGAACAGCCTGCGCCAGTCTGTTTGCAGGATGGTTTTCAAGTTGAGTAAAGCGAAAGCCGCAAGGAACACCGGAAGCACCACACAACAGGCAGACCGGAACACCAAATCCCTATCTGCCGGACGGATACGCTTGCCGCGATACCGGAAAAGCTTCATATCACTTACGCTTTCTTCTCCGGCGGGTTGTCCTTGCGCGGCTGGGCGGGCTGCCCGCTGTTCGGCGCAGAAGCCGGTTCGGGCTTGACCAATACGATATCCTCCGCCTTGATATACCAGTCTACATCTGCGTTGTCGCCGAACGTCGCGTGCGCCACAGCGCCGAATTTCGCGCCCACGAGGTCTACCACCGCATTATACGGATAGTCCCGGACCGGGACGCTGGCCGGGATACTCACCTGGATCATGCGGCCCTGCGTTTTGCTTTTCAGATCGTAGGTACGTTCTTTTACCACATCCGACCGCGTACCGTCCTCATTCTGCACATAGACCTCACGGCGCATGGAAGAAAAGCGCAGCTCACCCAGCGTAGGGACATGTCTCCCTGTAAATCCATTTCCGAATCTTGCCATAAACAATACCCGTCCTTTCTTCCTTACGCCTTGATGATATCATCCGCGTGGATAATAAAATCTATATAACCATTCCCGTTGATCGCGTAACCTTCCGCCGTCACCCACGGGTTGACAAGCTGCACCGGCTCCATATAGTCAAAATGTTTTTCGCCCGCCTGCGCCGGGATCACGACTTCGATATCGTCCGCACGCTGTACATCCGAAAACAGCTTGTACCGCCGCTGGACAACAACTTCCTGCCGCCCGACACGCTTTTTATCTTCACGGCTGGCCTGTTCCGGCCCGCCAAATTCCAGATTGCCAAGGTCTTTTTCCTTGTCCGGGACTACAAACAGTAAATTCATAATGTTACCTCCAAACTGCTGTTATGGTTTATTCTGTCATTACTTCTGCGATACCCGCCATGATATACTCCGCGCAGGGCAGGGCGATCGCGTTGCCCTGCGCAAAGCAGCGGGCATGGTTGCTGATGGGTTCATCCTTGCAGCCGTATGCCGTCCAGCCCTCGGGCAGGCCCATGAGCCGTTCACATTCCAAGGGCGTAAGGTCACGGATAAAACCGTCCTGCTCTTTTCCCTCATACCAGAATGCGAAGGGCTGACCTACACTGGCAAGCAAAGTTGGGAAGGGTTCGCCGTTTCTGCCGAAACACGTGCGGAAACCTTTTTGATCGCCCTGCTTTGCCATTGACCGCATCCGCCGGAGCTGGAAGGGACGCACGACGGGTACCTGCCGCCCTGCTTGAGCAGCAGGTATTCGATCTCCGCGGGCGGCGGGCAGCCTGCTTTCGCCGCAAGGCGCAGGATACGGGAGCATACTGCGGGGCTTAAATAATACTTCTGCGGCACGTTCTCCTGCAAAATCCGCCACGACGAACACCCGCCGCCTACGCTGCGAAAGAGCGGGTTCTCCCCAATACTGGGCGTCCATGAGCCGCCAAGCGGTATCAGCCCGTCCCCCTCGCACCATTCCGGCGTGCGCCCAGATACCACTATCAGGCATTGGAATCTCGGTACCTGTGAATGCGTGGAGCACGGCTGCAAAATCCAGCCGGTCATTTGACACAAAAGCTCCCGCGACGTTCTCCCAGACAGCGAAAGCTGGATACCGGTTATCTGTTGCATTCCTCATTTCCTCAATAATACGCATGGCCTGATAGAACAGGCCGGATTTACTGCCTGCCAGACCGGTACGGTTGCCGATCTGCGACAGATTTTGGCACGGCGAGCCGAACGTGACCACATCCACGGGCGGTATTTTGCCGCCGTCTATCTGCGTAATATCGCCCAGATGCAGCATTTCAGGGAAATGCCGCTTGGTGATGGATACCGGCGCTCTGGCGATCTCGCTGGCCCACACGGGGACAATGCCACAGCGGGACGCGGCGAGAGGGAACACGCCGATGCCGTCAAAGAGACTGCCGAGTTTAAGTGCGGACACGGCCGGACCTCTTGCGCCCCCGCGCCCGCACGCCGTCCATGCTGTTCCACTTTGGGGATTTCCCACGGATGCGGGAGAAGCAGTCACAGCGTTCGTCCGGGTCCAAATTCGCCCCGCAGTAGGGGCAGGTGTGATAGTACATAAGCTGTCCTCCTTTTGATGGTTGGTTGATGGCCTGCACAGATCCCGGCGGCGGGCGGGCATGGTGAGTGACGATCTCAGGGCATAAAAATAACCGCCCGGACAGGGCGGTTCGGTGGATTGTTCGGTTGTTCATAAACTTATTCTTTCTACATAATATTTTTGTCACACATGATTCACCTTGACAAAAAAGGCAATCTAAGATATCCTTTTATTAGAAAAAGCAGAATACAGAATTTTAACATAATTTCTAACATCAAAAGATATTTCAAAGGAGATTTGCTACATGGGTATGATTATTGAGTTTAATTGGTTTATGGTTGTCGCTAATGAAAATAAAATACTTGAAGAGCAAGAAAACCTATTCTATACAATAAAGAGTGAAAAACGCATTTATCCAATAGGTTTCCAAATTCCATTAATCGTTAAAGAACAGGGTTGCATCGGCATGATAAAAGTTTTAAAAACTGTTATTAATGAAAAAGAAACAAGGATTTATTTCAATAAAACTGAGTCTTTTGATATGAAGAGTGCAGTAGCCACTCATTACTATGAAAGATATTTAGATTTCAAAAAACGTGAGAAAGAAATAAATCCTTGATTCATATCACCATAATTATTATATCTGTGGCACCCTAATCTAAGTTTTTATGGTATATCATTGAGCTATGATATAAATTCCATAAAATTGAAGATCGGGGTGTCGTATTTTTAGATATGATGATGGAGGTCATTATGCTAGGAATGCGAGGATTTTATATCACTAAGGCCGAATATGATTCAATACGAAAAAATCTGGTATCTAACAACAATCAACTGATAAAAATTGCATTACAGAATCTTATTACTAAGTTAGAATATGGTCAACGTATGAATAATGTCTGTTCAAAAGATTTATGTGCAGTACTATATGATGTTGTTCAGAACGATGATTATAAAATCAGGAAATGGGCATATCACCTCATTGTTTACAAACAAAATCGTGCATTGGTAAATCGTTGCATTCATAACTTGAAATCTGGATTCGAAAAAGATGCAGAAAATATTAGTTGGATATTGGCGATTGTGTCAAGATCTTATAACTCGGATATGCTTCACGAGTTATATAAAAAATGTCCAGATACAAAAATATCACAGCAAACATATACTTTATGCTCTACCTTGTTTTCTTCAAATTCAAATATGCTTAACGCTCAAGAAATCAATCATATTGTTGATGGGGAAGATTTTCTGTCTAAAATGTGGTTAACCAAAGTTTTTGGCTGTAATTATAATCGACAAAAAAAGAGAGATTATTCGAATTTGATCAACGCTAACGTGATGAATTCTTTGTTGCAAGATACCAGCATTCAAAGATATGCTTTATGGGCCTTTTCTACTTTAGAAAAAGTCAATGTAAAAGTAATTGAAATCAATCCATATGATGCAAAAAAATTACCATCTAAAAGTCTAGCATGGTACTATACAGGATTATTTAAAGATGAAAATTATATTCAAGAAAATGTGGATCATATTATAAATATTCTTGAAGACTTTCTGATTTACCCTCAAGTTGTGCAAATGGGTATATTAAGAGGCATTTGTAGTGCACATTATCCATTAGGGGAAATGTTATATCCAATAGCAAGTGCATTTTTAGAATTAGATGAGAACGATGATAAACAGTTACCCTTGGTGATACTATTTATTCAAATTCTAATTGATCATGAAAAAGAAAGCGGGGAAATCACCAAAATATTGAAAGATTATAGCGATTCAACAACTTGTGATGAATTGAGAAGATTATTATGGTATCGTGAAGGGATAATCACGGAGGAATCTAATATGGGAATAGTTATCAACGGGAATGTTGGAAATATTCAAAATAATGAAGGAATATCAATGGCAAACCAAAATAATATTTTATTTTATACAGAATCCGATTCGACATTAAATCCGCAGTCTATTCAGCAAGATGTAAATCAAATAAAAGAAAAAGTCGTTGCCGGTGAATTTGATGGATATTTTGAAGGCGAAAACGATGAGTTAGAGGCGCTTTTTGAAAAAGTGCAATATGGATTTAATTCGGCAAAACGTAGCAACGTAGTTAAGGAAAAAGAGGTTCTGGAACTACTATCTAAAGTAGAAGTCGATTTAAGAGAATTGGCACATGAAAGTAAAACGGACAAGAAAAAATCACGATTCTCTGATATGCTATCAAAGGTTTCACAAATTTGCTCGATATCCGTCAACGCACCAAAGCTGTGGCCCTTGTTAAAAGATGCAGTGGATTTTATCAAACAGTTTTTGCATATTTTGGAAATTTAATCAATTTTTACACAGGGAGACTAGAGCCTTAAATCTTTATTTTAATGCAAACTCGCCCATCCCCATCTTAGATATACGGACGAGATCATCTAAAAAATGACATCAATTTCGTTAAAATAGTGTCATTTCATGTTAGCTGCTGCTGCCACCTGGATTTTGACACCACAAATGACACCAGAGATTTCGGCTACTATAATTTTGAAACGGCCTGAAACGGTGCTTTTCGTAGATCCTTTACACTGCATTATTGAAACTTCTGATTTCAAAATTACAGACTGTAAGCATTTTAAAGGGGAAATGCTATACTTTTGTTCTACCTTTGAACTTTTCGTATAATTGAAGGGAAACTGCTTTTGAAAAACTGCGGTTTTCCACCCTCTTGTAAATCTCCCCTTTTCCCTTGGAGAGTCTGGCGCAGATTGCCGACATGTGACCGCTGCGAAATAGGGGAACGGCAGAGGATTTTTTCTACCGTAGGGGAGCACAGTGTGCTCCCATTTCTTTACCTATTCGCAGTGTCAGATACCGTTCTGCTACACATAAGATTAAGTCCACGCAGAGGGCGGCATGACAGTGCCGCCCAATTTTTTTGCGTGTTATACCGCCCGGCACCTGCGAAGATAAATTGTACCGAATGCTTAATTCGCAGGTGCCGTGCGTTACAACATGCCAAAGTGTTGCGCGACACTGTTATGTCACGCTTGCTTAGATGAAATCACATGTGTAGCAGAACGGTATCTGACACTGCGAACAGGTTGCGAAAGATACGGAAGAAAAAATCCTCTGCCGTACCCCTGTTTCGGAGCGGTCACATGTCGGTAATCTGCGCCAGATTAGGAAGCAAGGGAAAGGTAGGAGTTCAAAGAGGAAGGGAAACCGCAGGTGTCCCTTCCTTTTTGCCCTCCGCCGCGGGCGCGGCACATTCCCGCCGTCCGCAGACGGCGAATCCCCCGCTGAGGTTCAGCAAAAGACTCCCCGCCCGTCAGGGGCGAACCCGCCTGCGGCAGTTCGCGTGCCCCGCTCAGCCGATGCAGTAAAAGGAGCCGCCCGTCAGGGGCGAACCCGCCTGCGGCAGTTCGTGTGCCCCGGTCAGCCGGTGCAGAAAAGGAGCCGCCCGTCAGGGGCGAACACGCTAACGCAGTTCGCACACCCCGGCTTTCCGGTGCAGAAAAGGAGCCGCCCGTCAGGGGCGAACCCGCCTGCGGCAGTTCGTATGCCCTGGTCACCTTGTGCCGAGAAAAGAAAAGCACCGCAGAATTGCTTCCACGGTGCTCAAAGTATGCACTTTTACTCAAATCGCAGCAGCGTATCGACATCCTTACGCGCCGGCGCCTGCGGGTCCTGTGCCGGATGACCGAGCGCGATGAGCGCGGCCACTTCCTGACCCTCGGGAATTTCCACGACCTTGGCAACCTCAGCGGGATCGTAAATACCCATAATAACCGTGCCGAGACCGAGCGCATGCGCGGACAGGCAGAAGGTCTGTGCGGCGATGCCCGCGTCAAAGGACTGCCAGTGAGTGGCAAGCGGGGTGCTGAACGAGCCGTCGCGCTCGTAGCCCGAGCGACCCTTGATCATGGTCAGCACGACCAGCGCCGGTGCGCCGTGGGTGGTCTTCTGGTTGAAGGCGAAGTCCAGCATGCAGTCGTCCGCCAGCTTGTCCATCTTTTCCTTGTCGGTCACAACGATGTAGCGCGCGATCTGCGTATTCTTCCAGCTCGGCGCAAAGGCAGCAGCTTCAACGACCTGACGAACCTCGTCCTCGGTCACAGGCTGCTCGGTGAACTTGCGTACACTGCGGCGGGTTTTGATACATTCCAGTGCTTCCATGGGAATATCTTCCTTTTTAGAGTATGTTTGACTTTATTATAGCAGAGCGGAAAAGCAAGTGCAAGTTAATTATCCGCCATTACCTTAATATAGTAGCGGCGATGGCGCGGACCGTCGAACTCGCAGAAATACACGCCCTGCCAGATGCCGAGGATGGGCTTGCCGTCCTCGATGAGCACGGTCTGGCTTGGGCCGACATAACTGCACTTGAGGTGCGCGGTCGAATTGCCCTCGGCATGCCGGAACTCGCGTCGGTCGGGAAACGCCTCGCGCAGACCGAGCAGCAGGTCGTGCTGCACATCCGGGTCGGCGTTTTCGTTGATGGTGATACCGGCGGTCGTATGCGGGCAGTACACCACGGCAAGACCGCTCTGCACACCGCTCTCGCGGATGACTTCACGCAATCCGGCGGTGATATTGTACATGCCCTCGTGATCGGTCGAGATGGAAAATTCTCTGGTTTTCATGCTCATTCTCCTCGGTTTTCGTGCAGATAGGTCGCTTCCAGATCGGAAAGGTGCAGCTTTACGGCAAGCGGGTACTTCTCGAATGCGTGCGCGAGTGCGAAGCTGCCGCCCTTGACCGACTCGTCAAAGCCGCCCATGTGCCAGCGCACGGCGATCGCTTCCTCGGTGCGCAGCCGCATGAACCGCTCGATCAGGAATACGGATTTTTCGCCGTGACCGTACGGAAACTGGTCGTCTACTGCGTAAACCGGCACCTTTTCCCACTCGCCGCGGTCGTTTTTGCGGTTGCGGAGCTCGGTCTTGTAGAAACCGGCCTTGCACAGATCGTGCAGGAGCGAAACGATGGTGTAGCTTTCCAGATCGTCGGTTTCGGGATTGAAATGCTTGGAGATCAGCACGTTGTACACGTTGAGTGAGTGGTCGAGCAGACCGCCCTCATACGCAGCGTGAAACCGCGTGGACGCGGGAGCCGTGAAGAAATCCGTGCCCTCGAGCCACGCAAGCAGCTTTTCCGCGCCCGGACGATGGATGTTTTTGTTGTAGGTTTCGATGAAAATCTCTTTATTTGACATGTTGTTCCTCCATTCGGGTGCGGGCAAGCCACAGAAGCGTATCCCGCCGATTGTCGGTCCGGCCGTCTATCACGGCATCCAGCAGGGCGTGCAGCATTTCACCGACCGGCCTGCCGCGCAGACCAAGCGCCTGTAAATCGGTTCCGTTTACGGCAAGCTGCCGCAGCGAGAAGCATTGCTCCTGCGCGAGCACGCGGTTCAGCAGCGCTTCGGTTTCAAACAGCTGCGCCACATAGTCGCGGCTGGTGCCCTGACCGACCGCATCGCCTTTTTTGATCGCCAGCAGGTCGCGGAACCGCGCCTCTCCGATGCGCGACAGGCTGCGCCGCACCAGCTTTTCGTTGTCACCGAGCGGTGTGTCGTGCCGCTCGACCAGCAGCAGGATGCGCTCGGTGTCCGCGCTTGAGAACCGCAGCCGCGGCAGGAGCTCGCGCGACAGCGCAAGGCTCGCCTTGGGATGTCCCCGGAAATGCCCGATGCCTTGCTCGTCCACGGTCTTGCAGGCGGGCTTGCCGCTGTCGTGCAGCAGCATCGCCCACCGGAGCACCGGCTCGGCCGGCACCTGACCGACCGCGCGCACGGTGTGCTCCCACACATCGTACAGGTGGTGCGGATTCTGCTGCTGACAGCCCTGCATGGGCGCAAGCTCGGGCAGGGCTGAGGTGATAAGGTCGGCATAAGCCATCAGCGTGCGCTGCACATAGCGGCCGCACAGCAGACCGGTCAGCTCCTCGCGGATGCGCTCAGCGGCAATGCAGTGCAGGCGATGCACCTGCCGCCGCATGGCAGCGGCGGTTTCCGGCTCGATGGCGAATCCGAGCTTGGACGCGAACCGCAGTCCGCGCAGGATGCGCAGCGCGTCCTCCTGAAATCGGGTGTCTGCATCGCCAACCGCGCGCAGAACGCCGTTTTTGAGGTCGGTTTGCCCGCCGAACGGGTCGCACAGACCGCGTTCCGGGTGCCACGCCATCGCACCGACTGTAAAATCCCGGCGTGCCAGATCCTCACGGATGTCGGTGACAAAGCGCACGCCGTCCGGATGCCGTCCGTCCGAGTAGCCGCCCTCCGTGCGGTAGGTGGTAATTTCCAGCGGGCCGCCGTCGGTGAGCACGGTCAGCGTGCCGTGCCTGAGTCCGGTGGTGAGCACACGCGCGTCCGCGAACACGGCCTGCATCTGAGCCGGAGACGCAGACGTACACAAGTCCCAGTCGTGCGGTTCGACTCCGCGCAGACTGTCGCGCACGCAGCCGCCGACCGCCCACGCCTCAAATCCGGCACGCTCTAATCGCCGGATGGCGTGTGCCGCGTGTTCGGGCAGCTGCATCACTTTTTGTCCTGCTTCAGCTTGTACGAGCTGCCGTCCGGATTGATAACCACCGTGTGGTCCAGCTGTGCCTTCAGGCTCTTGCGGAAATCGGCAACGTACTCCGCGCGGAGCTCCTGCTGCTCCTTCTTCTCTGCGTCGGTCAGTCCTTCGGTCTTGGCCTTTTTGGCAAGCGCGTTGATGCGTGCAATTTTTTCGTCAGTCATATTGCAAAATCTCCTTGATTATCCTTATGCTATCTTTATATTATATCAAATTTCTATCCAGAATTAAAGTCTTTTGCGCACCCGCAGCAGCCGTTTCCGGTTATACCGCTGAATCCATGCGAACGGCAGGTTCGCCAGTTGAATCGCAAGCGCAATGACCGCATACCGGATGAGCCACGCCGTCCGGTCGGCGCTCAGCAGACAAAAAACGAGCGATACCCAGCCGAGCACGCCGATCACATAATGAATCACCTCCGCGCGGCAGGTGATGAACAGAAAACGGTCAAGGTATGCCGTATCCCGCCCGGATTTGAGGTGCCGCTTGTCAAATTCGGGATTAAACTGCGGCAGCCGGTCCTTCCATTTCGGCAGACCGATCTTGCGGAAAACCCGCATTTCCCAGTCGGAAACCGTGAAAAAACGCCGGTTTGGGTCGAACCACCGTGTCTGCACGCCCTGCGGCAGAGCGCACACTGCGCCAGCCGTACCGAAATGCAGTCCGACCCAGAACGCTGTATTCAGCAGAGTAATGAGCAGATCCTTCATGTGGTTTGCCTCCCTTCGTACTGCCTCTATCATACCATGATACCGCCGTTTGTTCAACCGAACCGCCTTGACCGACAGGCTTCTGCATGCTACAATAAGTGGAGATTCTTCTACGTTAAATCATAGTAAAGAGGTAGTCTATATGAAAATCGAAACAAAATGCCTGCATGAAGGCTACAAGCCGGAAAACGGCGGTCCGGGCGTCATGCCGATCGTGCAGTCCACCACTTACCGCTTTGACTCGACCGCAAAGATCGCGTCCCTGTTCGATATGCCGACAGAGTGCATCTACTCGCGCTTTGCCAACCCGACCTGCGACGCGGTAGAGAAGAAGATCGCGTCCCTCGAGGGCGGCGTCGGCGCGATGCTGACTTCCTCGGGTCAGGCGGCATCCCTGCTGTCCATCCTCAACCTGTGCTCGGCAGGCGACAGCTTCATCGCGGCTTCCACCATCTACGGCGGCACGATCAACCTGTTCGGCGTAACGCTCAAAAAGCTCGGCATCGAGTGCATCTGGGCGGATGCAGAGGCGAGCGAGGAGGAAGTGCAGAAGCTGTTCAAGCCCAACACCAAGGCGGTGTTCGGTGAGACGCTTGCAAATCCGGCTCTGACCGTGTTCGACATTGAAAAGTGGGCGAACATCGCGCACAAGAACAACGTGCCGCTCATCGTGGACAACACGTTCGCAACGCCGGTGCTGTGCCGGCCGATCGAGTGGGGTGCGGACATCGTCATCCACTCGACCACCAAGTACATGGACGGCCATGCCGTACAGGGCGGCGGCGTGATCGTGGACGGCGGCAAGTTTGACTGGGTGGCATCGGGCAAGTTCCCGGATTTCACCGAGCCGGACGAAAGCTACCACGGCGTGGTCTACACCCGCGAGTTCGGCGCGATGGCATACATCATCAAGGCGCGTATGCAGCTGATGCGTGACTTCGGCTGCTATCCGGCAGCGCACTCGGCGTTTCTGCTCAACCTCGGTCTGGAGACCCTTCCGGTGCGTATGCGTCAGTACTGTGAGAACGCGCTGACCGTTGCCAAGTTCCTCGAGTCGAGCGACAAGATCGCATCCGTTCGCTATCCGGCACTGCCGGGCAACGAGCACTACGAGCGTGCGCAGAAGTACCTGCCGCTGGGCACCTCCGGCGTTATGTCCATCGACATCAAGGGCGGCCGCGCTCCGGCGATGAAGTTCATGGACAGCCTCAAGCTGGCGTGCAATGAGGTTCATGTTGCCGACATCCGCACCTGCGTGCTGCATCCGGCGTCCGAAACCCACCGTCAGCTGACCGACGAGCAGCTGGTTGCCGCAGGCATTGAGCCGGGCATGGTTCGCATTTCGGTCGGTCTGGAGAATGTTGAGGACATTATCGCTGACCTCAAGCAGGCACTCGACCAGATTTAATTTACAGTAAAACAGGGTGTGTCAACGGACATGCCCTGTTCTTTTAGGAGGAAACTATGCGTATTCGCTCTATCGAAGTCGCTGACCGCGAATTTTTTATCGACCGCTGCCATGCGTTCTACAAAACGCCTGCCTGCGACCATGAAATCCCGCAGCAGAACGCCGAACGCACGTTTGAGCTGCTCCTGCACGGCACGCCGTATGCGGACTGCCTGATTGCCGAGGACGAGAACGGACAGCCGTGCGCGTACTGTCTGCTGGCGCTCACCTGGTCGAATGAGGCGGGCGGTCTGTGCGTATGGCTGGAGGAGATCATGGTGGATGACGAGCAGCGCGGCAAGGGCATCGGCAGCAGGATTATTGCCGCGGTGCACGAAAAGTACAACACAGCCGCGCGGTATCGTCTGGAGGTAACGGAAAGCAACGTGCGGGCAAGTGCCCTCTATCACATGCTCGGCTTTGAGGATTTGGAGTACAGGCAGATGATACTGGACACGCCGCCGCTCGGCTAAGCAGATCGTTGGTATTTTTGTCACAAACTTGTTACAAATTACCTCTTGATTTTGTGCACTAAGCGCACTATAATAAAGACATCAAAAGGAAGGAAGGTGGGTCCGATGGACAGTGAAATTCAGCAGTACGCGGGAGATATCCTTGCACATCCGCGTTTTCAGCAGCTTCGCACGTTCTGTCACCACGGACTGGACAACTCTGTGTATGACCATTCCGTTGCGGTAGCGGAAGCAGCCTGTCAGATCGCCCGTCTGATGCGTCTGTCGGAGAGCGAAACGACTTCGGTTGTCCGTGCCGCGCTGTTGCATGACTTTTTCGGCTATGACTGGCACGGCGAGCGCTTCCGCCGTTATCTGAGCCATTTTTCCGGCGTGCATCGCATTGCACACATGCACGGGTTCATTCACGGCCACATCGCAGCCGACCGCGCCAAGCATACCTTCGGTCTGTCCGAGCGGGAGTGCGAAGCCATTGCACGGCATATGTTTCCGCTGGCGGCCATGCCGCGCACGCGAATCGCGTGGATCATCACCGTGGCGGATAAAGCCGTGGCGTCCAAGGAAATGACCGCCGCTGTCGGCGGTTACGTCTCGCACGCGTACCATAAAATTTTCGCATAAAAAGCACCCGATCTCCATTGTGTCTGTTGGAGATCGGGTTTTTGTTATTCGTAGATGGAGTCGATGATGGATTTCATTTCGTCTACTGATACAGGAGCGGAGATAAGCACTTGATAATTTCCTGTTAAGGCAACGGCATTGATTTGCTGCAAATTATGCATAATATACCATGTTGTATTTTCTTTGACATATTCAAGTACGGGTCGATCGTCTTTTTCAATCGTTCCGCTCGACGAATCCGTGACTTTGGAAATCATCACAAACATTTCAGAATGTTTAGTATGATCCTCATACTTTGCAAAAATGCTATCTTCACCTAACAAATAATCCTTTGTCATTTTAATATACGCCTGCTCATATCCATACGGCAGCCATAATGGAGCCATTTTTGTTTTAATTCCCAATGCTGATAAAGTATCTGCTAAGGTCGCATTTTCGATATTAAACCATTCAGTCATATGTCCATCGTCCCAAGCAGAATCGCTCTTTTCTAAACCAACATTCGATAAATCTGTATCCGGCAAATCGGCATATTCCGGTAATGGCTCACTCTTTTCTGCTGGCTCTAAGGTTTGAGCATACTCTTCTATTGAAGAAGTATTATTCTCGGGCAACGCAGTATACGTTTCATGGTCATAATCCGGCATATTAGTGCGATCATCCCATGAACCATCAGGATAATAGATGATCTTTCCGTCTTTCGACGTAGGAAAATCATCCCGATAAAAGCCGAATGTTTCCGCACCCCACATCGCTGCATAGTCGAACGGATTGTGTCCGGTAGCCAGCGCAAACACGGTTCCTGCGGCGAAAACAGCCGCCGCGACAACAAAAACGCGGTAGCACAGCCGCCGTCCGCGGTGCGGCTTGACGAAAAATTCCTTATGGTCGGCCTTGAACTTTTTGAGCGACGCTTCTGTGTCGATTTCCGGCGCGTCCGTCTGCGTCTGCAAATACTGCTCGAGCGCAGGCAGAGCCGCATCACCGTTTTCGCAAACCGCGTCCATCAGTCGGAACAGCTCGTCAATCTGCTTAGAATCCTGCATTGTCGTCACTCCTTTCCATAAGTTCGGCGCAGTGCCGCCGTGCGCGGCTGTACTGGCTGCGGCAGGCGGTCTCGGAAATGCCGAGTTTTTCCGAAATGGTGGAATAGTCCATGTCCTCAGCGAGCCGCAGGGTCAGAATGCGCTGTTCGGACTCGGATAAGCCCTTTGGCAGCATGCCGGAAAACGGTATCAGCTCGGGTTCGGCTGCACGCAGAATGCTTTCCTCAAGCGGCGCGGCCGCGTGTCTGCACTGCGCGCGGTATTCGCTGATGGCGTTGTTTTTCAGCACACGGAACAGCCATTTTACAGGCTGCTCGTGCTCCATCACGCTGTTTATCTTTGCCAGCAGGATGAGAAAGGTGTCGGCCACAATGTCCTCGGCAATATCGCGGCTGCCGACAATGGGCAGAACAGTCTGCACCATCATCCTGTAATACTTTGTATATGATTCCTCGAAAAAGAGGATTTGCTCCTGTGTCAATTTGGTTCCCCCTCGGGTTGGAAATGATACCATTCAATTATACAACGCCTGAGCGGGATTTTCTGTGGCAAATTTTTTGAAAATTTTTTTAGCGGTTTGCTGTCACAAAACGGCGCTCCCGGTCGTTATAATGGTATCAGGAAAATGGATTGACAGAATATGATTTTTGTTGTATACCATAGGTATGGATAGAAAAAACTGTATTTTATCATGTGGAGGGGCAATTATGACTAAGTTCAAGAAAATCGCAAGCGGCACACTCGCGGGCTGCCTGATGGCGTCCGCGCTGATGATGAGCGCAGGCGCAGCAAATGTGCAGACCTATATACCATCGGGTACGGTGCAGGCTGCTACACAGACTACAACACAGCCCCGCACCGCCGTAAAAATCAATCCGCAGAGCGCGGACATTTATGCAGAGGGCATTCCGGCCACCTTCCCGAGCGAGGACGGCAAGACGGTTTACACGGCGCTGAGCTACAACGGCTCGACCTACATGCCGCTGCGCACGGTTGGCCGCTGGATGGGCAAAAATATCTCGTGGGACAGTGCATCGCGCACGGTATTCCTGTCGGGTACTACGGAAAAGTCCTATCCGTGTGCAGATGACGATGCGTACCACAAGGAAGGCGTGAAATATGTCGGTGCGACCGGCACGGCTACGCTCGATAAGGGCGTGAAGGTGCTCGTGGACGGCAAACAGCAGACCTTCAAGAACCAGAAGGGCGAGACGATTTATCCGCTGTTTTACCGAAACTCCATCTATCTGCCGCTGCGCAACATCGGTGAGCTGACCGGCATGGACGTAACGTGGTACAGCGCCAAGGCAGAGAATGACGTGAACGCCATCTTCCTGCGCATGCCGCTTTCGGACAGCAAGCGCGCCGAAATGGAAGCCTACGCGACGAACCTCATGAAGCAGCTGCTCGATATGCGAACGGATACGCAAAAGTTCAAGAATTGCGATTCTGCGGTGAAAAACGGCAGCTATACCGACTATGTAATTACCGATAAGGCCGCTGCTATGGCGGCTCTGGATTCCATCAAGCGCAAGGCGCAGACCATTCGCAGCGGCATGACCGAGCAGGCCAACCCGATCCGCTACTACAACAGCAGCCTGATGAACGAACTGGATTTCCTCATCAATAACGCGGATACCGTCATGGACCGCGTGAAGAACGGACGGGTCGTGGTCGGCAGCAGCAATCCGGATACGAGCGTAGTCGATCAGACCGCTGTCATGTTCGGCGCGGATGATACCATGCTCGATTGCGAACGGATGGTTCGTATGCTGCGTCAGAATATGGATAGACTGTTTTAACAGGCAAACAAAAGAAGCTGAGACAAAATCTCAGCTTCTTTTTCATGTTATCCGCCGCAGACCGAGCAGGCGGTGTAACCCTGCCGCTTGGCCTCGGAAAGCGACATTGGAATCTGGCTTTTCTTCAAATACCGGCAGCCGGCGCTGTGATATTTGGAGCCGGTGTCCGTGACATAAACGGTCTCGCTTTGGTCGTCCGAGCTGCTGTAAGCTGCCGGGACGGACGCAGAACTGCCGCCGCTCGACGAACTGCCCGAACTCGAGCCGGACGATGCACCTGCTTTGAGCGTATCCACCTGTTTCTGTAAATCTGCCTTCTGGCTCGTGAGTGTGTCCACCTGCGCCTGCAGGCCGTTCTTCTCCTCGGTGAGCGAAGACACCTGCGCTTTCAAACCGTCAATGGTCGGCTGGGATTCGTCCACCTGCGCCTGCAGGTCGGAGACCGAGCCTTCCAGATGGCTTACCTGCGACTGCAGGGAAGCGGTCTCGTTCATCTGCTCCGCAAGATGATGATAATAGGTATACGATGCACCGCCTAAAATGCAGTTCAGCAGCAGAGAAGCCGCGATTACAAGTGTTTTCAGCGTGTTTTTGTCAAATTTTTTGCCATCCATGGATGTCCTCGCTCCTTTCAGTCCGGTTTCATTGTATCGCCTAAAATCTGGTTGTGTAAATGCGACAGAGCGAATTGTCGATATCTGTCGAACTTATGGCAGCACTTTTGCGGCGATGTTTGTATAATTTTCGTGTCTAACATTGAAAAACAGTCGGGAAGTGTGTATAATGAAACTAACTGAAAGTATCTGAGGATATGCAAAGTTATTTCTCATTTTGGAGCGTAAAAATTTATGGCATATGAAAAAAACAGACGCCGTCCTCCGGTTGAGGATGACGGCACGCTGATCGAGGGACGCAACGCCGTCCTCGAAACGCTGCGCGCAGGCCGTGCAGTGGATAAGGTGTTTGTGGCCGAAGGCGCACACATCGGTGATGTGGCGGCAGAAGCGCGCAGGCATCGCGTTCCGGTCGTCACCTGCGACCGGCGCAAGCTGGACGGCATGAGCCCGACCGGCAACCATCAGGGCGTTATCGCACAGGCGGCGGCACAGGAGTACGTCTCGCTCGACGATATTTTCCGCGTCGCCGAGGAGCGCAGTGAGGTGCCGCTCATCGTTGTCTGCGACGGCATCGAGGACCCGCATAATCTGGGTGCCATCATCCGTTCGGCAGAGACCGCAGGCGCACACGGCGTTATCATCCCGAAGCGCAGAGCTGTCGGTCTGACCGCGGCTGTCGCTCGTTCGGCGGCGGGCGCACTCGCGTATGTCGGCGTACACAAGGCAAACAACCTTGCGTCCACGCTCGATGAACTCAAGGAACGCGGTGTATGGCTGTTCGGCGCAGAGGCTGACGGTACGGTCGGTCTGTATGACGCACCGTTTGACCGCCCGACCGCCATCATCATCGGCTCGGAAGGACAGGGCCTCAGCCGCCTGACCCGCGACAAGTGCGACTACATCGTCAGCATCCCGATGAGAGGCCGTGTCAACTCGCTGAACGCATCCAACGCGGCGGCTGTGCTGTTGTTTGAGGCGCTTCGCCGACGCACGCAGGGCAATTAAGGGGGAAGTGAACATGGATAGAAAAGACGATATGGATCTGGAATCGCTGAAAAATATGCTCAGCGATGTACCGGATACCGATGAATTTGATCTGGATTCCATCATCGCCGAGGTGTCCGGTCAGGCGCCCGCAAAGGCGGCAGAGCCAATGCCTAAGGCAGCGGCAGAGCCGGAAAAGCCAGTCGAGCCGCAGCCTGCACCGGCGGCAGAGACCAAGGCAGAGGAGCCGAAGACGGCTCCCAGAAATAAGAAGGATAAAACGGCAAAGAAGGCCGCAGAGACCGCTGCAGCCGCCGAACACGAGACTGTTGAAGAAGCACGCGAAGCGCGCATCGCGGCGCGCGAGCAGAAAATGGCAGAGCGCGAGCGCAGGACCGTGCAGAAGATCGCCGAGCGGCAGGCACGCCGCGAGGCCAAGCTGGCAGAAAAGGAAGCCGCCGAGCAGGCTGCCGAGCAGCAGGAGATCGTGGAAGAAGCCGCCGCCGAGGAAGCAAGCCGCAAGGCGAGCATCTCGCGCAAGCAGGCAAGAGCGGCACGCATTGCTGCCGATCAGGCTGAGGAAGAGGAGGACATCAAGCTGGTCGATCCGGAGGCGGCTATGCACGCGGCACGCCGCCGTTCGGGCATTCTGTCGTTCCGGTCGCTGCTGGTGCTGCTCCTTGCCGCAGCTGCCGCGTATCTCAGCTTTGCACCGAGCTTCGAGGCACTGCCGCTTCCGGTCGTGCTCGATATTCTGCAGAACCCGACCATCGGCATCGGCGCACTGGCTGCCCTGCAGATCCTGGCGCTGCTGATCGGTATTGACGTGTTCGGCAACGGTTTTTCCTCGCTGCTGCACGGCCGTCCGGCACGCGGCACGCTCGTGTCGTTCGCGGCGCTGGCATCGCTGCTGCACTGTGCCTCTCTGCTGGTATTTCCGGATCAGGGCGGCGTCGCCGTACCGTACACGGCGGTTTCCATCCTTCTGCTTTACGCCGAAATGCGTGAGGCACGCGGCCGCAGTCTGGCACAGGCGCGTTCCTATCGTGCTGTCTGCGAGGCAGAGCAGCCGCTGGCGGTTTACAGCCATTACGACAGCGAGATTGACGCGTGCAACGCCGTCAAGTGCCCGCTGTATGATGCAAGCTCGTTCCTGACCGAGATCGAGCGCCCGGACACGGTTGACCGCTTCTCGCTCATCTACACGCCGATCGCACTGGCGCTGGCAATCATCCTGTCGCTGGTCGCTTCGTTTAACTGCGGCGAGCCGGTGCGCTTCTTCTGGGCGTTCTCGGCGATCCTGTCGGTGTCTGCTCCGATCGGTCTGCTGTGCGCGTTCGGCGCAAGCTACAAGAACACCGCAAGCCGCCTGCTGCGCTCGGGTGCAGCCATTGCGGGTGCGCGTCAGGCCAACCTGCTGCGCGGCACGGAGAAGGTCATGCTGCTCGAGAACGATCTGTTCCCGACCGGCTCGATCGAGCTTGAGGCCATCGACAATCTGGGCCGTATCACGGACGAGCAGATTCTCGGCTGTGCAGCCGCGCTGACCGAATCCGCCGGTCTGGAGCTGGGCCGCGTGCTGACCGATACCACGAAGGAGCGCTTCGGCATCACCTTCACCGCGCGTGACGTGCGTCTGGTCGAGGGCGGTGTAACCGGCGCTGTCGGCACCAGCCGTATCGTGCTCGGCACGGCAGCGCTCATGGTCAAGATGGGCGTTCCGATCGAATCCGGCCATAAGGGTCAGATCAATATGTATCTGGTTGTGGATAACGCGCTCGCAGGCGTGCTGACCATGCGTTACCAGACTACCAAGAATACCTATAAGGCGATGCGCCTCATGCGCCGCATGCACATGAATGCGGTCCTCGCCGTCCGTGATTTCAATATCTCCCCGGCGATGATTGAGGAGGAGTTTGACCTTCGACGCGGCTTTGCTGACCAGCCGGATCCGGCAGGCGTGGATCGTCTGCTGAATCCGAATTATGCCAAGGGCGATGCACCGGCAGCTATCCTCACCCGCGAGGGTGCCGGTCCGTTCATGCAGGTGCTCCGCGGCGCGGATAAGCTGGCGGGTGCTGTCCGCTCGGCGCTGACGCTCGGCACGTTCGCCGGCCTGCTTGGTATGCTGATCGTGTTCTACCTGCTGTACCAGAACGCCGCAGACGCGCTTCCGGTGATGAATATCCTGCTGTATCAGCTTATTTGGTACATTCCGGTGTTTATTATCACCCAGCAGACGAGATAAGACATAGAAAAAAACCTCCGTATGGTTCGTACGGAGGTTTTTACATCTGTTGGCAGTAATTAGGCGGGGGACACGAGCTGCATCAGCGGGTTTGCCCTGTCCGGGCGGCAGCCTTTTTCTCTGCACCGGCTGAGCGGGGTGCGCGAACTGCGTAAGCGTGTTCGTCCCTAACGGGCGGAGAGTTTTTCGATGAACCTCAGCGAGGGGATTCGCCGTCTGCGGACGGCGGGAGCGTGCCGCGCCCCGCGGCGGGGCAAGAGGGTAGACACCAAGGTTTCTACCCTCTTAACTCCCACTTCCTTTTATTTCTTAGCCTGGCGCAGATTGCCGACATGTGACCGCTTCGAAATAGGGAACGGCAGTCGGGTTACCGCAGCGTGTCTTTCGTGAAATATTCGCAGTTCACAGACAGCGTACTGCTACACAGACCGGAAAGTCTTCGCAGGCGCGGCATAGCAGTGCCGCGCAATTCGTGAGCGCGTTGTGATAGACAGCACCTACGAAGATAAATTGTACCAACCGCCTAATTCGCAGGTGCCGTGCGGTATAACGTGTTAAAGAGTTGCGCGGCACTGTCATGCCGCGCTTGCGTAGATGAAACCACATGTGTAGCAGAACAGTAGCTGACACTGCGAACAGGTTGCTCAAGAGGACGGACTCCGAAGGTAGTTCGTCCGCAGCAGAGAAAAAATTCTCTGCCGTACTCCTTTTCGCAGCGGTCACATATAGGCAATCTGCGCCAGATTAGGAAGCAGGGGAAAGGTAGGAGTTCAAAGAGGAAGGAAAACCGCAGGTTGTCCTTCCTTTTTGCCCCCGCCGCGGGGCGCGGCACGTTCCCGCCGTCCGCAGACGGCGAATCCCCCCGCTGAGGTTCAGCGAAAAACTCCCCGCCCGGAAAGGGCGAACACGCTGACGCAGTTCGCGCACCCCGGCTTTCCGGTGCAGAAAAGGAGCCGCCCTGTTAGGGCGAACACGCTGACGCAGTTCGCGCACCCCGGTCCGCCGGTGCAGAAAACAAGTCTCGTGTTTAAGTTAAACTGTTTTTTCGATAATGCGACGGCGAAACGCCATACACAAGCCGAAACCGCTTGATAAAGTAGCTGAAATTATCAAATCCGACGCGAAACCCGACCTCCATCACGGGCAGATCGGTCTCGCGGAGCAGACGCGCCGCCTGCTCGATTCGCAGGGAATTGATATGCTGGGTGAATGTCCTTCCGAAATTATCCCGGAAAAAGGTGCTGAAATACTGCGGCGACAATCCAAACTCCGCTGCAACCGCCGACAGCGAGAGCGGTTCGGTGAAATGTTCACCGAGGTAGCCGACGATCTCCTTAAGCTGCTGCGCTTTATAGTCCGCGCCCGGGCGCATTTGATGTCCGACAAGTCTGCCGTACTGCGCGCACACCGCCACGATGCCGAGCAGCGCGGCCTTCACGGCAAGCTGACAGCCGGGCGCCTGCACCTGCCATGCGCGCACGATCTGTGCGAGCAGCGCGCGTATCTCGCTCTGGCCGGGCTCACCGGCGCGGATGCAGGTGGCAAACCGCAGCCGTCCCTCGGCGAGCGGCGACAGCAGCGCGAATTCGCTCTGGTCGGCACGCGAAAACTGCAGGAAATCCGCCGCAAATACGAACGAGCGGAACTGGTTCTCCCGTCCGGCGGCACGAATTTCGTGCAATTCCTCACCGGCGGCGAAGAACACATCGCCGTGCGTGCCCTCGTAGGTGTGGTCAGCGATGGTGAGCGAAACGTGGCCCGCGTCCACCGTGATGATTTCCAGCTCCGGGTGCCAGTGATAGGGGATGAAATCGCTGTCATCGGCCTCGCTGCCGTCCAGCGCGGGGTAGATCTGGAACGGAAATGCAAGTGTGCCGTGCTCTTTTTTCTCTCGGCGGGCTGCATCCATGGCGAAAATCCTTTCTGATGCACACGCTGCGTGCATACCTTAAAATCGTGTTATTACTGCTGAAGAAATTGCAAGCAATCCTTTGAATATCTGCTATAATTATAGATGAAAAAGGAAGGGAAGGCAAGAGTGCGATACAAACCAATCGTATTTTTGTTGTATCATTTGCGAGAAAATCCGCTTGGATTTTTGTGCTGAATGACAAAGCCTTTCCGCACCGCGCCGAATCCGTTCAATGAGTGGTTGAAACTGGCTGTTATGGCGTGGTATAATGATAACAGATAGGCTGTTTTACACAGCTGAATCTGCGTGATCGGGTGGGATATACCGGTCACCGCACCAAAAAATTATTTTTTGGAGGGAATTCCTATGTACATGGATAAGCAGGTCAAGCGCGGATACAACGAGTACATCCGTCTTGACGAAGGCATCGGCAAGGATGCCATGATGGACGTTGCTCTCCTCGTGATGGAAGACGGCGACACCTGGAGCTGCGAGGAGCCTGAGAAGGAAGTTGCAGCACTGGTATTCGACGGCAAGTGCACCATCAAGTGGGAGAATGAGTCCTACGACGTAGACCGTCCGAATCCGTTCGATTACAACCCGTCCTGCCTGCACGTTTGCAAGGGCGTAAAGTTCGAGATCATCGCACACGGTCCGTGCAACATCTACATCCAGAAGACGCTGAACGAAAAGACTTTCCCGAGCAAGATGTACAAGCCGGAAGACACCGATACCTGGGCACGCGGCAACAAGGGCGAGCTGATGGGCTGCATCAAGCGTGATGTACGCACCTGCTTCGATCTGGACAACGCGCCGTACTCCAACATGGTACTGGGCGAGGTTGTCAACCTGCCGGGCAAGTGGTCCTCTTACCCGCCGCATCATCATCCGCAGCCGGAGTGCTACTTCTACCGCTTCGACAAGCCGATGGGCTTCGGCGCAGGCTGGGGCAACGGCGAGATCTACGAAACTCACCACAACGGTCTGGCTATCATCACCGACAAGATGCATTCTCAGGTAACCGCACCGGGCTACTCCTGCTGCTACGCATGGGGCATCCGTCATCTGCCGGGCAACCCGTGGGACAAGACCCGCATCGACGACGAGGAGCACCTGTGGCTGCTTGAGGACGATGCCAACGATCATATCTGGCACTGCCCGAGCGGCAACTGATTGCCGCTTATAGGGGCGACTCCGTCTCCCCTATATACGCCAAAAGTTCCGTAGAAACTTTTTTCGATACCCCCCTCTCGTCCGCACGGCGAACGAGGCTCGGGACACGGTGTCCCGAGGCAGTGGTATCAAAGTCCGGCGGAGCTGGACTTTGATAAAGAACTGCATCTGCCGCGTGCGCGCGGCAGGCACGAGACCTGTCTCGTGCGTTTGGGAACCTATGGTTCCCTTGCCCCTCCTTTTGGAGAGGGAGGGTGCTAAGTCAAGGCTTGTTGGAGACTGGCTTTGATTCATCATTATTTGTATTCTATTTAGGAGGATTTCCAACATGATTCATATGGAAACCGTTCGTCTGACTGCGTCTCAGGCACTCGTTCGCTTCCTCGAGAACCAGTATATCAGCTACATTGATATGGATGGCAACGAGCAGGAGCACAAGTTCGTTAAGGGCATCTTCATGCTGCCGGGCCACGGCAACGTTGTAGGCTTCGCTAACGGCGTTGAGCAGGAGCTCAAGGACATGGTTGTTTACCAGGGCAAGAACGAGCAGGGCATGGCTCTGGCTGCAGTTGGCTACGCTAAGCAGATGCGCCGCAAGTCCATCTTCGCCTGCACCTCTTCCGTAGGCCCCGGCGCGTGCAACATGGTTACCGCTGCTGCAACCGCTACCGCTAACAACATTCCGGTTCTGATCCTGCCGGGCGACATCTACGCTTCCCGTCAGCCGGACCCGGTTCTCCAGCAGATGGAGCAGCCGCAGAACCTGTCCATCTCCGCTCATGATGCTTTCCAGGCTGTTACCAAGTACTGGGGCCGCATCAACCGTCCGGAGCAGGTTATGACCGACATGATCTCCGCTATGCGTGTTCTGACCGATACCGCTAACACCGGTGCTGTTGCAATTTCTCTGCCGCAGGACGTTCAGGCTGAAGCATACGATTACCCGGTTGACTTCTTCAAGAAGCGCGTATGGCGCATCGACCGCCGTCCGGTTACCAAGTACGCTCTGGACAAGGCTGTTGAGGTCATCAAGAACGCAAAGAAGCCGCTCCTGATCTGCGGCGGCGGCGTTCGTTACGCTGAGGCACACAAGGTATTCAAGAAGTTCGCTGAGGACTTCGGCATCGCATTCGGCGAGACCCAGGCCGGCAAGTCCGCTGTTGTTTGGGATCACGAGCTGAACCTCGGCGGTCTGGGCACCACCGGCGGCATCGCTGCAAACAAGCTGGCGCACGAGGCTGACGTTGTAATCGGCGTTGGCACCCGTTACACCGACTTCACCACCGCTTCCAAGTGGCTGTACCGCACCGACGCTAAGTTCGTCAACATCAACCCGTCTGAGTTCCAGGCTTACAAGATGGACGCTACTCCGGTCGTTGCTGACGCAAACGAGGCTCTGACCGCAATCGGCGAGGAGCTGGCTAAGATCGGCTACCACACCGACAAGGCTTACGCTGAGGAAGTTGCTGCTCTGCGCAAGGAGTGGTGGACCGAGGTTGAGCGTCTGGACAAGGTTGAGTACACCGACAAGGAGCACTTCACCCCGGAGTGCAACGACGACAACCGTGAGTGCGTTGAGAAGTACATCGAGGATACCGGCTGCAAGCTGTGCCAGACCACCGTTCTGGGCACCATCAACCACATGATCGATGACAACGCTATCGTATGTGCTGCAGCAGGCTCTCTGCCGGGCGACATGCAGGGCCTGTGGCGTGCCCGCAAGGAGAACACCTACCACATGGAGTACGGTTACTCCTGCATGGGTTACGAGGTTGCTTCTGCTCTGGGCGCTAAGATCGCTTGCCCGGATCAGGAAGTTTACGCTATGTGCGGCGACGGTTCCTTCGACATGCTGCACTCTGAGCTGATCACTTCGGTTCAGATGGGCCACAAGATCAACGTTATGCTGTTCGATAACGCTTCCTTCGGCTGCATCAACAACCTCGAGGTTTCCAACGGCAACGCTTCCATCTGCACCGAGAAGAACATGCTTGAGGAAGGCGTAACCAACGGCGTACACAAGGGCAAGGTAATCCAGGTAGATTACGCTGCAATCGGCGCTGCTTACGGCTGCAAGACCTACACCGTTAAGACTCTTGACGAGCTGAAGGCTGCAATCGAGGATTCCAAGAAGCAGACCGTTTCCACCCTGATCGACATGAAGGTTCTGCCGAAGACCATGTCCGCAGGCTACGAGGCTTGGTGGCGTGTAGGCGTAGCTGAGGTATCTCAGAAGGCTGAGGTTCAGGCTGCCCGCAAGCGCATCGAGGATCACCTGTTCGAGTCCCGCCACTATTAATAGCGCGCGATAAACTCGCTTTAGGTTTATGAAAGCTCCCAACCGTGAGGTTGGGAGCTTTTTTGCGGTTTCAAGCATGCTGAATGGAGAATGGGAAATGGGAAATGGGAAATGGGAAATGGCGCTATCCTTGCGCTCAGCCCGCCCTGCGGTACCGGTATAGAATAAAAGAACTCCTCCCATCGCTTCAGACGGGAGGAGTTCTTTTTTACAGCATCTGCAGCAGCTCGATCTGCTCACCGGACGGACCGGTAAAGAACCAGTTCTGCAGGCCGCCGAAGGTATTCGGCAGCACCTTCTTCTCCGGTGCGGTGAAGCTGATAACGCCTGCCGCCTTGAGGTCAGCCGCGGTCTTGTCGAGGTCGTCAACGTAAACGGCAAAGTGCGGGATGCTGCCTTCACCGGACGGCACGAGCGTGCCTGCGGGCGGCTCGATCAGCTCGAGCAGGAAGCCGCCGAATTCAACGAGCGCCAGCTTCTTCAAGCCCTCCGGCGTCTCTACGCCGTCGCGCTTGAATACACTGCCGCCGATCATCTCGTAAAATGCAATGCTCTGGTCCATATCTACGGTGTAGATCGCAATATGGCCGATACCCTTATAGTGTTCCTTCATGGTGATTCCTCCTTGTACGGGCATTCTCGCCTTAGTATTAGCATAGCACGTTTTGCATGATTTGCATAGGGGACAGGCATAAAAAAACGACCGTCTTTCGACGGTCGTTTTGATTTACATTACTGAACAGAATCGGAAACAGAAGCAGTGGTCTGATTCTCGAGGTAGTTCTGGTAGGTGGTCTTCTCGCTCTTGCCGAAGCCAAGGGGAGAGAAGATTACATAAGCCAGAACCATGATCAGCAGGGTAACGGTAGCCCAGATCTTGCCGTTCTTCCACGGGGTCAGATCTACAGCGCCTACGTCCTTCAGCTCGAAATCGGTTGCACGCGGATGCTTCTTAACGATTACCCACATCAGCAGCATGTCGAATACGAACAGGATCGCGGTGAAGTACAGGTAGTGGATGTTGTTCAGTGCCGGGATTACGTTACGCAGACCGAACTGGAGAATGAAGTACAGTACAACGTGAACCGGGATGACGATCTTAGCAGCGATAGCCGGAACCTTCTTCCAGAAGAAGCCGCACAGCAGGCAAACAAAGATCGGGGTGTTGAACGCAGCGAAAGCAGAGTTTACGAAGCTCGTGATGCCGCCCATGTACAGCATGAACGGGGACATGATGGTGGAAACAACTGCTACTACAGTACCGAAGTTCTGGCCGATCTTAACCATGCGGGCATCGGATGCGGTCGGGTTGAACAGCGGACGGTGAATGTCGAGTGCGTAGATGGTGGATGCGGAGTTCAGTACCGAGTTGAAGGAGGACAGGATCGCGCCGAACATTACAGCAGCGAAGAAGCCCAGGATCGGCTTCGGCATAACCTGTGCTACCAGCATCGGGTAAGCGGAGTCGCCGGAACCCCAGTCCATGCCCGGGTAAGCCAGTGCGCAGATAACGCCCGGAACAACGATGATCAGCGGAGTCATGATCTTGAGGAAGCCTGCAAATACGGCGCCCTTCTGTGCTTCCTTCAGGTTCTTAGCACCGAAGGTACGCTGGATGATGGACTGGTTGGTTGCCCAGTAGTACATGTTGTTGACCAGCAGACCGGTGAACAGCAGCGGCCACGGGAGCCACGGCTCCGGGGTGTTAACCTCGTTGATGGCGTTCAGGTAGGACGGATTGGTGTGCAGGAACTTGTCGAAGCCGTCCATGAAGGAGCCGTCGCCGCCAAGCTGGCCGGACAGGAACATGAAGCCGAATACCGGAACCAGCAGGCCGCCGACGATCAGGCCGAGGCCGTTGATGGAGTCGGACAGTGCGATTGCCTTCAGGCCGCCGAAGATGGCGTAGATAGAACCGATGATTGCGGTTGCAACACAGACGATTGCGATTGCTGCGAAACGGGAAATACCGAACATCTCGTCAATGCCGAAGATGTTTACGAATACCTGTGCGCCTGCGTACAGGATGTTCGGCAGCATGATTACAACGTAGCTGAGCAGTACGATGATGGAAACCAGACGGCGGGTGCCTTCGTCGTAGCGCTGCTCAAAGAACTGCGGAACGGTGGTCAGACCGGTCTTCAGGTACTTCGGCATCAGTACGAATGCGAGGATTACCAGAGCGATTGCAGAGGTTACCTCCCAGCCCATGGTGGACATGCCGACGCGAACTGCCTGACCGTTGTTGCCAACGAGCTGTTCTGCGGAAAGGTTGGTCATCAGCAGAGAACCGGCAATGACCGGGCCGGTCAGGCTGCGGCCGCCGAGATAGTAGCCGTCCTGCGTGTCGAGGTTGTCACCGCGGGTTTTCCACCACGAGATGAGTGCGACGAGTGCCGTGAACGCCACGAAGGTGATCGCGGTAAACGCCATGGAGTTTACGAAGTTCATCTTTTTCTCCCCTTGTAAAAATTTCGTGTCCCGGCGGAGATCCCTCAAAATCCACCGAAACGATTTCTGAATGACGGCCTCGGTCTGCGCTTGCGTGCGCGTGCCCGCAAGATCCCAAAAAACAAGACCGTCAATCGAAGGACTGATGATCTGTTAAATGGGCAAACCGCGTTGCCGTTTGTCCGAGAGTTATTCTAACACTATACAGAGGCTATAGCAAAACATTTTTTTTACTTTTTTTGCACTTTGGATACTTGCACATAAACAAGAAGACGTATTTGTGCATTTCGACGTTAACTGAAAGCAGATTTACAAAGTAAACGTTAAAAAATTATCAATAACAACAAAAAAATTCGTAAAACTGTATCTTTTTTACAAGGAAAAAATCCCCGCATAAAGCGGGGATTCTGTACGGAATTACGGTGTATACCATTCATCGCTGCGATTTTTTGCGTCAAAAATCTGCGCATATTCCGCATGGTGATAATCGTTCAGCAGGTCGTTTTCCGGCTGTTCACTCTGCGGATACCAGGTGCCGTCCGGCAGGCGGTAGCCGTTGACGTTCATCACCGGAATCTGCTGCTGCAGGGCAAGGCGCATCTGGTCAAAGCCCGAGGTCGAGCAGCCGAGCGCGTTCAGCGCATACGCGGACAGATAGTTCGCGCTGATCTGCATGTTTGTCTGCTCCTTGATGTCGTAGTTCGCCCAGATGAAGAACGGCGTTACCATCTTTTTCTGGCGTAGCTCGGCATCCGAGAGATCGCCGCGCTGACTCTCGAGCAGGGTGTTGTAAAAGTCCTCCGGCAGATTGGGCTGGTGGTCGCCGAAGAACACGATCGCCGTCGGCTCATCCACCTTGGAGAAGTAGCTGATCAGCTCCTGCACGGCGTCGTCGCTGTACCGCACGAGCGACAGGTACTGGTCAACCGTCGGGTACTTGTCCTGCTCCTCGCCGGTGAGGTAGATGCGCTTGTCGAAGTAACCGTCGCCGTCCCAGTCATAGCCGCCGTGGTTCTGCATCGTTACGTTGAACACGAACAGCGGCGTGTTTTCCCTCTTGCTCTCGTACAGCTCGAAAATCTTCTTGTAGCTTGCGCTGTCGCTGATAAAATCGCGCACACGACTGGCGTCAGCGGCAAAATCGTCCTGATAATACTGCGCTTCAAAGCCGAAGAAGCGGTAGACGTTCGTGCGGTTCCACGAGGTGGACAGATAGGGATGAATCGCCGCCGTCTGGTAGCCGAGCGAATCCAGACCCGAGGCCAGATTGGGCATTTCGCTCTTGATGAACACCTGATATGCCGAGCAGTTGTACGGCAGGAACGCCATTGAATCGCCGGTGAGGAACTCCAGCTCGGTGTTGGCGGTGCCGCCGCCGAAGGTCGAAACGGTCAGCTGACCGCTGATGGTGTTCTCCTGACCCTGCATCAGCTTGTGCACATACGGCATGGGGTCCTCGTTGGTCTCAAGCGCACCGACCGAGCCGAGATCCGAGAAGGATTCGTTCATAATCACGATCAGATTGGGCGTTTTCGTACCCTGTTTGCCGGTAAATTCGCTCTGTGCGGCAGAAAGCGCGTCCGCGCTGTAGCCCTCCGGCTGCTTGACAAACGAGCTGGTCGCGCAGCGCAGGAAGTAGAAAATCTCGCTGTACTGGCGGCTGGACTGCCAGAACGCCAGTCCGGTGCCGACCGTCTGGATGCCGGTGTAGGCGATGAACGCCAGCACGAGCACGCACGGCAGCGAAAACAGTCTGCGGAAGTACCAGCGCTTGTGCACCTTGAAGCTGCGCTGCATCAGGCACACGCTCACGCAGAACAGCACAGCCGCCGCCGCGGCGCGGAGCACGGAAAGCTCTATCGGTGCGGAGTAGCCCTTGGACACGTTGGCTGCCGTGCCGATGGCGGCAATGTCGCTCAGCATGACAGGCGTGCCGCGGAACAGCATAACATAGTGGTCGATCATGCCGTGGATCATCGAAATTGCCATGCCGAGGCATACGCCGATACGCACGTTGCCGCAGATCAGATACGCCGCGGCGTAAACCGCCACATAGCAGATCCAACCCTGAAAAAAAGACTGCTTGAGCGTGATGACACAGCCCTTGACCATGTATTCCACCAGGATCAGGCTGACAGCCGCCGCAGACAGGAACAGCAGCACGTCATGCACCAGCAGAACCGCCGCGTACAGCCGCGTGTGATTTTCCGCAAACGGGTGGTTGCGGCGCCACGGACGCAGCACCAGCGGTACAAATGCGCCTGCGGTCAGCCAGTGCGAGATGGTCGGCTGATACATCAGCGAGCCCCTGCTCAGCAGGGGATGGAACAGCAGGAAAAACGCAACGAGCAGCAGTACGTTTGCACCGATTCGGTACGGATTTCTTCCGGTTTCGTTTTGAACCTTGTGTTCAATGCTCAAAAAAGTTGCTCCTTTCGCAGAAACGGAAAAGCCGCTGTGGTGTTTCCGCAGCGGCTTCTCAAGTCGTTAGAATTTATGCCTCAGGCGTTTCCTCTACGCGGGTAACTGCGATAGAGAGATCGTCCAGCTGCTTGTCGTCTACGATATCCGGGCAGTTCATCATCAGGTCGGACGCGTTCTGAACCTTCGGGAAGGCGATCACGTCGCGGATGGAATCCAGACCGGCGAGCAGCATGCACAGACGATCCAGACCGTAAGCCAGACCACCGTGCGGAGGTGCGCCGTAGGAGAACGCAGTGATCAGGTGACCGAACTGCTCCTTGGCCTTCTCCTCGGTGAAGCCGAGGGCCTCGAACATCTTGGTCTGCAGCTCGGGATCGTGGATACGAATGGAGCCGCCGCCCAGCTCACAGCCGTTGAGGATAATGTCGTAAGCCTTGGCACGAACCTTGGCCGGATCGGTGTCCAGCAGAGGGATATCCTCGTCCATCGGTGCGGTGAACGGATGGTGCATGGCTACGAGGCGGTCCTCCTCCTCGCTGTACTCGAACTGCGGGAACTCGGTGACCCACAGCAGCTTGAAGTCGTCCTTCTTAGCCAGACCCAGGCGCTTAGCCAGCTCGCAGCGCAGCGCGCCCAGAGCCACAGCGGCGGTCTGCCAGTTTGCGTCGGCAACAACGAACAGCAGGTCGTTCTCCTTTGCACCTGCGCGCTCCTTGATGGCTGCAATCTCGTCCTCGGACAGGAACTTGGCGAACGAAGAAGTCATGCTGCCGTCTGCGGCGAGCTTCATCCATGCCAGACCCTTTGCGCGGTAGGTCTTGACGAACTCGCCGAGCTTGTCAATCTCCTTGCGCGGGAACTTGTCCGCGTAGCCGTTTACGTTGATGAGACGAACCGTACCGCCGTTCTTAACGGTGTCCTTGAACACCTTAAACGAGCAGTCCTTGGCGATATCGGAAATATCCTTGATCTCAAAGCCGAAGCGAACGTCCGGCTTGTCCGAGCCGTACTTGTCCATTGCATCCTGCCAGGTCATGCGCGGCAGCGGCAGCTGGATGTCAACATCCAGCACTTCCTTGAACACGCGCTGGAGGAAGCCCTCGTTGACGGCGATAACGTCATCCTGCTCAACGAACGACATCTCAAGATCGATCTGGGTGAACTCCGGCTGACGGTCGGCACGCAGGTCCTCGTCGCGGAAGCAGCGGGTGATCTGAATGTAACGGTCCATGCCGGACAGCATGAGCAGCTGCTTGTACTGCTGCGGAGACTGCGGCAGGGCATAGAACTTGCCCGGATGTACGCGGGACGGCACGAGGTAGTCGCGCGCGCCCTCCGGGGTGGATTTGGTCAGCATCGGGGTCTCGATCTCGAGGAAGCCGTGCTCATCGAAGTAGTTGCGGGCAACCTGCGTTACGCGGTGGCGCAGCATCAGGTTCTTCTGCATGGACGGACGGCGCAGGTCAAGGTAGCGGTACTTCAGACGGATCTGGTCGCCGACTTCCTTGGTGTCGTCGATCTCAAACGGGGTGGTCTCCGCCTTGGACAGAATGCGAATGTCCTCGGCAATAATTTCAACCTCGCCGGTCGGCATCTTCTTGTTGATGGCAGCCGCGTCGCGGGCCACCAGCTTGCCCTTTACCGCTACAACGAACTCGGTGCGGCAGGTGAAGGCAATGTCGAACAGGTCAGCATTGACCGACTTGTCGAACGTGCACTGTACAATGCCCGCGCGGTCGCGCAGCAGCAGGAACAGTACGCCGCCGTTGTCGCGCACGCGGTCAACCCAGCCGTTTACGGTAACGGTCTGACCGGCGTGCTCCAGGCGAAGCTCGCCGCACATATGCGTGCGCTTCATGCCTGCAATAGATGTGTTATTCATGTTTATCAATCCTTATTACTAAGTATTTTGAACAATTTCTTTATTTATCGCCGGTTTCCTTGATTGTGGAGATCACATCTTCCACAGCGTCGGAACCCACAAGATAAGCGGCGATAAAGCCGATAATGAGGGACGCAATTGGCAGGATCATAAATCCGTTTGCCAGAAAAATCGCAGCGCACAGAAATCCCGTGCAGCGAATGATGGTCTTACGCAGTTTATCCATAAGACGGCCTCCTTACTCGGAATCCTTATCCTTCATTGCCGGACGAACATGCTCATAATAGCCGAGAAAGACCATAATCGCAAATAAAATAATGCCGGCAAAGGCGATAAGGAACATAATGGAAGCGTTGTCGGCAATCGACGCGGAAAGCGCCAGAATAGCCGCAATGACACCGAGCATGCCGGTTATCATGAGAATACCGCCGTAAACAAGCTGTTTCATAAAAAATCCCTCCATATTCAGTTAAAAAATCCTATCCTTCTATTAACAGTCAGCAATCAATAATTACTAACTACTAATTCCTAATTAGAATGAATTATTTGTCGCAGATGACCTTGCCTGCGTTTTTCTTCGCCAGACCGTCATGAATCAGCTTTGCTGCCTCGTCAAGCGAAACCTTGACCTGCTCGCCGCTCTCCATATCCTTGACAGCGACCACGCCCGCGTTGATCTCATCCTCGCCGAGGAAGATAACGAACGGAATGCCCAGCTTGTCGGCGTAGCCAATCTTGTGCTTGAACTTCTTCTGCTCGCTGTACAGCTGGGTGCGGATGCCCGACTCACGCAGAGCGGTAGCGGTCTTGATAGCGGCGCCCATGTCGTCAGTCATCGGCAGGATGAGTACGTCCGCCGGTGCCTTGTTCATCTGGTCGTTCAGATAACCCTGCTCACCGAGAACGTAGAACAGACGGGTCAGACCGATGGAGATGCCAACGCCCGGCAGCTGCTTGTCGGTGTAGTACTCGGCAAGGTTGTCGTAGCGGCCGCCCGAGCAGATGGAACCGATCTCCGGATGGTCGAGCATAGCGGTCTCATAAACGGTGCCGGTGTAGTAGTCCAGACCGCGGGCAATGGTCAGGTCGATTTCGAAGTGGTCAGCCGGAACGCCGAACGCCTGCATATAGGTTGCAACCGTTTTCAGCTCCTCTGCGCCGAGGTCGAATACCTCGTTCCTGCCCTTGTAGCTCTCCAGCGCCGCGAGGATACCCTCGGTGCCGCCCGGCGTCTCGATGAACTTCAGCAGTTCGTCAGCCGTAGCAGCTTCCACGCCGAAATCTTCGACCAGAATGGTCTTTACCTTCTCTGCGCCGATCTTCTCCAGCTTGTCGATGGTGCGCATCACGTCGCCGGCCTTCTCGGTCAGACCGAGGATAGCAAAGAAGCCGTTAAGCACCTTGCGGTTGTTGATGCGGATCTTGAAGCGCTCGAGGCCCAGTGAGGTGAACGTCTTGTAGATGATGCTCGGCACCTCGGCCTCGTTGATGATGTCCAGCTTGCCGTCACCGATGACGTCGATGTCCGCCTGATAGAACTCGCGGAAACGACCGCGCTGTGCGCGCTCACCACGATAAACCTTGCCGATCTGGAAACGGCGGAACGGGAAGGTCAGCTCGCCGTAGTGCTGGGCAACATACTTTGCCAGCGGTACGGTCAGATCGAATCGCAGGGACAGATCGCTGTCGCCCTTGGTGAAGCGGTAGATCTGCTTTTCAGTCTCGCCGCCGCCCTTGGCAAGCAGTACCTCGGAGGACTCGATCAGCGGGGTATCCAGCGGATAGAAGCCGTACAGCGCATAGGTTTCGCGCAGTACCTGCATGATGCGCTCCATCTGCACCTGCGGTGCCGGAAGCAGCTCCATAAAGCCGGATAAGGTTCTGGGTTTTACTTTTTCCATAACTATTTTGATTCTCCTCAAGACAGACGTATGCACCGAATTGGCGTACCCGATCCGGTGCAACGAATGCTATTGTTTATTTTTTGTTCTTCGGGTTGACAATATTACGCCAATCCAGATCACCGCGGTCCAGACCGAGGATGAGCATCTCGGCAGTTGCCGAGTTGGTTGCAATCGGGATATTGTGCATGTCACACAGGCGGGAAATCGCATGAACGTCCGGTTCGTACTGTGCGTTGGACATCGGATCACGGAAAAACAGCACGAGGTCGATCTCGTTGTAGGCTACGCGCGCGGAGATCTGCTCCTCGCCGCCCTGCATACCCGCAAGGCACTTGTCGATTTTCAGACCGGTAGCTTCTTCAACAAACTTGCCGGTGGTGCCGGTGGCACAGATATTATGCTTTGCAAGAATACCGCAGTATGCCATGCAAAATTGTACCATCAGTTCTTTTTTGCGGTCATGTGCGATCAGTGCTATATTCATCAGGAATAACCCCTTTCCTGTATATTCATGTTGAGATTACTTACAATTTAAGTGGAATACGCTCGCCGTTGAGCCGCCGGGCGATATTCATAAAGGCGCGAGCCGCGCCCGTGTGCTTGACGGCATGAATGCTCCTGCCGCTGTTGCTGCACGAAATGAGGTCCACATCCTCGGGTACGAGACCGAGCAGGGGAAGTCCCGCTTCGTCCATCGCATCGTCGATGTTGCCGGATTTGCCGTGGCTGATGAGCTGCGGGCGCACGCGGTTGAGCACCATGCGGATGCGCTGGATGCAGTATTCCTCCTCCAGCTTGCGGGCGCAGCGTTCCGCGCCGCGGACACACACGCGGTCGGTCGAGGTGACGATGATCGCCTGCGTGGCAATATGCGCCAGAAAGGAAAGCTCAGCCGGCAGTCCGGCGGGACCGTCGATCAGCAGGTAGTCGAACCCGGCATCCTCAGCCTGCACAGCCAGCTGCTCCATGCCGCGCTCGCTGAGAGCGGGAAGCGCCACCGGTGCAGTGAGTAAGTACAGCGTTTTCATATCCGGATGACACGCCATGGCATCCGCGAGGGGAACCGCGCCGCCTGCCACATCGGCAAACGAGTAGACCACCCGGTCGGACATGCCGAGCACGATATCCAGATTGCGCAGACCGCAGTCGCCGTCAATCAGCAGCACTTTGCTGCCAAGCTGCGCGAGAGCCGCGCCTACGCCCGCTGTAAGGGAAGTTTTTCCTGTGCCGCCCTTACCGGACGCAACAAGAATCACCTTCAACATACCGCCTCCGAAAGAAAACCTTATTTAAGGCAATACTGCATAAATCTGCAGATTCGCCTACAAGTGTATTATAAACTAACAGCGGGCGGTTTACAAGCGTTCCTCGAGATTTTTTTGTTGAAAACTTGGAAAGCCGCCTGGTTTGAACGCAGAAAACCCGGCAAAATCACATTTGCCGGGCTTAGGCTGCCGCGAAACTGCAGTTTCGCTTACAATTGTTTTATCGAATCAGGGTGTTCTCCGCCTGACGAGAGGCTGCGCTGTCCGACTTGCCGATAGAGAAATACTCATCGAGCATATCACGCACAATCGGCGCAACGTAAGCGCCGTGGCCTGCGCCTTCACCGACCACGCAGATAACGATCTGCGGGTTGTCAAAGGGTGCAAACGCGATGAACAGACCGTTGTCGAATGACTCGCCGTTCTCGAACATCTCGGCCGTACCGGTCTTGCCGCCGACCTTGATGGGGTAGTCTGCGAAAACGCTGCCTGCGGTACCGCCCTCGTCGGTAACCTCGCTCATGCCCTGCATGACAAGCTCACGCGTGGCATCCGAAATGTCGATCTTGCCGCGCACCTCGGATTCATCGGTTTTCATAAAGCTGCTGTAATCGTAGCTTTTGATGCTTTTGACGAGCGTCGGCTTGTACAGCGTGCCGCCGTTTACAATCGCGGAAACATAGTTTGCCAGCTGCAGCGGCGTAAAGCCGTTATCCGACTGACCGATCGCTGCGTTCAGATCATCGCCGCCCTGCCATTCGCGGATCGCCGGGTCGGCCTTGCGCTGCTGTTCACGGTAGGTCGGGCCTGCCGCCTGACCGGTGGTTTCACCGACCTCGATGCCGGTCGCCGTGCCGAGACCGAACTTCTTAGTCCACTGCTCGAGGTGCTCACCGGTCAGCTTCTGACCGACCGTGTAGAAGAACGTATTGCACGAGTATTTGAGCGCATCCGTGACGTTGAGCGTCATGGGCGTGTCGTGGTTGTTGCAGCGGAAGGTCTGTCCGCCGTATTCGTAGGTGCCGGTGCAGGTAACGTAGGTGTCGCCGGAGATGATACCTTCCTCCAGACCCGCGATGGCGGTCACCATCTTAAAGGTGGAGCCCGGCGGGTACACACCCGAGGTTGCACGGTTTACCTCCGGATGGCGGCTGTCCGCCTGGATGGAGGCGTAGTTTTTGTTGTAGTTTGCCAGATCGTAGGTCGGGTAGGACGCCATCGCGAGCACCTCGCCCGTGTTCGGGTCCAGCGCAACAGCCGCGCCGCCCTTACCGTAGGCAGACAGATTGCTTTCCAGCGATTTCTCGGCGACTTCCTGCAGGTCAAGGTCAATCGTGGTGATAACATTGTCGCCCGGCTTGGGAGCCGTAGCGGTGGTCTGCTCGGCAATAGCCGAACCGCCAAGGTCGGTCTCCACCGTGCGGGAGCCTGCCGTGCCGTGCAGGTAGGACTCGAGCGCGCTCTCCAGACCGGATTTGCCGATGAGATCGCTCATCTGGTAGCCTGCCTTGTCCTTGTAAGGGCCGCCGTTTTTGTCGGAACTCCACTCGTCGGAGGTCAGGGAGCCGATCGTGCCGAGCAGGTGCGCGGCGGTGGCGGTGTCGTACTGGCGGACGGCTTCGCTCTGGATTTCAATGCCCTGAAAATCCGCGCTGTGCTCCTTGATATAGGCGATCAGGTCCATCGGCACATTGTCCGCGAGCGTGTAGGTCGCCTGATTGCTGAAGCCGACCGTGCGCATGCTGTAATAGATGCCGACCATCGTGCGGGCGTCCGCAAGCGAGAGATCGGTCGGCATGCCGAGGTTTTTCTCCATATAGGCGCGCATGGCATTGATAAACTCGGTCGGGGAGACCAGCTTGGTCGCATCCACCTGCGCTGCCTGATCAATGATGTTGCCGTTTTCGTCGGTCTTGGGGTCGGTCTCGCTCGCCTGCTTGGCAGCGTCTACGGCCGCTGTAACCGCATCCAGACCGAGCGACTTGGCGCTGTCCTTCATATAACCCGATAATTCGGTCAGCGATGAGCTGTTGTAGGTGAACGGCGCGGACTGCGTGATCGGCAGCCGGTCGTTGATGGACGGAATCGCCGCCGTGTCCGCAGAAACCGCCTGCGCGGTGTCGGTCGGGGTGTCCGAGGACGTATCCGTGCTGTCTGCGGCATCCGCAGAGGTGTCACTCGAGGTATCGGTGGCAGCAGCCGCCTTTGCGGCATTCTGCTTGGCGGTCGCGTCCACAGCTGCGGTCTGGATACGGTGCGTCAGATCGAGCAGGGTATCAAACCGCTTGTCGTTGCCGTCCCAGAAGGACGAGTAGATGAGCACGAGCGAAAAGCCGGTGTTGTTGGTGACGAGCGGCCTGCCGTAGCGGTCGAGAATCTCACCGCGGGCAGCGGAAACCGTAGATGTGGTGGTGAGAAACTCCGCCGAGCGGCGGACATACTTTTCGCCGCTCAGAATCTGCAGCTGGAATAACTGCGAGAGCGCCACACCGCTGCACAGCAGCAGCAGTCCGCACAGCGCGAGCAGACGGCGAAGCAGTTGAGGTTTATTTAACATGGGGAAGTGCTCCTTTCTGCAAAGGGTCAGCGGCTGCGCTTACGGGATTTGCCGCTGAGCCTGCGCAGCGGCAGGTAAACGACAAAGCAGAACAGGCAGGTCAGCACCGTACCGACGGCAAGCTGCCGCAGGACGATCAGGAAGGACGCGCCAGCATGCAGCAGCGAGAAGAGATACCGCAGCAGACCGAGCAGCACACACTCAAACGCCGTGAGGATGAGCATGGAAATGTAATTGCGGGTGAGCAGTCTCTGGCAGAGCTTTCCGGCGGCATAGCCGAACAGCAGGAAAAACAGGGGATAGAGACCGTCCACGCCGGTGAAGCTGAGGTCATAGCAGATGCCGACCGTTACGCCGGTAACAGCCGCCTCCGCAGGACCGCCGAGCAGCGCGGCTGCCGTGACGAGTGCGGGCAGCAGATCGACCGCAGAGCCGAAAATGCGCATGCCGCCGAACGTGCCGGTCTGCAGCGCGAAGATAATCACCGAAAACAGCACATACGCGATCAGCTTCGGGATAGAAATATGTTCTCTCTGCATGGCTTACTCCGCTGTGTCCGTGTATTCGGTGATGATGGAAACCGAGGAAACGCTGTCCACGCTGACAAACGGCTTGATGACCGCATAGTAGGACAGACCACTTTCCTCCGGCTGCACGCTTTCCACCGTGCCGATGAGGATGCCCTTGGGGAATACACCGCCGCGTCCCGAGGTCTCGACCGTATCGCCGACGACCACCTTGGAGTCCTCACGCAGATAGGACAGGCGAAGCGCACCGCGTGTCATCAGGTTATAGTCGCCCTCCGCAATGGCGGTCTCACGCGTGCGGGTAACAAGCGCGCCGCACTGCATTTTCGGGTCGGTGATGGAAGTCACCTCGCAGGTGTTGTCGGTCACCTCGCTGACAAAGCCGAGCATGCCGTCCACGGTCGTTACGAGATCGTCCTTGTTGACGCCGCTCGAGCTGCCCTTGTCCAGCGTCAGCGTATCCGCCCAGTCGCCCGGACTGCGGGCGATGACCTCAGCGCTGACCGTCGTGGTGCTGCGGGTGCTTTCCGGCTGCCCAAGCTGAGAGCGGAGCAGGTTGTTTTCCTCGAGCGCGATCTGTGCGTCGCGCACAAGCTGTGCATTGTCGCTGATCTGCTGCTTGAGCTGCTCATTCTCGGCCTTGAGTGCATCAAACTCGGTGAAATAATCCAGTCCCTTGCTGAAAAAGTGTCCGACACCGGTGCCGAACCGCTGAAACGGCCGGACAACCGCACCGGCGGCTCTCGTGATCGGCGAGGAATTGCCGCTGATGCCGCTGTACACCGCGGAGAGAATGCACAGCAGAATGACGACTGCCGCACCGATCAGGAGCGGAGAGCCGACTTTATGACGTCGTCGCAAAACGAATCTTCCTTTCATAATGTTGCACTGAAATGTGGAATTTCAGCAGGTAAATGCGGCTTATACCGCATGAATATCGCGCAGAATGGTATAAAGCGGAGCCACAGGCAGACCCATGACGCTGTAATAGTCGCCCTCGATACCCTTGATGAGCAGTGCGCCGTGGCCCTGGATGCCGTAGGCGCCGGCCTTGTCGAGCGGCTCTCCGGTGGCGAGGTAGGCGGCAAGCTCGTCCTCCGCAAAATCGCGGAAGGTGACGCGCGTGCAGGTGTGCAGCGTGTGCGCCCCGCCGTCCGGCGTGAGCACGGCAAGTCCGGTCAGCACCTCGTGGGTGCGTCCGCGCAGACGGCGGAGCATGGAAGCGGCTTCGTCCGCGTCCTTCGGCTTGCCGAGGCGCAGTCCGTCGATCGTGACCATGGTATCCGAGCCGATGCACACGGCGTTCGGGTGCTGCGCCTGCACAGCCTCGGCCTTCAGGCGGGAAAGACGGGTGACTTCCTCACCGAGCGGCGCATCACGCAGGGTTTCGTCCGCATCGGCAGGGCAGACCGTAAAGTGTTCGGTGATAAGGCTCAGAAGCTCCCTGCGCCGCGGCGAAGCGGACGCTAAAACGATCTCCATTATTCGACTCCTCTTTTATATAATCCGTTGGTAAATTCGCCGTCCAGCGGTGCGCCGGACAGGAACGCGCGGGCAATCCGTGCACATTCCTCGGGCGATTCGATGGTGAACTGCAGACGCGCGGTCTGTATGCCCAGACGGGAAAAATCCTCGCGCAGACACAGCGGACGGCTGTTCAGCAGCGTGTTGCGGCAGCCGAATTCGTTCAGCAGCGGGAAACGCTCCTTGCGGCGGTCGGTGAGGTACGTCACGCCGTTCTGGCACGAGCACTTGCCGCCGTGCTGACGGCGAATGGCGCAGTTTTCAAAGATCATCAGCGGCAGACGGCCGTAGACGATCAGGTCGGTCTCGAGCGGACCGCGCATATCTCGAATCTGCGCCAGACGAGCCTCGAACGAAAGCGTCTGGCGGGAAACGCCCATTTCAGCCAGTGCGCTCAGCGTTTTGCTGTTGTAGGCGTTCAGACCGAAATCGCCGTGCACGGTAAAGCCCAATCTCTTGGCAAGCGGGATGTGACCGATGTTTCCGGCGAGAACTGTGTCGGTTCCGCGGCTCATGGCTTCACCGAGCAGCATCTCGATCTGCGGCTGCTCATTGTCTGAGAACACGCGCGGCAGGATGGCGGGCAGTCCGGTCTGCGCTGCAACTTCAAGCGGGACGTAAACGGTCTCCAGACCAAGCTCGCGCAGCGCATCCGCCTGCGCCTTGGTGCGCACGGCTGCGGTGTAGCCGCGGAAGCCCTCGCGGGCAGCGGCCTCGTCG
>ERZ772878.461-NODE-461-length-40582-cov-6.07037_pt1 | contig 40582 bp, 28 predicted proteins | sample MGYA00580578_ERZ772878 | MGnify/ENA primary metagenome ERZ772878 (study PRJEB29015, sample SAMEA2737686) | human gut metagenome | biome: human gut; feature: human-associated habitat; material: faeces | place: China | collected 2012 ...
TTACTACACCGAAAGGTGTGTTACTTGTTAAGTTGATTGAACCGCCGTGTACCGAACGGTACGCACGGTGGTGTGAGAGGTCGGGAAATCACTCAGATTTCCCTCCTACTCGATCGTGGAGGATTTGTAGTGAAGCGGTGCGTGGGGGTGTGGTGGCTGTCAGGGCGCCGGCAGGGGACTTGCCGCCCCCTGACAGACGCTACACTGTGGCGCACCGGTGCACTGCAAATCTTCTGGGAAGATTTTGGTGCAGGTCCCCTCAATGCCGCGGGCGGGCTGTGCAAAGAGCTGACCTTTTTGAGACTTTGGCAGGGAATTAGCAATTCTTAGTGTGTCTGTCGATCCGCAGTGGTGCTCTGCCATGGAAGGCAGAGCAAGTTCTGATGAGCCACGGATGGCTCATTCAGAACGCCCACGTCCGGCATCCAATCCACCCCGTCAGACACACTTAGAATTACTTATTCCCGAACAACGGAACAAAAAGCGTCAGAGCTTTGCACAGCCCACCCACGGCCCTCAGGCTCGCCATCTTTCCCCCAAAAAAGAACGCACAAAAAAGTTCACCTTCGCACACAAACGGATCCACTTACACCGAAAACCACCCACGAAAGGAGTTCACCTATACAATGAAAGCCCACAAAACAATCACCTACGAATACAAAAACGCCCCAATCCCCGGCGGCGGCTACGTCACCGGTTTATTGTACCACCCAAAACAGCCCGGCATCCTCTATGCCAGAACAGACATCGGAGGCGTTTACCGGTATGAATACGAAAAAAAGTGCTGGAAAAGCCTCATCGACAGTGTGAGCATGGCGGACATCTCCGAAACATTTCCAATCGCATGCGCACTCGATGAAAAGAAACCGGAGCGCCTGTACATCATGAGCGGCATTAACGGACAGGGCTATGGAAAATTTTCAATTTCAGAGAATTATGGAGAGACATTTATTCACAAAAAAATCCCGGTGACCGTTCATGGCAATCTTTGCGGAAGAGGAACCGGATACCGTCTGGTGGTAGATAAAAAAGATGAAAACACACTTTATTTTGCAAGCCAGTTAGATGGTCTCTGGAAAACCACGGACAGAGGAGATACCTGGGAACGGCTTCCTTTAGAGGAAAATTACATGACCTGTGTCTGGGTATCGGATGATTCGAAAACAATTGTTGCAGGAACCGCAGGATATACGACAAGGGAGAGTGATACGCTTCGCGGTCACAGCCTGTATGTTTCCTATGATGCAGGGCAGACGTTTGAAAAACTGATGCAGCCGGAAAATGTCATGATTCATGACAGTAAAATGAACGGTCTTGTGGCATCGCGCTATGACTATGATGGAACATACCTTTATGTGACGATGAATGTCACAGGAAGATGGAATTATGTGGTCGACCTTGGATATAGCTGTGATTCCGGGGATGTGATCGGTGGAAAGGTTTTGCGGTATTATTTTTCAGATGGAAAAATTGCAGGGTATGATGACATTACACCGGATGCGGATGGCACGCTGACAGCAGAATTTTTAAATTATGGTTTTGGCGGTATTTCTTCCTGTAAAACAATGCCGGGACTTCTGGTGTGTTCAACGCTCTGCAGGGAAAAAGAGAGCGATGAAATCGTATATCTTTCGAAAGATTATGGCAGCAGCTGGAGCGTGAGTCTCTGCGGACTGGAAAAGGGGGATTTATATTTTAATACTTCCTACATGAAACCGGAGTATAACGGAAACCATTGTCTGCTGCACTGGCTGAGTGATATTAAGATCAATCCGTTTGATCCGGATGAGGTATGGTTTAATTCGGGAACCGGCGTTTTTATGACGGATGCGCTGCTCAGTGAGCATCCGCGCTATCATGATGCGTGTACCGGAATCGAGGAGACCGTTCATCTGAATGTATATGCGCCGGTTGATGGAGAGGTACAGCTTGTGGATATCGTTGGAGACCTCGGCGGATTTGCATTCCGGAATCTTGATGAACCCTGTAAAAATTCTTTTGATGACAGCGAGGGCAACCGTTACATTACCTGTATCAACGCAGATATTTCCGATGCGGACAGTAATCTTGGCATTGTGACGGCGCGGGGAAACTGGAAAGGAAAAACCAAAGGCGGTCTGGTGCGCACGTGCGATAATTTTAAAACATTTGACCGGATCGGCATGCCGTTTGGTATCAATGCAGAGATCGACAAGAAACTGCATGAGATCGAAAACCCGAATGTCAATGCCGGATGGGTGGCAGTGTCACCGGATGGCGTCAATATTGTATGGTCGGTTGCGGATGGGATAAGGCTTCCGGTGGAACTGGTGCTTGTCAGCAATGATGGAGGACACAGTTTTCAAAAAGCAGGAGTGTTTGATCTGGCGGGGCAGCCTGTTGAGACGGGATATCTGAAAGTATTTTCCGACCGCAGCAGGAAAGATCTGTTTTATGGTTTTGGCGGTGCGTCCGAAATCTATGTGAGCAGGGATGGAGGAAGAAACTTTTATCAGAAACAGCCGAAAGAGGCATTCCCGGTCTGTGATTTTGGCTATATTGATACTGCAAATAAGACGGAAGTGCGCGGTGAGGGCGGAAAGACTGGCATATTTTACCTGGCATTGGGCGATGCAGGACTTTATAAACTCTGTTATGACACGAAAACAGAAGAAATCCATGTGAAACGCCTGACGGACACGGGGGATGCCTGCTACCGGATGGGACTTGGTGTGATCGGAGAGGACAGGGATTATCTGACAGAGGAAAAAGCAATTTATTTCTGCGGACGCCTTGAAGGGGAATATGGTTTTTACCGCACGTTTGATGAGGGAAAATCGTATGAGCGGCTGAATCAGGATAACCAGATGTACGGCGAGATCAACAGTATCGATGGGGATAAAAGAAAGTTTGGCAGATTTTTTCTGGCGACCGGGTCACGCGGTGTTTTGTATGGGGAGATGAAACGTCAGAGTCGGAAAATATAATATAGCAGAAAGATAAATTTTGGGAGAGAAGAATTCATTTACCGGATTTATCAGGTGTAAAGACAAACGTAAGAATATATCTATATATTAAGAAAGGAAAAGTTAGATGAGAGTTTACGAAGAAAACAACAGACTTGTAATTGCAGATGGAACATTGACATTATGGTTAGAACCATGGGGAGAAAATTCCTTCCGTGTGCGCATGACCAAAGAGGCACAGATGGATGCACATGACTGGGCGCTGACCGAGGAGGTAAAAATGTGTCCGCTTCAGGTGGAGTGTAAAGAAGTTGATACGACGGATCCATGGTACAAAGGCGAGGAGTTTGCAAAATATCATCAGACCGGAAAAGTTTACACCGTTAAAAATGGAAAAATCACGGCCGTGATCTCCCCGGAGGGATGGATCAGCTATTATAATCAGAAGGGAGAACTTCTGACCGAAGAGTACTGGAGAAACAGAAACCGGATCAACCGCTACTGTGTGCCGCTGCGCATTGATGCGAGAGAGTTAAAACCGATCCCGGGCAGTACGGATTACGAACTGACTATGCGTTTTGAGGCGTTTGATGATGAAAAAATATTTGGTATGGGACAGTACCAGGAGAAAAATCTGAATAAAAAAGGTGCAATGTTAGAACTGGCGCACAGAAACAGTCAGGCGAGCGTGCCGTTTATGGTCTCAAGCAGAGGCTATGGATTTTTCTGGAACAACCCGGCAATCGGAACAGCAGTTTTTGGTGCAAACAAGACAGAGTGGTACGCAAAGAGCACAAAAAAACTGGACTACTTTATTACGGCAGGAGATACACCGTTTGAAATCGAGGAACAGTATTCTGCGGCAACCGGAAGGACTCCGATGATGCCGGAATATGGTATGGGATACTGGCAGTGCAAACTGCGCTACCGCAACCAGGATGAAATCCTTGCAGTTGCCAGAGAACACAAAAAGCGCGGACTTCCGATGGATGCGATCGTGATCGACTTTTTCCACTGGACAATGCAGGGCGAGTTTAAATTTGAGCCGAGAGACTGGCCGGACCCGAAAGCGATGGTGGATGAGTTAAAGAGCATGGGAATCGAGACGGTTGTCTCTGTCTGGCCGACCGTGGATGAGCGCAGCGAAAACTATGGCGAGATGAACGACCGCGGATATCTTGTCACACCGGATCGTGGACTTTCCTATCATATGAGCTGGATGGGAAATACCGTATTTTACGATGCGACCAATCCGGGCGCGCAGAAATTTGTATGGGAAAAATGTAAGGAAAATTACTATAAAAACGGAATCCGCTGTTTCTGGTTAGATGAAGCGGAACCGGAGTATGGACCATATGATTTTGATAATTACCGCTATTATGAGGGACCGGCACTGCAGTGCAGCAACGTTTATCCGGTTGGCTATGCGAAAGGATTTTATGACGGATTGAAAGCGGAGGGAGAAAAAGATATCATGAGTCTGGTGCGCTGTGCATGGGCAGGCAGCCAGAAATATGGCGTTCTTACCTGGTCCGGAGATGTGTACTCGTCCTTCCGCTCCATGAGAGAGCAGCTGCAGGCAGGACTTAATATGTGCGTGGCTGGTATTCCGTGGTGGACATCGGATATCGGAGGCTTTCTTGGCGGGGATATCAAAGATCCGGCATTTAAAGAACTTCTGGTGCGCTGGTTTGCCTGGGGTGCATTCTGCCCGGTATTCCGTATGCATGGGGAGCGTTCTCCGTGGTACGAGAGAGAGCAGGAGTTTATCGATGGTGTGCGCCAGCTTACTTCCGGTCAGGATAATGAAGTGTGGAGTTTTGGGGAGGACAATTATGAGATCCTGAAAAAATATCTGTTTATCCGTGAACGTCTGCGCCCGTACATCCGTAGTTGTATGGAACAGGCAAGTAAAACAGGTGCACCGGTGATGCGTCCGCTGTTCTTTGATTTTGCGGAGGATAAAGAGAGCTGGAACGTAGAGGATGCGTATATGTTCGGACCGGATCTTTTAGTGGCACCGGTCATGGAGGCAGGTGCGACAGAGCGCAGGGTATATCTCCCAGCAGGTACAAAATGGACGGATGCCTACACGAAAAAGGTATACGAGGGCGGAAATTATGTGACAGTACCGGCACCGATCGATGTGATTCCGGTATTTATGAGAGAGGGAATCTCTTATCCGATTTATGAATAAAAGTAAGAGTTCAATGAAATAATAAGATAGCCGAGTGAAGCAAGTGTAGATCACGATCATGTGCTGGTTTTGCACATGATATAAAAAATCCCCCACGCAGTGTTTGCAGCCACTGCGTGGGGGATTTTCATATTAAGAAGGGGGTTTTGTCATATTGACGATAGAAACCCAGCTGTTAAATATTTAACAGCAAGTCTATTATGCACCCAAAAGTACTAAAAATCCAGTGAACATATTGTGAATTTTTGTATTTTAATTGTTAATAAATGAAAATGAAACATGAAAGAGGATTGCGGATGACTTGACGTTTCCTTTGCTTTTCCCGTATAATAAAAACGTATGGGCATATGCCCGGCGTATTTTTTTTTGAAATGGAGAGTAACATGTCAATAGATCAGAGTAAAATCAGAAATTTTTGTATTATAGCACATATCGATCACGGTAAATCAACACTTGCCGATCGTATCATAGAACGTACAGGAACTTTGACCAGCCGTGAGATGCAGGCGCAGGTTCTTGACAATATGGATTTAGAGCGTGAGCGTGGAATTACGATCAAGTCACAGGCAGTCCGTATCATTTATAAGGCAAATGACGGGGAAGAGTATATTTTTAACCTGATCGACACACCTGGGCACGTCGATTTTAACTATGAGGTATCACGAAGCCTTGCAGCCTGCGACGGTGCGATCCTGGTTGTGGATGCAGCACAGGGAGTGGAAGCACAGACACTGGCAAATGTATATCTCGCATTAGATCATGATCTTGATGTCATGCCTGTCATCAACAAGATCGATCTTCCGAGTGCACAGCCGGATGAAGTGGTAAAAGAAATCGAGGATGTGATCGGGATTGAGGCGGAGGATGCACCGCGTATTTCTGCTAAGACCGGCTTAAATATCGATCAGGTATTAGAGCAGATCGTAACAAAGATCCCGGCCCCGACTGGAGATAAAGAAGCACCGCTTCAGGCGCTGATCTTTGATGCACTTTACGACTCTTACAAGGGTGTTATCGTATTCTGCCGTATCAAAGAGGGAACGGTAAAAGTGGGAGATACCATCCGCATGATGGCAACCGGTGCACAGTCCGAGGTCACAGAGGTCGGATATTTTGGTGCCGGACAGTTTATCCCGTGTGATGAGCTTGCAGCGGGAATGGTAGGTTATCTCTGTGCAAGTATCAAAAATGTCCGCGATACCCGTGTTGGTGATACCGTGACAAATGCCGACCGCCCATGCAGTGAGCCGCTTCCGGGTTACAAAAAGGTCAATCCGATGGTGTACTGCGGTATGTATCCGGCTGACAGTGCAAAATATCCGGATCTCCGTGATGCATTGGAAAAATTACAGATCAACGATGCGTCCTTGCAGTATGAGCCGGAGACATCGTTAGCGCTTGGTTTTGGTTTCCGCTGCGGATTTTTAGGCCTGCTTCATTTAGAAATCATTCAGGAGCGTTTAGAGCGTGAGTTTAATTTAGATCTTGTGACAACAGCTCCGGGGGTTATTTACAAAGTGCACAAGACAAACGGAGAGGTCATGGATCTGACAAACCCGTCAAACCTGCCGGATCCGTCTGAGATCGAATACATGGAAGAACCTGTCGTATCGGCAGAAATCATGGTGACGAGTGAGTATGTCGGTGCAATCATGAAACTGTGCCAGGAGCGCCGCGGTGTTTATTTAAGTATGGAATACTTAGAGGAAACGCGTGCACTGATCAAGTATGATCTGCCGTTAAATGAGATCATTTACGATTTCTTTGATGCATTGAAGTCACGTTCGAGGGGTTATGCGTCCTTTGATTATGAATTAAAGGGATATGAGCGCTCCGAACTGGTAAAACTTGATATCCTGATCAACAAAGAACAGGTCGATGCCCTTTCCTTTATCGTATTCAAAGACAGTGCGTATGAGCGTGGAAGAAAGATGTGCGAAAAATTAAAGGAGGAGATTCCAAGACATTTATTCGAGATCCCGATTCAGGCGGCTGTTGGCGGTAAAGTCATTGCGAGAGAGACCGTCAAGGCAATGCGTAAGGACGTGCTTGCAAAATGTTACGGTGGCGATATTTCCCGAAAGAAAAAACTGTTAGAGAAACAGAAAGAAGGAAAAAAGCGTATGCGTCAGGTCGGAAATGTCGAGATCCCGCAGGAAGCATTTATGAGTGTTTTAAAACTGGATGAGGATTAAATATGGAAAAAAAGGAACTGGAATTATATATACATATCCCGTTCTGTGTCCGGAAATGTAATTATTGTGATTTCCTTTCTTTCCCGGCAGATGAAGATACACAGAGACAATATGTGAAGGCACTTTGCAAAGAAATTTTCTATTATGGGGCACATTGCAGGGATTATGTGGTTTCGACAGTCTATATTGGTGGCGGCACGCCATCGTGGCTGTGGGAGTCGGATATGGCAGAGATCATGGATGCCGTGCATAAAAATTTTGCGCTGCTGCCGGATGCGGAAGTCTCTGTTGAGTGCAATCCCGGAACTGTTACAGCGCAGAAATTTGAAGTGTACAGACAGTCCGGGATCAACCGGATCAGTTTGGGATTGCAGTCTGCACAGAATGTTGAACTGAAAATGTTAGGGCGTATCCATACATGGGAACAGTTCCTGAAAACTTATGAACTTGCAAGAGCAGGAGGATTTTCCAATATTAATGTGGATCTAATGAGCTCACTGCCGGGACAGCACATGGAAAGTTATGCAGATTCGCTGCAGAAAGTCTGCCGTCTGAAACCGGAACATATTTCTGCCTATTCGCTGATCATTGAAAAAGGAACTCCGTTTTATGATCTGTATAAATTTGATGCGGTTAAACAACGTGCAGGAATGGTGACAGATGCACTGCCGACAGAAGATGAAGTCTATGAGATGACACAGCTGACCGGGCAGATGCTTAAGGAAAATGGTTATGTGCATTATGAAGTTTCAAATTTTGCACAGCCTGGTTATGCGTGCAGACATAATATAGGTTACTGGACGCGTGTCAATTATCTTGGTCTGGGACTTGGTGCGTCGTCATTGATGGAAAATATACGTTACACTAACACCAGAGATTTATATACTTATCTGGAGCAGGTCGAAGTCATCCGGGAAGGCATCTGGGAAAATAAACATGACGACGGAACAGTGGAACAGCTCCCGGCAACCAATCTGCACGCCTCTGCTGAGTCAGTTGGCAAATATGCGCAGATGGAAGAATTTATGTATTTAGGACTTCGTATGATCGACGGAGTTTCAAGGGATGATTTTATGCACAGCTTTGGGATGCCCATCGAGGCAGTGTATCAGGAAGTTTTGAATCATCTGCAGGAGGAGGAGCTCTTAGAGCGCCGCGCAGGAAGAATATACTTGACACCCAGGGGACAGGATGTCAGCAATTATGCACTGTCGCAGTTCCTGTTTGATTGAAACATCATAAAATATTAAGAAAATGTTTTATGGTCTTTTACATGTGGATAGGATATAATGTGCGTAGGCAGTGAGCGGTGCCAAATAAGAGAAATACAAAAAATGACTGCTTGCAGGCATTTTTTTGTGCTTTTCTTATTTGATAGGGCGGTGCTAGGTGCCGGTGGCACCTGTTTAGCACGGACCGAAGTGGAACGTAGATGCCCGTCAGTCCAGTGGCACTGCGGATGAAAGAATTTGAAAAATTAAAATAGATAAGATAGAGAGTGAACGGATTTGAATGCAGAGAAGCGAAGAAAAAAACGACTGAGAAACCTGGTGTGCATAGTATATTGTTCGCTGCAGCTTCTGATCGTTCTTGCGTTATTTCAGGGGATGGGGAGTCTGCTGCACAAGCTGGTTCCGGCAGGCATCGACCTTTCGCAGATCGAAGGGAAGATCGTGGCTGTTGATGATGAGCAGGAAAATACGGAAACAATAGACGAGAATAAACTGATCGTATGTTTGGACGCCGGACACGGCGGAAAAGATAACGGGTCTGATTACAGGCTGCGTTATGAAAAAAACGATAATTTAAAAATAACACAGGCAGTGGCGGCATATCTTGCTGACAAAGAGGACGTACAGGTCATTATGACGCGTTCCGATGATACATTTTTATCGTTGGAGGAACGGACAACCTTTGCAAATCAGAATAATGCCGATTATTTTGTGTCACTGCACCGCAATACAGGCGAAGGTAATGGTGTGGAGACCTGGATCCGCAGTGATGCGGATGACAAGGCACAGGCGCTTGCCCAGAATATTATGGATAACCTGGATGCTGCAGGGATCTCGAGAAACCGTGGTGTAAAAAAAGGGACACAAAAGAGCGAGAGCAAAGATTATTATGTAAATCTGCACACGAACATGCCGGCATGTATTGTCGAACTTGGTTTTATGAACAGTCCGACGGATAATCAGCTGTTTGATGCAAACATTGACAGTTATGCAAAGGCGATCGGGGATGCTGTGTTAAAAACGTATGAGTCTTATGGAAAAGACGGAGCAGATGCTAAAGAATCCGTCGAGGATGTTCCAGGCACGGAAGAGCAGACGAGTACAGAAACGGGCACAGGTACGACAGGACAGGTATTGCAGAACACACCGATTGAAAATGTATCCTCATTGGATGCCACCAGCCATGACTGGGGACTTGGCAGCCATACAGATGATGAAAACCGTCCGTTAGATGCCATCAATGCGCAGGAGACATATGGAAAATACAATGCCTACTTTATTGGTGATGACACGAAAGACATTTATCTGACCTTTGATGAAGGCTATGAATACGGACAGACGGAGAGCATCTTAAATACCTTAAAGGAAAAAGGGGTATCCGCCACATTTTTTGTGACAGAACCGTATGCGAAAGAGAATCCGGATCTGGTAAGACGAATGATCGATGAAGGACATGTGTTAGGAAACCACAGTGTGACGCATCCTTCCGCAGGTATGCCTTCTTTATCATTAGATAAACAGGAAAATGAGGTAACAGAGAATCATGCCTATATCAAAGAAAATTTTGGATATGATATGTATCTGTTCCGTTACCCGACCGGAAGATTCAGTGAGCAGTCACTTGCACTGCTAAACAACTGCAATTACAAGAGTATTTTCTGGAGTTTTGCATATCTGGACTATGACGTCAATAATCAGCCGGATCGGGTATCAAGTCTACAGAAGATGAAAGATAAACTCCACCCGGGTGCAATTTATCTGCTCCATGCGGAGTCGGAGACGAATGCAGCAGTGCTGGGAGATTTTATTGATGCCGTGAGAGCTGCGGGTTATGGGTTTAAGAATTTTTAATAGAATATTTGCAGAAAAAGTGGTAAAATAAAATCGGTCAATCCGTGCAGAGATGCGTGTGGCTCCGGCTGCATTACCCACGACACTTTTTTCAATAGCGTAGGCTTAGCGGTGTTATCGTGAGGTAGCGGATGACCTTTTTATATATCGCTTTATGAAAAGAAAAAGAAAAATAAATAGTATCAGAAAAGAGGGACGCAGGAAAAATGCGACCTCAGGAGAAAGCAGGGAACGCCAGATTAGATCTGACGAATCCTGCTTTTTTTCGGAAGTCTGTGTTGTCAGTTAAGCAGACAAATTCCAAGATTTAAGTACCCTGCAAAAGTTACCCACAGCAGATAGGGAATCATCAGGTATCCGGCAGGTTTTAAAATCTGATAAAACAGGACATACAATATTGTCCAGACGACTGGAAACAGAAAACCAGGTGGAGCAAACGTGGGTTTTTGGAGCATGGCAAAGTTTTCCATACTGTTTTTTGTCAAAAGAGAGGACAGGGCGCCGACGGCAAGCGGTATGGCAATGCAGGTAATCAGGTTTTTCTATTCAATTTTCATAAAAATCTCCATTTTACTTTTCACGATATCCCTTACCTTGATAAGTTATGACAGCAGGGTATAAAATATGAGAAAGCAATATTGAAGGGAGAAGAAGATCATGAACCATGAAGATTACGAAAAAGCAGCAAATTACTGGAAAGAAAAAGATAAACAAAATGTTCGTATGCCAGAGGAACAATTAAAAAAGGCAGTGGACGATTACATTTTAGCGAACAATACCTGTACCCTTGCAACCGGATTTGGCGAATTTGTGAGATGCACGCCGATCGAATATATATATCACGATGGCACATTCTGGATGTTTTCCGAGGGCGGGGAAAAATTTCATGCATTGGAGCATAACAAAAATGTCTGCATTGCCATTTATGATAAATATGAATGTTTTGGAAAATTAAAAGGAATGCAGGTGACCGGAAAGGCACAGATCGTTGAACCGTTTTCGGAAGAATATGTTGTGGCAGCGGAATTTAAAAAGATACCGATAGAAGCATTGAAAAAATTACCGCAGCCGATGCATCTGATTCGGGTAGTACCGGTTAAGGTGGAATTTTTAAATTCGGACTTTAAGAAAGAGGGGTATGCGGGCAGGCAGACCAAATATTTTTAAAATTTGTAATTTATCTAAATTACAAATTGACATTTGAAGGTAATTGGATTATTATAAAATAGTAATTTACTTAAATTACTACTGAAGGGGGATTTATGGAACAAAAACGTTTGGATGAATTGATAAATTTTACTTTGGGTAAAAACATTTCCAGGCTAAAAAATCAGAATGTAAATATCTATACACCAGAGGATTTTGAAAAGGATTTACATAGTTTAGCTGATGTAAATATGATATGTGGGTGTATTATTAATTTGATCCGATCTAAAGCATCACCGATATCGACTGAAACACAGGGAAAATATATTACATCGAATTTTCTGTTGTGTATGTTTGATCAGAATGAATTAGACCCCTGGTATTTTTGTTATCAGTTTAATGAGGGAAAGAGCCTGGAACAGCAAATCAGTAAATATCATCAGGGGACAACACTGAGTGTAAAGAAATTAAACATAAAAAGTATTGGCGAATTGAAGATACCAATGTTAGAGATAGAGAAACAAAGGCAGATAGGAAGATTATATAGACAGTCAATGATACAGAAAGATTTATTGGAGCATCAGGCTGAAAATATCAGCAGACTGGCAGCAGAGACAATAAGAAGAATTGAGGAGGATTAACACATGGCAGAGTCGAAAGAATTGTTACAGGTATTATGGAGTGGAGCGGATGTCTTAAGAGGAAAAATGGACGCAAATGAATATAAGACATATCTGCTTGGACTGGTATTTTATAAATATTTATCAGATTCTTATTTATCTAAAGTTTACGATCTGCTCTATGATGGTGTGCCGGAAAGCATCGAAGAAGCGCAGAGGACATATGAAGAGGCCATAGAAGGGGAGGATGCAAAAGATTTGTTAGAAGAGCTGCAGGAATCTTTACATTATACTCTGACTCCGGATATGACATACATTAGTATGTTAAAAGATGCAAAAAACAATAGCTTTCACCGGGAAAAACTGCAGGCTGCATTCAACAGGATTCAGGAATCAGACGAATTGTTTAACGGGCTGTTTGATGACGTCGATTTATATTCGAATCGTCTTGGAACGGGAGACCAGAAACAGAGTACTACAATTTCTGATCTTATAAAAGTACTTGAAGCAGCAGATCTGATCCATACAAAAGGAGATGTGCTTGGAAATGCATATGAATATCTGATTGGACAATTTGCATCGGAAACAGGTAAAAAAGCAGGAGAATTCTATACACCCCATGGACCGGCACAGATCCTTTGCCGGATTGCAATGTCAGGACAGGAAAATAAGAAAGGATTACAGGTTTACGATCCATGTATGGGATCTGGTTCTTTGATGTTAAGCTGTAGAAATTATTCTACGGAAGCTAACTACATTAAGTATTATGGACAGGAATTGATGCCATCTACTTATAATCTTGCAAGAATGAATATGTTTTTACATGGAGTGCTGCCCGAAAATCAGCATTTAAGAAACGGTGATACATTGGATGCTGACTGGCCAACAGATGAACAAACAGAATTTGATGTTGTGACCATGAATCCGCCTTATTCCGCAAAATGGTCAGCGGCGGAAGGATTCAAACAGGATGAGCGGTTTATGGATTATGGAGGAAAGCTGGCTCCAAAATCCAAGGCAGATTATGCATTTCTGCTGCATGGATTTTATCATTTAAAGCAGACAGGAACAATGGCGATTGTTTTACCGCATGGAGTATTATTCAGAGGTGCGGCAGAGGGGACGATTAGAGAAACACTGTTACAGAATGGTTCCATTTATGCGGTGATCGGACTTCCTGCTAACATGTTTTACAATACCTCTATACCGACATGTATTATTGTTTTAAAGAAACACCGTGAGGGTAGGGATGTATTATTTATTGATGCATCGCAGCAGTATGAAAAAGAAAAAAAACAGAATGAGATGAAAGAGAGGCACATTGATCATGTGCTTGAACTATACAATAACCGCAAAACGGTGGAAAAAGAAGCGTATCTGGCATCTTATGAGGATATTGTGGCAAACGATTTCAATTTGAATATACCAAGATATGTTGACACAACAGAGGAAGAGCCGGAAATTGATCTTCGGGAACTGACGCAGAATATAAAAGAGACAGACCAGTCGATCAAAGAGGGAAATAGAGCATTATTGGGTATGCTGAAAGAACTTAGTTTTAACAATGATGATACAAAAGAAGCGGTGGAAGAGTTCATTCGTGTCTTAGAGGAGGTGTAAGTATGGGAAATACACCAAATATCAGGTTTAAAGGGTTCACGGATGATTGGGAACAGCGTAAGTTTTCAGATTACTATAAAATGAGTTCTGGTTACGCTTTTAAAATGAGTGATTACTGTGAAGACGGAATTGGTTTAATAAATGGCGAGTCTATTCAGCATGGAATAATAAATGATGATAATTTAAACCATTTACCTGAATCGTTTATAGAACAATATCCTGATTTTATATTAAAAGAAGGAGATATTGTTGTTGGATTAAATCGTCCAATTACAAATGGTAATCTTAAAATTGCTAGAATACCTAGCAAATACAATGATTCGTTGTTATATCAAAGAGCTGGAAAGGTTGTCTACAAAGAAGAATGTGATAGAGATTTTTCATATGTTCTTCTATCACAGGAAATATTAAAACATACATTAGTAGAGGCCGTTGGTTCTGACCAACCATTTATTAGCACATCTAAATTAGATAAATGGCAAATGATGATACCAAAGGATATAGAAGAACAACACAAAATTGGCGAGTATTTTTCAAACCTAGACAACCTTATCACCCTTCATCAGCGTAAGTGTAATTGGCTGAAAAAATTAAAAGAATATATGCTAAAGAACATTTTCCAAAGGTATAAGTAAAGAAAGTGTGCTAAAATTATATAGAAAATAGAGATGACGTAAATGTTATAAGGGGGTGAAAGTAAATGATTGTGTATCATGGAAGTGGAGAGATGGTAGAATTCCCGGAAATAAGAAAAACGAAATACACAAAAGATTTTTCCTGGGGATTTTATTGTACTAACGACTATGAACAGGCATACAGATGGGCTGAAAGACGACATAAAAATGGAGTAATAAATTGCTATGAATATATAGAAAATCTCAAATTAAAGATAAAGAAATTTGATAAAATGTCTGATGAATGGCTTGATTTTATTGCAGAATGTCGCTCTGGAAAATTACATGATTACGATATTGTAGAGGGACCTATGGCAGATGATACAATTTGGAATTTTGTAAATGATTTTTTGAGCGGACTTATTTCACGTAAAGTTTTTTGGGAATATGCAAAATTTAAACACCCAACGCATCAGATTAGTTTCCACACTATTCAAGCACTTGCCTGTCTGAAATACGAAAGGAGTGAGACGATACATGAAAGATCTGATACATGACAATTTGTTTTATGTGTGTACGGTAATAGAATTTGTTGCCAGAAGTACACATAATCATGTTCGGGATATCGTAAATAAATTGTCTGATGATGATATCGAGCACCAGTTAAAAGCTGCGTCTGTCAACCATTGTCTTTCTATGGAACAAATATGTGATGAATGGGTTGAGGATTATAACATTTCAGATGGGAATTATAATAATGTATCAGCTTGTCGTTATGCTGTGCCATCTGTGACATCTATAGGCAGAGTTTATCAAAGACTTATCTTAGATGTCATGGAAGATAATGTAATAGAGACATTGCGCAAGGTATATAACTCTTTTATGAGTGATGAGATTTCAGACTTTAATTCAAGCTTTTATTATAGCAATCCTGATTATCTGAAATGTTCTTATGAAGAAGGACATGTTTTGAGTTAGATGATGTAAAAATCAAAGCATCTCATGTTCCCAAAGGAGAAAGGAAAAATTATGGCAGAATTAGAAGCAGTCATTGAAAAAAGATTGATCGATCAGTTATGCAGTGGTGAGTCACAGTGGACATACCGACCGGATATCAGGACAGAAGAGCAGCTTTGGAACAACTTTAAATACATTTTAGAGCAGAATAATAAGGCAAAATTAAATGATACCCCATTATCTGACTCTGAATTTGCAAAAGTGAAGAATGATCTTTCACATGCCTCCTTCTATGATGCCGGGAAATGGCTGGTTGGAGAGAATGGCAAGGTATATGTGCATGTGCAGAGGGGAAACGAAACGTTACATTTACTTGTGATGAACAATGAACATATTGCGGGGGGAACCAGTGTATATGAAGTGATCAATCAGTATCAGGCATTTGCGACTGGTGAGGAGAATGATAATCGTGACAGAAGATTTGATGTAACGCTTCTGATTAATGGAATCCCGATGATCCATATTGAATTGAAGAATAAAGAACATTCTTATATGGATGCATACCGGCAGATTAAAAAGTACATAGCAGAGGGGAAATTTCATGGAATGTTTTCCAATGTGCAAATGTTTGTGGTAAGCAATGCCGTTGATACAAAGTATTTTTCTGCAGCAAGAGATACGGAATTAAATAAAAAGTTTATAACCGGATGGATTGATAAGGAAAATTTGCCGGTATGTGATTATATTGATTTTGCCAAGGCAGTGTTAAAAATACCGGAAGCACATGAGATGGTAACAAAATATACGGTATTAGATAATGATAAGAAGAAGCTGTTGATCCTGCGACCATATCAGATACATGCAATTGAAGCAATGCGGGCAGCTTCAAGGAGAGGAGAATCGGGATTTATCTGGCATACCACGGGTTCCGGAAAAACAATGACTTCCTATAAGGCAACACGTAATTTACTGATGGATATTCCGTCGATAGAAAAGACAATTTTTCTGATTGACAGAAAAGATCTTGATTTACAGACAAAGATGGCATTTCAGTCTTATGCAGACAATGATACGATTGATGTTGATGATACTGATTATGTAGACACGTTGATAAAAAAACTGACGGATGGAAATCGCCAGATGATCGTAACAACAAGGCAGAAGATGCAGACAATGGTTAATAAACGCCTGCAGGAAGGTACCAAAGAGTACGAAAAGATAAAAAATCTGAAGGTTGCTTTTGTAGTGGATGAATGTCATAGAGCGGTAACACCGGAGACGAAGAGATTGTTGGAACGATTTTTTTGCAGTTCTCTGTGGTATGGTTTTACAGGAACGCCGATTTTTGAGGAAAACAAGTATGAGCAAAAGGGAGATTTACCGCAGACAACAGAGCAGTTATATGGTAAATGCCTGCACAGTTATACGATAAAAGAGGCGATTCACGATGAGGCGGTTCTGGGATTTATGATTGAAAATCTTGGTCCGAAAAATGCAAATGCGGACTTATCAGTATTTGACACAGAAGAACATATGCGCAGAGTGCTTGATGTGATATTGAATCAGTCCTATACAAAGTTTGGCATGCAAAATGTAAAGGGAAAAACGTATGAGGGGATTTTGACGGTTAACTCCATACCAAAGGCGCAGAAATATTATGAACTGTTGAAAAAAATAAAAGCGGGACAGGACGAATTAAAGATTCATGAAGATATTAGCCGTGCAATGCCGGATTTCCCTAAATTTGCAATCACGTATTCTTTATCTGAAAATGAAGAGACATCAAAGGTTTACCAGGATAAAATGCAGGAGTCTATGGATGATTATAATGCCATGTTTGGAACGAGTTATAAGATTGAGGGAATCAATGCTTACAACAGCAATCTGAATGACCGCCTGGCGCGAAAAGAGAAGAGATATATGGAAAGAAGCCAGCAGTTAGATCTTGTGATTGTAGTTGATCGTTTGTTGACGGGGTTTGATGCACCGTGTCTGTCAACGTTATTTATGGATCGTCAGCCGATGAACCCACAGGATCTGATTCAGGCATTTTCACGTACCAATCGGTTATATGATCCGAATAAGCAATACGGGCAGGTGGTAACGTTTCAATCGCCGGGGGATTTTAAAAATGCAATCAATTATGCGTTAAAATTGTATTCCAGAGGTGGCGATGGAAGTCCGATAGCAGAAGATTGGGATGATGTGCTGCGTTCATTTGCAATATCAGTGAAAACAATACATGCACTTGCGAGTACGCCAGCAGATATAGCGGGATTGTCAAAAAAACAGAAAAAGGCTTTTGTACACATGTTTCGGGCATTAGATCATGATTTTGCCCACTTGAAGGCATTTTCTAATTACAGGGATGAAATCCTTGTGGAATATGAATTTTCGGAAGAAGAATATGAAAATTATGCAGCAGTGTATCATAATGTGATGGAAGAATTAAAGAAGACAGAAGAAGATAAGTTTGATGAGGATAATCCGGTTTTGGATGATTATGATCTGGTTGCATATAACAAGCTGAGAGTAGATTTTGAATATATTATTGAACTGCTGCAGGGAGTCGTGGAATCCTTAGATCAGTCCGAAAATAATTTTAAAGAGGCAGATTTTGAGCATGACATGAGTTTGATCCGGGGATTGATAGAGGATTTTTCAAAGGATAATCCAAAACTCAGTGCATTGTTAGGTTCGATAGTTGATGAAATTGAAAAGGATAAGACAAAATATATTGGACAGGATATCTCTGTGATCGTTAATGAAATGAGATATGCGGCGATTGACAAAGAGATAGAAGATTTTGCCAATAAATGGTATGTAGATTTTGAAACGGTCCGGTATGAGGTATATAACTTTAGGGATGGAGAACTTGCAAATGAAAATAATCTAAAGGAAAAAGCGGATTATACATCATATAAAAACAATGAAGCAGAACCAATGCCCAAATTTAAATTCAGAAAAGAAATGATAGAGGATTTTAAAGATAATCTGATGGAAAGTGTTCTTCCATTACTTGATTAATTATGCAAGACGTAAAAATAGCTGTCGCTGAAAATGCGGCAGCTATTTTAGAATCGGCGTATATATTTAATATTAATTTAAGTTTGATAATGAGCGCATGATGATATCGACATCTTTGCTTTCAAGTTCCTGTATGATATGCAGATAGGTCTTTTGGGTGGTTGTCATACTGGAATGACCTAACCGGCGGGCAACACTCGCAATGGAAACTCCGGCAAATAAAAGTAAAGAGGCATGGGTATGGCGGAGGCCATGTATAGCGATGACCGGGATGCCGGCGTTTTTACAATGGCGTGCCAGTATTCCGTTTAGAGTAGAGTTATACACTTTGGTCGTACCTGCAAAGATGGGTTCGTCCTCTGGAAGATTTTTGAGCAGGTTGGAAAATTGCATGACGGTCTGCCAGTCAATTTGAATTTTTCTTACAGAGGAAGTGTTTTTTGTAGGAAGAAAACCGCCGTCGCCTTTGTAGTCCCATGTTTTAGAGATGGAAAGTGACTGATGTGCAAAATCGAAATCTTTTGGTGTTAAAGCAAGCGCCTCAGAAAATCGCATGCCTGTTTTAGCAACCAGAAGAATGAACCAGTCCCATGAAATTTTCTGCTCTAAGGTTAAATCTTCAATTAATTTGTGTAATTCAAACTGGTTAAGATATTTGATCTTTTTGTCTCCTGGCTGTTTTCCTTTAATAATAGCTTTTCTGGTAGGATCTCTGGAAATCAGTCCTTCATCGACGGCATCAAGTACGGCACATTTTATATGGTGATGGAAATCGAGAGTGGTCTGATGCTCGTGTGTAGAAGCATAATCATTTAGTAGTTTCTGATAGGAGATTCGGTCAAGATCGCTGATGATAAGATCGGGAACAAGTTTCTCGAGCCAGTGATGAGCCATCAGATATTTTTTCATAGTTACAGTTCTTATGGCACCTTCTTTGTATACGGTGATCCATTGCTTGTAATAGTCGCAGAATAAGATGGTGCTGTTATCTTTTGTTGTATTCATAAATAATCTCCTTTGTCCGTTTTGTATACGCCGATTGCACGCAGATAAAATGAGAATGTCTGGTGTTATAAGTTGTATGGACAAGCATATTGTATCTAATTTTTATGGAATAAATCTATGCTTTCTATGGTAATTCTAAACAAATTCTAAAAAATTGGCACACTGGTATGACCAGAATTTATTGACACAACCACACTAAAATGATAGAATTTATCTATAAGTAACAGATAAGGCGAAAAATGTTACAAAAGAAATGGAGATTATCATGGGAAATGTACGGATTCTGGAAGTAAAACAGAGCATTTTCGAGAGCAATGACAAGCAGGCAGCATTGCTTCGCGAAGAACTGAAAAAAGACGGCGTGTTCTTGTTGAACCTGATGTCATCGCCTGGATCAGGCAAGACAACGACGCTGACACGCACGATCGAGGCACTGAAAGATGACTTGAAGATCGGTGTCATGGAGGCAGATATCGACTCTGACGTGGATGCGGAAACAATTTTAAAGACCGGAGCAAGGGCAATCCAGCTTCATACAGGCGGCATGTGTCATCTGGATGCAGATATGACGAGACAGGGATTAAAAGGACTTGGAACAGATGATGTGGAACTGGTTATTTTAGAGAATGTCGGCAATCTGGTATGTCCAGCGGAGTTCGATACGGGTGCAGTGAAAAATGCGATGATCTTATCCGTACCGGAAGGACATGACAAACCTTTAAAATACCCGCTGATGTTTTCCATCTGCGATGTCGTGCTGATCAACAAGATTGATGTGATGCCATATTTTGATTTTGACTTAGAGCAGTGTAAAAAGAACATCCTGATGCGCAATCCGAATGCAAAGATCATCCCGATCTGTGCAAAGACAGGTGAAGGTATGGAAGAATGGGCAGACTGGCTGAAAAAAGAGACCGCTGCATGGAAAGAGGAGGAACACGCATGAAAAAGTTTGAGTACACACCACCGGAACAGCCGAGAGAGCTGATCTTAAAATTAGGACAGAAGATCACCGACCGTATCGGTCATACAGTGACAGCCGAAGATCCGGAATATTATGGATTAGAAGCACTTGTGACGGATGAGATGGCAGAAGTTGCACTGAAAATGAAAGTGCGCAAACCGATGACATTAGCACAGGTCGTAAAAGCAACCGGAAAAGAAGAAAAAGTGTTAGAAGAACTGTTGCAGGAAATGAGTAACATCGGTCTTTTAGAGTACAACTGGGAGAATCCGAAACACGAGAAACAGTATGTCCTTCCGATGTATGTACCGGGAAGTGCAGAGTTTTTTAACATGAAGTTAGATCAGATTAAAGAGCACCCGGAAGTTGCATCATTCTTTGAGCGCATGGCATTTTTACCATTGCAGAAAGTAACACCGATGGTACCGCCAGGAGGCGCTGGAATCGGTATGCACGTTATCCCGGTTGAGAAAGCGATCGAGACGGAAAATGAGTCTGTCAGTGTCGAGCATATTTCCCACTGGCTGGATAAATATGATGGAAAATATGCAGCAGGTCCGTGTTCCTGCCGTTATTCCCGCGGTGTTTTGGGCGAGGGATGCGCGGATGATCCGGAAGACTGGTGTATCGGTGTCGGCGATATGGCTGACTATTTAGTCGAGACAAACAAGGGACATTACATTACACGCGAAAAGGTAATGGAAATCTTACAGCGTGCGGAGGACAACGGATTTGTTCATCAGATCACAAACATTGATGGCGAGGACAAGATTTTTGCCATCTGTAACTGTAATGTAAATATCTGTAATGCACTTCGTACTTCACAGTTATTTAACACACCGAACATGTCCCGTTCTGCTTATGTGGCAAAGGTTGAGACAAAGGACTGTGTTGCATGTGGACGCTGCGTAGAGTACTGTCCGGCGGGTGCCGTAAAACTGGGTCAGAAACTCTGTACGAAAGATGGAACCATCACCTATCCGAAACACGAGCTGCCGGATAATACCAAGTGGGGACCGGAAAAATGGGATATGGATTACCGTGATAACAACCGCATCAACTGTTATGATACCGGAACGGCACCGTGTAAGACGGCATGTCCGGCACATATCGCAGTACAGGGATACTTAAAGATGGCGGCACAGGGACGATACACAGATGCCCTTGCCCTGATCAAAAAGGAAAATCCGTTCCCGGCAGTCTGCGGCCGTGTCTGCAACCACCGTTGTGAGGATGCATGTACAAGAGGAACTGTGGACCAGGCAGTTGCGATCGATGATGTCAAGAAATTTATCGCAGAACTGGATCTGAATTCAGATACACGTTACATTCCACCGGTCGTACAGCCGTCAAACCGTGGAATTTTCCCACAGAAGATTGCAATCATTGGTGGTGGTCCGGCTGGTTTAAGCTGTGCGTTTTATTTGGCAACCAGAGGTTACAAACCGACTGTATTTGAGAAAAATCAGCGCCCGGGCGGTATGCTCGTTTACGGTATTCCTTCTTTTAAATTAGAGAAAAATGTTGTGGATGCTGAAATCGAAGTGATGCGTGAACTTGGTGTGGATATCAAATGCGGCGTGGAAGTTGGAAAAGATATTTCGTTAGACGAACTGCGCGCGCAGGGATATCAGGCATTTTATATTGCAATCGGCTGCCAGGGAAGCCGCAAAGCAGGCATTCCGGGCGAGGATGCCGCGGGTGTAATGAGTGCGGTTGATTTCTTACATATCGTATCCGGTGGAAACGAAGACTACCGCGTGGATGGCAGATCTGTTGTCATCGGTGGCGGTAACGTGGCAATCGATGTGGCACGTACAGCGGCACGCTGTGGTTCCAACGAAGTTTCCATGTTCTGCTTAGAGTCTGAAAAAGAGATGCCGGCATCCAAAGATGAGGTGGAAGAAGTCAAAGAAGAGGGAGCTGCCGTTCACTGTGGCTGGGGTCCGAAAGAGATTTTGACAGAAAACGGTAAAGTGCGTGGCATCGTGCTGAAAAAATGTGTTTCCGTCAAAGATGAGACTGGACGTTTTAACCCACAGTTCGATGAGAATGAGACAATGACCGTGGAATGTGAGCATGTATACTTAAGTATTGGACAGAGCATTCTCTGGGGTGACCTTTTGGCAGGCTCTAAAGTGGAACTTGGAAGAGGAAACGGAGCAGTAGCAGATCCGCTTACTTACCAGACCGCAGAACCGGATATCTTTGTCGGTGGAGATGTCTATACCGGACCGAGTTTTGCAATCAATGCGATCGCAGCCGGAAAAGAAGGTGCAGAGTCCATTCACCGTTTTGTACATGAAAACGCAAGCATGACGATCGGAAGAAACCGCCGTCAGTTTATCGAACTGGATAAGGAAAATCTTGCCCTGGAAGAATATGACAGTGCAAAGAGACAGCGTCCTGCAATGGATGACAAGATTGATGCGCACAGATCATTCCGCGATGCACACAGGACACTGACCGAAGAGCAGGTGAAGATCGAGACTGCGCGTTGTCTTGGATGTGGAGCTTCCGTGGTCGATCCGAACAAGTGTATCGGCTGTGGTGTCTGCACGACAAAGTGTGAATTTGATGCGATCCATCTGCACCGCGAGCTGCCGGAGTGCAGCCGTATGGTAAAAGCGGAGGACAAGATGAAGGCAATTCTTCCTTATATGTTAAAACGTGAAGTGAAGATCCGTTTTGGAAAAAAGGAGAAATAAAGCGAATGCATGAACTTGGAATCGTATTTCATGTGATCAAAAGCGTGGAGGAGATCGCGCAGGAAAATGAACTGACAAAGGTTTCGGCTGTGACACTTTCCATTGGGGAAGTGTCCGGCATTGTGCCGTCCTATCTTACAGACTGCTGGCGCTGGGCGGCGGACCGCACAGAGGTTTTATCCGGCAGTGAGTTAAATATCGAGACAATCCATGCAGTGACACATTGTGATGACTGTGGCTGCGAATATGATACCGTAGCACATGGTAAGATCTGCCCGGAGTGCGGCGGGGAACATACCTGGCTTTTATGTGGAAATGAGACGATGATCAAAGAGATCGAGGTGCCGGAGAAAGAGCCGGTGCCGTAAAGAGTAACATTTTTGTTACTGTTCACTCGCAAGCTTGACACTTGCTGTCAAGCTGTGCGCCAAAGACTATATCATGCCAGATTACAGCCCCATGCATCGAAGATGCATTTAAAATGGGCTGTAATCGTTACTGCTCACACAGTATGTGTGAACAGTAACACATTTTTTGTATTTTATATCGTACAGAATCGAAACATAATTGCAATTCTTAAAAAATCATGATACCCTTTGTATACATAATACTTATATAGGCAAAAAATTTTGCTGTATAATTTTTGTGTATGCAGAGGGTATTGTTATAATAAGAAATTTGCCCGTAAAATGCATCTAAATTGAGATTGTAAATCTTTGCAAAGAGCACATGTAAAGTCCTTTTTGCACAAGATTGTTTATTAGAAAAAGAAAAGACGCTGACATCAAAAGAATCACTTGAGATGAAAGGTATGGCATAAATGGAAAATGTAAGAGGCGCAATGCGACTCTTATTAGGCTGTACCTGAAATTAGGGGTACAGTTTTTTTTATTCCAAAATCTGTATCATAGATTCGTGTATGAAAATCATATAAATTTGATAATCAGGGAGGAAACGAATGGATACAAGAGTAGCTTTGATCGGGATCATCGTTGAAAATATGGATTCCACGCCGGAACTAAATAAACTTTTGCATGAATACGGCTCGTATATTATCGGACGGATGGGTCTGCCATACCGTGAGCGGAATGTGCATATCATCAGCGTTGCAATCGATGCGCCGCAGGATGTTATCAATGCACTTTCCGGGAAAATCGGCAGACTTGATGGAATCACGGCAAAGACGGTGTATTCGAATGTTGGCATGGCATAAGCTGGCGTGGATATGAATTGAAAATATACACATTGGGCAAAATCAAAAGAAATATATGTCGGATGCCCAATCTCACTAGCAGAAAGACCATTATGATCGGACAGGGATAAATTTATGTTACAAAACCAGAGAACACCAGACAAAAACACACAGAAAAACTATGGCATGTCAGCGCAGAATTTTAGAAATCTGTCAGAGACAATAGAAAAGACAGCAGATATCACAAAAGAACAGCTTGCATTTCTTCTTGCCACAGAGGACGATGCGATGATACAGGATTTAAAACAGCGTGCGCGGAACACAGGTGACCGCATCTATGGAAAAAATGTCTACATCCGAGGACTGATTGAGTTCACAAATTACTGCAAAAATGACTGCCTTTACTGTGGAATCCGCAGAAGTAACTGCCACGCAGACCGCTACCGGCTGACGGAAGAAGAGATTCTTTCCTGCTGTAAAAACGGATATGAGCTGGGATTCCGCACCTTTGTACTGCAGGGTGGGGAGGATGGATTTTATACCGATGAAAAGATCTGTCAGATCGTTTCAAAGATAAAGGCAGAATATCCCGACTGTGCGGTGACACTTTCTATCGGAGAAAAATCAAGAGAGAGCTATCAGGCATATTTTGATGCGGGGGCAGATCGGTATCTGCTGCGCCACGAGACGGCAGATGAGGCACATTATAAGAAACTGCACCCGGTAGAGATGTCCTATCAGAACCGGATGCGCTGTCTTAGAGATTTAAAAGAAATCGGATATCAGACCGGATGCGGATTTATGGTAGGTTCGCCTTATCAGACCGTAGATACCCTGTGGGAAGATCTGCAGTTTATCCGTAGATTGAAACCGCAGATGGTCGGTATTGGTCCGTTTATCCCGCAGAAAGATACGCCGTTTGGTACTGAGACAGCGGGCACTATGGAGATGACACTGCGACTGCTTTCCATTATCAGACTGATCCATCCGCATGTACTTCTCCCGGCGACCACAGCGCTTGGAACGATTCATCCCAAGGGCAGGGAGCTTGGAATTTTAGCGGGAGCAAATGTCGTCATGCCGAATTTATCCCCGGTTGCCGTGCGGGAGAAATATAAATTATATGATAATAAGATCTGCACCGGTGACGAGGCAGCAGAGTGCCGCTTCTGCATGCAGAAACGAATGGAAAGCATTGGCTATCAGGTAGCCGTAAACAGGGGCGATTTTCAGCCATAATAGAATCCACAAATAAAAATACACTAACTGGAAAGCAAGCGGGCGCAAACTGACCGGAAAGAAAGGAAGAATGTATGTATAACGCAAAATCATTAAAAGCAGAAGAGTTTATTTCAGATGAGGAGATCAGAGAGACACTTGCCTATGCAGATGCCAACAAGGACAATGTGGCACTGATCGATGAGATCATCGAGAAGGCAAAATTAAGAAAGGGCTTAAATCATAGGGAGGCATCTGTCCTCTTAGCATGTGAGATTCCTGAAAAAATCCAGGAAGTTTATGCACTTGCAGAGCAGATCAAAAAAGATTTTTACGGAAACCGTATCGTATTGTTTGCACCGCTTTATTTGTCAAACTACTGCGTGAACGGCTGTGTATACTGTCCGTATCATCTGAAAAACAAACACATTGCAAGAAAGAAACTGACGCAGGAAGACATCGTAAAAGAAGTTACTGCATTGCAGGATATGGGACATAAACGTCTTGCCATTGAGGCGGGCGAAGATCCGGTCAACAACCCGATCGAATATATCTTAGAGTGCATCAAGACCATCTACAGCATCAAACATAAAAACGGTGCGATCCGCCGTGTCAATGTCAATATTGCTGCAACGACCGTGGAAAATTACCGCAAATTAAAAGAAGCTGGAATCGGAACTTATATCCTGTTTCAGGAGACTTACCATAAAGAAAGCTATGAAAAGCTGCATCCGACCGGACCGAAACACGATTACGCATATCACACAGAGGCGATGGACCGTGCAATGGAGGGCGGAATTGATGATGTAGGACTTGGCGTATTGTTTGGACTTGACCTTTACCGTTATGAGTTTGCAGGACTTTTGATGCACGCAGAACACTTAGAGGCAGTACATGGAGTCGGACCGCATACTATCAGTGTACCGCGAATCAAGCATGCAGATGACATTGATCCGTCTGCATTTGACAATGGCATCTCTGACGACACATTTGCAAAGATCTGTGCTCTGATCCGTGTTTCCGTGCCATATACCGGAATGATCATCTCAACAAGAGAGAGCCAGGAAGTGAGAAACAAAGTCCTTCCGCTTGGCGTTTCCCAGATCAGCGGTGCATCAAAAACAAGCGTCGGCGGCTACGCAGAGCCGGAAAAAGAAGGAGAAGTGACCAGTGAGCAGTTTGATGTCAGCGACCAGAGAACCTTAGATGAAGTTGTGAACTGGCTGATCAAACTGGGGTATATCCCAAGTTTCTGTACTGCATGTTACCGCGAGGGAAGAACCGGTGACCGTTTTATGGCACTTTGTAAAAACATGCAGATCTTAAACTGCTGTCACCCGAATGCGCTGATGACATTAAAAGAATATCTGGAAGATTATGCAAGCGAAGAGACAAAACGTCTTGGTATGGAGCTGATCGACAGAGAACTTGAAAAAATTCCGAATCCGAAAGTAAAACAGACTGCATACGAGCACATCCACGATATCGCAGAGGGAAAACGTGATTTCAGATTTTAAGAGAAGAAAAACGGGATGCATATCTTAAATGGACAAACAGAAAGCAGAGCGGGAAAATTCGTGCTGCCGGGTAGATTGTCCGAAAGGAGTACTATGGCAGGAACACTAAATGATACACCAGGCAGCAACCGTCTGCATATTGGTGTGTTCGGGAAAACAAACAGCGGGAAATCTTCTTTTATCAACGCCTTCACACATCAGGAAGTCTCCATTGTTGCAGATGTTGCCGGAACGACGACGGATCCGGTCTATAAGCCGATGGAGATCAGTCCGCTTGGTCCCTGTGTGATTATTGACACAGCGGGATTTGATGATGAGACTGAGCTTGGGGAACGCCGTGTGGAGAAAACGAAACTGGCAGCGGAAAAGGCGGATATCGCTGTGATCGTGGTATCTGGCGCGGATGCCTGCAGAGAGGATGCTTCAGAGACGAAAGATGCAAAAGAAAAATTACAACAGTCGTCCGAGAAAAATCAGGAGAACTTACCGGATCTCACAGAAGAATTAAAGTGGTATCAGTTTCTGAAAGAAAAAAATACGCCTGTTTTGTTCCTCGTCGGGAAAGCAGATATTGATCCGCATACGGACGAACTTGCTTCTTATATCAAAGAAAAAACAGGAAAACAGGCGCTCACAGTCAGTGCCAAAACGGGGGCAGGGATCGACGCAGTCAGGGAAGAACTCGCCCGCCTTGTGCCGGAAAATTACGGAGATAGGCTGATCACGGGAGATCTCGTCACAGAAGAAGATTTCGTCTTACTGGTCATGCCGCAGGATATCCAGGCGCCGAAAGGACGTCTGATCCTGCCGCAGGTGCAGACATTACGGGAACTTTTGGATAAAAAGTGCCTGGTCATGAGTGTGACAACGGATAAACTATTGCCGGCACTTGCAGCCTTAAAAGAACCGCCGAAACTGATCATCACAGACTCACAGGTATTCGGCTATGTGTATGAGCACAAGCCGAAAGAGAGCATGCTGACCTCATTTTCTGTTTTGTTTGCAGCGTATAAAGGAGATCTTCCTTACTATGTGGAAGGTGCAAAAATGTTAGATTCCCTGACAAATGAATCGCATGTTCTGATCGCAGAATGCTGCAGCCATGCGCCACTGCAGGAAGATATCGGAAGAGTCAAAATCCCGCGCATGTTAAAAAAGCGCGCAGGAGAGAGCATTACCGTAGACATCATGAGTGGAACGGATTTTCCACAGGATTTATCCGGCTATGATCTGATCATCCAGTGCGGTGCATGCATGTTTAACCGCAAATATGTGATGTCGCGGATCGACCGTGCCAAAAAACAGCAGGTTCCGATGACAAATTATGGGGTGACAATCGCACATCTGACCGGAATACTTGATAAAATTTCAATGTAGATAGTTTGTCAGACAGATATATAATAAGAAGATACGATAAGAGAGTGTAAGCCCGCAAAGAACCGTTGATGGTTTCCTGCGGGCTTGTTCAGACTAAAGCAGATACGTTTTCTTACCGATAATAGCTTATATAACTAGAAGTAGTTATGAAAAGAGGAAATAAGAACTTTTACATGTGGGAATGAGGAGCAAAATGAACGATTTTAATTATTATGCACCGACAAAAGTTGTTTTCGGAAAAGGTGCGGAACAAAAAGTTGGAAACCTGATAAAAGAACAGAACTGTAAAAAGGTTCTCATCCATTATGGAAGCGGCAGTGCCAGACGCTCCGGTCTGTTAGACAGGATCGAGGCGATCTTTGATAAAGAGGGGATCACTTACGTCGAATTGGGCGGTGTCGTTCCAAACCCGAGACTTTCTCTGGTGTATGAAGGAATCGCACTCTGTAAAAAAGAAAATGTCGATTTCATCCTTGCCGTCGGCGGCGGAAGTGTCATTGATTCCGCAAAGGCGATCGGATATGGTGTTGCAAATGAAGGAGACGTGTGGGATTTCTTTGATTTTAAACGGAAACCGACTGCATGTCTGCCGATCGGTGTAGTGCTTACGATCGCGGCGGCGGGAAGTGAGATGAGCGGTTCCTGCGTAATAACAAAGGAAGATGGCGGCATGAAGAGAGGATGCACGACCGATTACAGCCGATTAAAGTTTGCTGTTTTAGATCCGGAGCTTACGATGACGCTTCCACCGTATCAGACAGCATGCGGATGCACGGATATCCTGATGCATACGATGGAACGCTATTTCAACCACGGTGAAAACATGGAACTGACGGATGGAATCAGTGAAGCACTGATGCGCACGGTGATCAGAAATGCAAAAATCCTTGTAAAAGAGCCGGAAAATTATGATGCGCGCGCGGAAGTCATGTGGGCGGGAAGTCTTTCCCATAATGGACTGACCGGCTGCGGAACGGATGGTGGTGACTGGGCAACGCACAAATTAGAACACGAGCTTGGTGGAATGTTTGATGTGGCACATGGAGCAGGGCTTGCCGCGATCTGGGGAAGCTGGGCACGCTATGTCTGCGGGGAGCGTATTGAACGATTTGTGCAGTTTGCAGAGCACGTTATGGGTGTGGAGCCGCAGGAGACAGAACAGAAGACGGCAGAGGCAGGCATTGCTGCAATGGAGGATTTTTACCGGGAAATCCATATGCCGACATCATTAACGGAACTTGGCATTGCGCCGACAGAAGAACAGATAAAAGAACTGGCAGAAAAGTGTAATGCGGCAGTCAGAGGCAATCTTGGAAAAGTAAAGCATCTGGATGTGGAAGATATGATCGCAATCTATACGGCAGCAAAATAATATTTTTATAGAAATTCAGGTATAAACACGATAAAAAACAGCATGAGAAAGCCCCTGCAAAACTCGTATCTACAGGTTTTGCAGGGGCTTGTATTCTGTAAAAATTATTTTGCTAAAAGCATCATGATCTGGTTGCTGCGCTGTACAAATTTGGACATTGCATCAACAGACAGAGGCTGGTTTGAAAGCATTGCAAGATCGTATAACTGTTCGCAGAACATCGGAACATGCTCAGAATCCTTGTGCTCGAAAATGTATTTTACAAGTTCGTTATTTGCATTTAACGTCAGGGTCTGATCTGCTGCAAACATGTTCGGGTCCATACCGCCCATGCCGTTCATTGCGTACATCTTCATCATATCCTGCATACGTCTGCCTTCCTCGGAGAGAGTGATGACAGAAGCAATATCAGCATTTTTCAGTTTCTCGACTTTGACAGTCAGCTTGTCATTGTTTAAGGCTTTTTTGAATACATCCGTCAGGGTATCTGTCTCAGCCCTTAAGTCCTCAGCAGAAGTCTCGTCCTTTAAGGATTCTGTCACATCTGCATCGATACGCATGAATTTATAATGCTCGTTGCGCTGTTCCAACTGTGAAATGAAGGAAGTATCAATGTTGTGGTCTAAGATGACAGCGTCCATGTTCTGCTCTTTGAACATCTTGATGTACTGACCCTGTTGAAGTTTGTCAGTTACATAGTAGATCACCTTGCGCTCGTCTTTTTCCTCTGCATTTTCATTTGCAGCATCAGCGTTTTCGGATTTGATCGGATTGCCATCAGCGTCTAATACTTCAGCTTCATCTTTTTTCGCTTCGTCTTTCTTTTCTTCCTCTTTGACTAAGAGTTCCGGAAGAGTAAGATATTTGTCATCGAGATTCTTAAACAGGATGTAATCGTTCATCTTGTCACAGAATTTGGTATCTTTTAAGCAGCCGAATTTGATAAATGGGCTGATGTCATCCCAGTATTTCTCATAGTTTTCTTTATCCGTCTTGCACATGCCGATCAGTTTGTCTGCAACTTTCTTGGTGATGTACTCGGAAATTTTCTTTACAAAGCCATCATTCTGTAATGCGCTTCTGGATACGTTAAGCGGCAGATCCGGGCAGTCGATCACACCTTTTAAGAGCATTAAGAACTCAGGAATGACCTCTTTGATGTTGTCAGCGATAAATACCTGATTATTGTAAAGTTTGATGGTTCCCTCGATAGAATCATATTCCGTATTGATCTTCGGGAAGTACAGGATACCTTTTAAGTTGAATGGATAATCCATATTTAAGTGGATCCAGAACAGCGGCTCCTTGTAGTCTAAGAATACTTTACGGTAAAATGCCTTGTATTCTTCATCCGTACACTCGTTTGGATTTTTTGCCCAGAGCGGGTTTATATCGTTAAGTGGAACCGGACGTTTTACGATCTTTAATTTATCTTTTGCAGGGGAAACTTCAACGACTTCTTTTTCGCCGTTCTCATTTTCTTTTTCCTCTGTTTTTGCTTCTTCGTGGATCGTCTCCACAACGGTATCAGTGTCTAATTTATCAGCAGCGTCGATCGTCTCATATTCGGTCTCGGCATTTGCTTTTTCAAGGAAGATCGGGGTAGGCATGAAAGAGCAGTACTTTTCGATGACTTCTCTTGCACGGTACTCGTTGGAGAACTCAACAGCATCTTCATTTAAGAAAAGGGTGATCTCAGTACCGACGCCTTCTTTATTGCCGTCAGCCATATCAAATTCTGTACCGCCATCGCAGGACCAGTGAACAGCTGTTGCACCGTCTTTGTAAGATAAAGTATCGATCGTTACCTGATCGGCTACCATGAATGCGGAGTAAAAACCAAGTCCGAAGTGACCGATGATCTGATCGTCGTTTGCTTTGTCCTTATATTTTTCAATAAAATCAGTTGCACCGGAAAATGCGATCTGGTTGATATATTCCTCAACTTCGTCTGCAGTCATACCAAGACCGTTATCGATGAATTTTAAGGTCTTTTCCTCCGGATTTACGACAACGTGAATTTCCGGTTTGTAGTCTGCCGGTAATGTATATTCGCCCATCATCTCAAGTTTTTTTAATTTCGTGATAGCATCACAGCCGTTACTGATCAGCTCACGGAAGAAAATATCGTGATCGGAATATAACCATTTTTTGATAATCGGAAACAGATTATCACTGTTAATTGAAAGATTTCCATGTTTCTCTGCCATATTCAAACACTCCTTTATGATCGTTATAAAATGCAGCGGAGCAGATCCGCTTCGCTGCTGCCTGAATCTAATATTATAACCGTAAATTTTAAAAGTCAATAGAAAATCAGCACTCTTTTTAAATGAGTGCTAACAAAAACGACGAAAATGCTTTAAAATCGGGAAAAACAGGATTTCTTAAAAAAATATAAATTAAGCCGATAAATGGGATTTTCATTTTGCGGGATTTGTTTTATCATGATAGAAGTAAAAATTATCATGCAGATGAAAAAGATGTTAGATGGGCAGAAATGGAGATTATTATGACACGCGACAATAACATTCCGGAAATTGATTTTGTGATCACATGGGTAGATGGCAATGATCCGGACTGGCAGAAACAGAAAATGGAGTACAGTATGCAGCCGGATCTGTCGCAGAAACAGGATGACAGAAAAGAGAGATACAGAGACTGGGATCTGCTGAGGTACTGGTTTCGTGGTGTGGAGCGTTTTGCACCATGGGTGCGCAGGATACACTTTGTTACATGGGGGCATCTGCCATCCTGGTTAAATAAAGAACATCCGAAGTTAAATATTGTAAATCATAAAGATTTTATTCCAGAAAAATATCTGCCGACATTTAATTCACATGCCATTGAGTGGAATATGCACAGAATCCCAGGTCTGGCAGAGAATTTTGTATATTTTAATGATGATATGTTTCTGATAAAAAAGGTCAGACCGGAACAGTATTTTAAAAATGATCTTCCGGTGGATATGCTGGCTCTTCAGCCTGATGTGGCAAATACAAAAGATCAGGTCATGCCATATATTTACCTGAATAATGCCATGCTTCTGGCAAAATATTTTGACAAACGTGAAAATATGAAAAAACAGCCGGGAGCATATTTCCATCCCGGTTATCCGTTTATGTATTTTATTTATAATATGTTAGAACTGGCGTTCCCGTTGTTTACAGGATTTTACACGGTTCATGGGCCGTCTCCTTTTAAAAAGAGTACTTTTGTGAAAATGTGGGAATTAGAGCCGGAGTTGTTAAACGAGGTGTGCAGCCATAAATTCCGTCAGAAAGAGGATGTCAGCCAGTATGTGCTCAGGGAGTATCAGAAACTGACTGGCGGTTTTGTTCCCGGCAATGTAAGAAAACTCTGCCGGTATTATGATGTCTCAAATGATAACAGCAGGATTGTGGCTGATATAGGTCATCAGAAGAGTGGAAGCGTCTGTTTGAATGACAGCAATCAGGAAATTGATTTTGAGCGGGCAAAAGAAGAACTTCATATGGGATTTGCACAGATCTTGAAGGAAAAATCTGCATTTGAAAAGTAAGAGGTGAAAAAAGTGATCGTATTAAAAGCAGATAGCGAATTAAAAATGACATTTGAACGGCTGATAAAGACCATGCATGCAAATGTAAACTGGACAGGTCTTTTTGTGGCACTTGATAATTATCTCATTTTACAGGGGGAAGTGCGCTCCCTGTTTTTTCATTTTGACAGTAGAAAAGTGGCGGAAAATATTGTAGATCTGCCGATCAAAGAAGATGAGATCAAAGATACCGATGAGGCAGCAGTACGGGATGTGATCAATATGATCCTGTATGCATTTGGAAAATGGGGAACGATCCAGGGACTTCGTGTGGAAAAAAATACGGAGCAGCTGAATACTCTTTTCGGGCATGTGCTTGCAGGAATCTATATTGAACCGGAATATACCACGCAGTATTTCCGTTTTTATCATGCAGGAAAGCGTATTACCTATGAAGATGTGATACAGGCGGCACTTGAGGCAAAAGAAGCAGTGCAGAAGGAAGAGGAAGCAGACGAGGAACAGGGACTCTGGCATAAAGTTGAATGGAAGATGGCGCATACTGTTTTTGAGAGAACAGAACTTTCACTGTCAGAAAGAGCAAAAGGCAGGATTGGCAATAACTTTTATAAAGTTGGTTACCGCTGCCCAAAATGCAAAGGAAATCTGCATATGATCATGTATCCGAAAGGAAAAGAGTTTCGGATTGAGACGCCTGAGGGAGTAGTCATTTTGGCAAAAGCATGTACCTGTGCAGCGTGTCACAGATTTTATACGCCGCGCCCATGGAAACTTCTTGGAGACGGCGATATTTATCTGATGGATTTTGAGGAGGATAAAAAGGCATACGAAGATTATCTTGAGCTGATGGGGCGTAACGGCGAGCATGAGGCAAACAGCCGTTATAATGAGTATGAGGACGGCAGAAAGCCGGCGGGTGTCGAGGACGAGCAGCAGCCACTTGAGGAACTGTGCGAGGATCTGCCGGAATATTCAGATGCAGACTTTGAGGAATTATTAAATAAGATAGAAGAGGGATTTTTCCCGGAAAGCAGTATTGCAGCCTGCGAACCTGGCATACAGGAGGAAAAAAAGCGTCGTAAAAAGTTAAAGAGTACGCCTGCATCAGATCAGGACGAAGTCACAGATGATGAAGAAGAGCAGGATGAGAGCAAGAACCGGCACGCAGAAAAACAGCATGGAAATGAAAGCGCGGGTGAAAGTGGATGGAAGCGGAACGAGCACAAAAAGCAATATGAAGATGTACGTCAAAATGAAATGGAAAGCCGCCATGTGAACGCTTCCAGATATGAGAGTGACAGCAGGCAGCCGCACGAAGCTGGGCGGATTGGTGGGGAATCGTCCGATGAAAAATATGCACAGGTAAATGATGCGGAGGCACAGAAAGCCCGCGAGACTTATCAGGCTAAATTTGGAGTCGCAGACCGTATGTCAGAGCGCCAGCTTTCCGAATTAAAACACCAGCTCATGCATGAAACAAGAATTTCGCCCGAAGAGCGGAAACAATACCTGGATATGTTAGAGGAAAAAGAACAGGACAGAAAGCTTGCCGCGTTAAATAAAAAGGCAGAGAGCTGCGCAGATAAAAATTATGCCGTGATGCGCCGTGTCTATGACGAGATTGCAGAGGAAAAGCTGCCGCAGGAGAAAAAACAGAATCTGCTTTTAAATCTGAAACAGAAAATGCAGACACAGGCAGAGCGGGAAGTCGCAGAGCTGGTTGGGAAAATGCCGCCTAATATGGACAGGGCACGTTACCATGCACTTCGGGAGAAATTAAAAGAATACGAAGGAGTAGATTTAACCCCATATCAGGAACGGTTAGAATCGCAGAAAAATCTTGCCGAACAGCAGGAAATAAAAAATATGATCCGCCAGTCGAGAAAAATCACAAGGGAGGATCTGACAGAGCTTAAGGAGCGTCTGAAAGAAAAGGAGTTTGAGCCGGGGCTGGTTTTGCCGTATTTTGAGCAGATCGAGAATAAAATCCGTCAGATGGATGAAAATGAGATCGCAGAAATTACCGGTGATCCGGCACACATGTCCTTTGATGAGGGAATGGATGCGTATCAGAAGATTGCAGAAGGACCATATTTACCGGATTTAAAGGATAATGCATTAGAACTTTTAAGCAGGCGTCTTTCCAAGATCAAGACGGATGAGTGTGAACAGCTTGTAAATAAGCTGAAAAATGAACTGGAAGAGGCGGGAATCACAGAAAGCCAGAAACATTATTTTTACCCGGCGAGAAAAGTGCTGTTAAAGCAGGCAGCGCCGCAGGAAACAGAGGTTATCGATTATGCCATGGCATCCTATGCCGCAGGAAACGGTCTGTTTGAATATCCGATTTTTGTGGTGGACACATCGAGAAACAACAGTGGAAAAGAGGGGATTATCCTGACACCGGAACATCTATATTACAGCACACTGATGACATCTTACCGTATTGATGTTCCGTCCATAGATGAGATCACTGCATCCACAGGACTTTTAAACCGTGGTGTGTATGTGACAGAGAAAAATGGGAAAAAGACGAAAATTCCATATGCGGTAGAAAATAAGCAGCTCACGGCATATGCCGGGGTATTGAATGAATTTATTCATTATTTACAGGAAAAACCGGATTCGCGAAATATTTCTTATCTGGCGAAAGAAAAACATGATACGATCTGCTGCTTCCGCTGTGGTTATGTATATAAGGGAGGAAATATCTGTCCAAAATGTGGATTTAAAAACAATGCTTAGAAAATATTAAGAATTATTAAAAATGCATAAAAATGCTTCTTATTTTTGAAAGATGTGATATAATATTACTATACATATTGTTATTTAATTAACAAAATATGTGATGGTTATATAAAAGTTGCACACAGTAAATGACACAAAAAATACAGGCATGTGTATGTGTCAGGGGGCGGCCTTTTGATGGCGGCAGATTGGAGGAAAGATGGCAAGATTTACATTACCACGCGATTTGTATCACGGAAAAGGGGCATTGGAAGCATTAAAGACGTTTGAAGGCAAAAAGGCGATTATCTGCGTAGGCGGTGGTTCCATGAAACGTTTCGGTTTTCTTGACCGCGCAAAACAGTATCTGGAAGAAGCCGGCATGGAAGTACAGCTTTTTGAAGGAATTGAGCCGGATCCATCGGTGGAGACCGTAATGAAGGGCGCAAAGGCGATGGAAGAGTTTGGTCCGGACTGGATCGTTGCGATCGGAGGAGGTTCGCCGATCGATGCGGCAAAGGCTATGTGGATCAAATACGAATACCCGGATATCACATTTGAGGATATGTGCAAGGTGTTTGGTATTCCAAAACTTCGTAAGAAAGCGCATTTCTGTGCGATTTCCTCAACTTCGGGAACTGCAACAGAGGTAACTGCATTTTCCATCATCACCGATTATGAGAAAGGTATCAAATATCCGATCGCTGACTTTGAGATCACACCGGATGTTGCAATCGTTGATCCGGAACTTGCAGAGACAATGCCACAGAAACTGGTAGCACATACCGGAATGGATGCGATGACACATGCAATCGAGGCATATGTATCGACAGCGAACTGTGATTTCACAGATCCGCTTGCCCTGCATGCAATCAAGATGATCCAGCGTGATCTGGTAGGATCTTATAACGGGGATATGGAAAAGAGAGATAACATGCATAATGCACAGTGTCTTGCCGGTATGGCATTTTCCAATGCACTGCTTGGTATCGTACATTCCATGGCACATAAGACCGGTGCTGCATTTGCGGATTACGGCGCACATATCATCCACGGTGCAGCCAACGCAATGTATCTGCCGAAAGTGATCGCATTTAACGCCAAAGATGAAACTGCAAAGAAACGTTATGGTGAGATCGCAGATTTCATGGGACTTGGCGGTGATTCATTAGACGAGAAAGTGGAACTTCTGATCAAATATCTGCGTGGTATGAATGATGACTTAAAGATTCCGCACTGTATTAAGAATTATGGTGCAGACAGTTATCCGACCGAGCAGGGCTTTGTACCGGAAGAAGTGTTCTTAGAGAGACTGCCGGAGATCGCAGCCAATGCAATCTTAGATGCATGTACAGGATCAAACCCGAGACAGCCGAGCCAGGAGGAGATGGAAAAGCTGTTGAAATGCTGTTACTATGACACGGAAGTAGATTTCTAGGATTTTTCGAAGCGGAGAATAAAAAGAAAAAGACAGACGGATTATTCCTGTTGGGTGGGAATGATCCGTCTGTTTTGCATTCATAGGAAATTACGTCCTATGAATGCAAACGCCTTCCGGGCGGGATGCGCACCTCGCGGAGGAGAAGAAAAATATTTTTGAAGTATGTACAGGCAGATAGTCTGCGGAGACATGATAGAAATGATTTCGCAAACAATTGAAAATAGTCGTATTGCGGTTATAATATAGAAAAGGTAATGTAACATAGCGGTACAAATGAAGGAGGAGTTTTAGTTTATGAAAGGAAGGATGAAAAAAGCTTTTACGGCATTGCTGGCTGCGACTGTTTTGGTTGGTGGGATGCCGGTAAATATGCAGGCGAATGTGATTGCAGAGACAGAAAAACGGAATCGGCATCAGAGAAAGTAAATGAAAAATATGCAGATACGGAAGAACAGGATCTGATGGATCGTGAACGTCAGGAGATGCCGGTAAGCGAGCAGGAGAAAAAAGAGAATACAGAGCAGACAGAGTCGGAAGAAACAGAACAGCCAGACACAGAAGAACAGTCAGAGGAGACAGAGCAGCCAGACACAGAAGAACAGCCGGAGGAGACAGAGCAGCCAGACACAGAAACAGAACTGCCGGAAATGGAAGAAGAAACAGAAGAACGGGAAGAAACTTCAATCAAGGGGGACGCAAGTGAAGAGCAGATTGCAGCGGAACAGAAGGCCTGGACTCTGATTAATAAATATGCAGACCCGGATTACTTTTTAACAGATCCTGAAAGGAATGCTATAACAGATGCCCAGTTTGAGGAATTAAGACAGGCTGCATTACAGGCTGTAGCCGGGTGTACTACACAGTATGAGAAAATAAAAGCGATTATGGCATTTGTTGCGGACAGAACTTATTATGATTATTATGCCTATTATAATAATAAGCCAAGTTATTGGTCACCGTATGAGGTGTACGAGCAAAAGCGTGCTATGTGTTCGGGTTATGCAAGCCTTATGAGAACATTGTGCATTTCCATTGGAATTCCGTGCATGGATTTAGAGGGGCATGCCCATGAATACAATGCTGTTTATGACAGTGAAAATGGAAAATGGATTTTTGCAGATGCTACATGGTGCAGCCGCAACTCTTATTCGGTAGATAAAGAATGGGAGTATCAGGGGTATTCTGACGGGTATTTTGACCTGTCCCCGGAGGAGATTGCAGAATTATCAAATCATCAGATATATAGAGTTGATGGCTTGCTGAAGGATGGATTGTATTACAGTCTGATTTCTTATAGATGGAGCAGAGGAAACTGGTATTTCGACTTAGCTGCTGTAAAAAAATAAAAACATCCGTCAGGTAAAGTGTGGCGGATTTGAAGATATTGACGTGCTGGAAGTGAATGATGGAGCGGGTGTGTTTGCAGACTGCACGCTGTTGGAAGAAGCAGATTTGTCACAGACAGGGATAACGGTAATCGAGAGCAGGCTGTTTTTGAATTGCACTTCTTTAAAAACGGTAAAATTGCCCAAAACATTAACCATGATTTACGGTGCATTTGAAAACTGCACATCGTTAGAAAAAGTGGATTTATCCCAGACAGGGATAACGGAATTGGAAGGAGCATTTGAGGGGTGCAGTGCATTGGAAACGGTGAAATTGCCAGAGAATATAACGAAAATTGGATTTGGCACATTTACAGGCTGCAGTTCACTGGAGAAAATGGATTTATCCCAGACTTTGGTTACAGAAATAGGCGGTAGTGCATTTTCTGCCTGCAGTGGATTAAAAACCGTGAAATTCCCCAAAACATTAACGGCGATTGACAGTTATGCTTTTTTATCCTGTAAAAATTTAACGGGGGAACTTGATCTTTCCCAGACCGCGGTAAAAACAATTGGAATCTGTGCGTTTTATAAGGACGGCGGCGTGCTTGGGAAGATAAGGCTGCCAAAGACGATTACAGAGATTGGCAGCGAAGCATTTTCCTGGGAAACGACAGACGGACCTGAAAAAATATATGTAATAACCAGTCTCTTCAAAGATAAAATCAATGCAGAAGCATTTAAGAGGAATGTCCCGGTTGTCGTGTGTCCATATCTTTATAAAATAAAATTTGATGGAAATGGTGCAGCAAAAGGGAAAATGAGTGAGAAAGCATGTGCGGCGGGTCAGAAGGAAAAACTTTCAAAAAATAAGTTTGAAAAGAAAGGATATACATTTGCAGGCTGGAATACGCAGCCAGATGGGAAGGAAACCTTTTATGAGGAAAATGCCTATGTAAAAAATCTGACAAAAAAGCAGATGAGGTCGTAACTTTATATGCCCAGTGGAAAGCAGCGCAGTATCAGATTACATATAACCTGAATGGAGGCAAAAATAATAAGAAGAATCCCAAAACATATAAAATCACTTCAAAGACGATAAAACTTTCAAATCCGTCAAAAAAAGGGTATGTGTTTAAAGGATGGTATTGTGATAAAAAATGTACCAAAAAGGTAACCTCTATTAAAAAGGGCAGTACCGGAAAAGTAACACTGTATGCAAAATGGGCAAAGGAAAAGTACACCATTACCTACAAATTAAACGGAGGCAAAAATAATAAGAAAAATCCGAAAACATATACCATTACTTCAAAGATGATAAAACTGGCAGCACCAACAAGAAAAGGGTATGTGTTTAAAGGATGGTACCGTGATAAAAAATGTACCAGAAAGGTAACCTCTATTAAGAAAGGCAGCACGGGGAAAATCACACTGTATGCAAAATGGAAAAAGAAATAAACAAATCCAAAATGTTCCACATAACGGAACAAAGTTTTACATTGTGAAAATGTTACAAAAAAACAGGGAAAAACAGTAAAAAAAATGTTGCTATTTAGACAAAATATGTTAGAATAAATATGTGCGTTTTAGAAAGGCACATAACATGGCTTGATTATGGAAACAAATACGGTGTCCATAATTACATAGTAATTTATTTTAGGAGGAATTATCAAAATGGCAAACAAATGGGTGTATATGTTTAGCGAAGGCGACATGACCATGCGTAACCTGCTTGGCGGTAAAGGTGCCAACCTTGCAGAGATGACAAGCATCGGACTTCCTGTACCACAG
>ERZ772878.478-NODE-478-length-39252-cov-7.98104_pt1 | contig 39252 bp, 33 predicted proteins | sample MGYA00580578_ERZ772878 | MGnify/ENA primary metagenome ERZ772878 (study PRJEB29015, sample SAMEA2737686) | human gut metagenome | biome: human gut; feature: human-associated habitat; material: faeces | place: China | collected 2012 ...
TCAGAAATCCAATGCCGCCAATCACGATCAGCAGCATAATCGTGATATTGATTACCGGGCTGTCCGCGTAGCCGGTAAGAGATGGATAGCGGTTGCTTTCTGTCCCAAGAATGTCAAACCCGGCATTGCAAAAAGCGGATATGGAATGAAATACCGCCATCCAGATGCCGCGCCATCCATAGTCCCGGCAGAATACCGGCAGCACGGCAAGCGCTCCCAGCAGCTCAATCAGAAACGTCCCTCGCAGGATGAAGCGTGTCAGACGGACGATTCCGCCGACCTTTGGTGCTGAAATTGCATCCTGCATGGTGCTGCGCTGCATCAGAGAAATTTTTCGCCCGGACAACAGCGCAAACGATGCTGCTACGGTTACGACACCAAGACCACCAATTTGGATCAGTGCCAGAATAACCGCCTGCCCAAAGGTTGACCAGTAGCAGCCTGTATCCTGTACTACAAGCCCTGTCACGCAGACGGCAGAGGTCGCAGTAAACAGCGTTTCATTGAATGGAGTTACATTCTCTCCAGTCGTGGAGATCGGCAGCATCAGCAGTAGCGCTCCGAGTAGAATGACCCCGGCAAAACCCAATGTGATAATTTGAAAAGACGAAAGACGGCGCTTTCGTCGAATAATCTCTTCCGGCATAAAGGCAGCTCCTTATTTCTGTGATGGTCATATTATACAGCTGGAGATTTTAAGAGCGGATAAGGGAGATTTAACGATGTATTAAGATTGAATAAAGATGAGGAGATGGCTTATTTCAATCGCTTTATTTGCGGAAGTGGACAATTTTAAAAAAATGGCAAGGAGGATATGAACGATAAAATAAGGCGCCGGATCAAAGTGGGCTGCGAAGGTTGAGGGAGGAATTACGATGAAAACCCGGAAAAGTGCGCCGAGATATGAGTAGGATGCTGGAAAATATGTGTTTCTGGTTGTATACTGTGTATATGAATAAAATCGGGGAGTAACTATCAGGTAAGTTCGCTCGGAATCGTCTGGAAAAATTTCGGGTAAACGGAGAGGAGAAAGAGAGGATAGAAGTTTATGAAACTGGGATTTATTGGAACGGGAATCATTACGACGTCCGTCGTGACTGGATTCTGCGAGAGCGGAATGGAGAATCTGCAGATCGTTGTATCGCCGAGAAATAAAGAACGGGCGCAGATGCTGCATGAGAAATACCCGGAGATCGTGTCGGTCGCGGCGGATAACCAGGAAGTTGTGGACCGGTCGGACTGGGTCTTTGCGGCGCTCCTTCCGAAGGCGGCGGAAGATATCTTAAAACCGCTTCATATCGGACCGGAGAAGAAGTTTATCAATCTGGTTGCAACGCTGAGCTTAAAGCGCATTGAGGAAATGTTTGGATCGAGAGAGATTCTGGCGGATGTTGTGCCTCTGACCTTCGCGGCGAACCGCTTCGGACCGGTGGTGATTTACCCGGATATCCCGGAGGTAGTCGATCTGATGAGTCACGTCGGCAAGCCGGTTCCGGTCGATACGCCGAAGCAGATCGCGATCCTTAGGAGCACGACGGGTCTGATGAGCGCTTACTATATGCTTCTGACCGTCATTATCCAGTGGTGTGAGAGAAACGGGCTGGATGAGCCATCCGCACGGGCATACATCACCGAATTTACTGGGGCGCTGTCCCGCAAGGCAGCGACGTGGGACGGGGATCTGGAAGACCTTGCCAGAGAAATGACACCGGGAGGACTGAACTGGATGGCGCTGACGCATCTGGAGGAAAAGGATGCGTATACGCCTTGGACGGAGATTCTGGGGCCGATTTTGGAGAAGGTTATAAAAGAATAGAGTCGAGGTGGAAAACTCGGGGCGCACATTTCTCACGCCCCGAGTTTTTCTTTTAATTAAAGTGTGAGTATTCTAAAAAAGTAGTTGCTTTTTTTAAGAAGGAATGATAGTATATAGAAAACACTTTAACACGCTACCATGATAGCAAGATAAATAAAAGTGATGGGAGCTATAACGGCAGGATATAGACGAGCGGGTGATTGTCCGGCGGATTTTGTTGAGGCGGGGCGGTTGCGGCGGAAGTTGAGAGGAGATAGAGCATGAATTTAGAGATTCAGAGCCTTCGGAGGGCGGAGGCGGCGACGCTTCGGCTGAGAGGTCTTTATGAGAGCTATGGATACCGCAAGTACCGGATGGGGCGGTTTGAGGAATATAGTTTGTATGCAGCGAATAAAAGTTTCCTGCTGGGTGAAAATGTGCCGACATTTACGGATCTGGACGGACGCTTGATGGCTCTCAAGCCGGACGTGACGCTGAGCATCGCGAAGAACACCAAGGCAGATAAAAATACGTGCGAGAAGGTCTATTATCTGGAGAGTGTGTATCGTGAGAGCAAGGAAAGCCACACTTACAAAGAGATCAGCCAGATGGGACTGGAGTGCATGGGCGGCGTGGATGACTGCGTGATCGCGGAGGTGCTGGCGCTGGCGCTCAAGAGTCTGGCGGATTTTGAGACGGACTATGTGCTCAAGATTTCCAACATGGATTTCGTGGTGGGACTGATGGAAGAGCTTCCGGTCAATGCCGAACAGAAAGATATCATTTTAGGGCTGATCCGGACGAAAAACCGCAGCGGATTGGAAAAATTGTGCGCGGATCTGGCACTGCCGGAGGGCGATACAGAGAAATTGTTGAAGGTTTCCGGGCTGTACGGAGAGTTTGGGCGGGTGCTGGCAGAGGCAGGTGCGATCGCGGATACGCCGAAAATGAAAGAGGCGGTTGCCCTGTTATCCCGCCTGTATGAGGTTCTGGAGGCGATGGGACTGGGCGGACAGCTTGACAAGGTGCGGCTGGATTTCTCGATGATCAATGACATTGAATATTATAACGGTATTATTTTCCAGGGATTCTTAGATGGTCTGGCACGCCAGGTTCTTTCCGGCGGCCAGTACGACGGTATGATGGCAAAATTAGGAAAGAAAGCCGATGCGATCGGATTTGCCATCTATTTAAAAGAGCTGGAGCGCCTGCCGGAAAAGAGCATCCGCTACGATGTCGATGCGCTGGTACTCTATGAGCCGGATGTCGATGTAGTGCGCCTGTGCCAGGCGGTTGAAAGCCTGCGCCGTCAGGGACTGCGTGTGCGGGTGGAGAAAGCTTTGCCGGAGGATCTGCGTTACTGCTATCTGTACCGGTATGACGGACGTCTTTCCCTGGAAGAGGACCGGGAAACTGCCTTTCAGGAGAATGGAAAGGAGGGCGCGAGATGTTAAACATAGCACTGCCAAAGGGAAGACTGGGCGATCAGGTGTATGAGCTTCTGGCGTCGGTCGGATATGACTGCAAGAGTATTTACGACGAAAATAGAAAACTGGTGTTTGAGAACCCACAGACGGATGTCCGCTACCTGCTCGTAAAGCCGAGTGATGTGGCAATCTACGTCGAGCACCATGCGGCAGACGTCGGAATCGTCGGAAAAGACATTCTGATGGAGAGCAACCCGGATGTATACGAGCTTCTCGATCTGGGACTTGGAAAATGCCGGATGTGCGTGGCTGGAAAAGAGGATTACGTCGAGGACAAAGACCGACCGGTGCGCGTGGCAACGAAATTTACGAATATTGCGAAAGAGCATTACGCGAAGCTGGGACGCGATATTGACATTATTAAATTAAACGGAAGCATTGAGCTGGCGCCGATTCTGGGACTTTCGGACGTCATCGTGGATATTGTCGAGTCGGGCAGCACGATCCGTGAAAATCACCTGAAAGTGCTGGAAGAGTTCCTGCCGATCAGCGCCCGTTTCATCGCCAACAAGAGCAGCTTTGAGTTTAAAAACAAGCAGATCACCGAGATGGCGGAGAAGCTGAAGGGCGCGGTGGAAGCACACCAGAAGAAAAAGGAACAGGAAAAGAAAGAAAAAGAAGCAAAAGAGAAAGCGGAGAAAGAAACCGCAGCAGAATATAAAAAGGAGGCGTAGGCAGATATGAGCCGTTTTTTGAGCAAAGCAAGCGAATCACTTCTTCCGTATACACCGGGTGAGCAGCCGCAGGGACGGAAATTTATCAAGCTGAACACAAACGAATGCCCGTATCCGCCGAGCCCGAAGGTTGCGGAAGCGATTCTGGCGGGGTATGAGGAAAAATCTTCTAAAATTATGCCGCTGGAACTTGCAAATTTACGCCTTTATTCGGATCCGGAAGAGCGCGTCCTCATCGAGGCGATCGCCGACCACTACGGCGTGGGAACAAACCAGGTCATCGCGGGCAATGGTTCCGACGAGATTTTAGGTTTTGCATTCCGGGCATTCTGCGACCAGAACGCGCCGCTGCAGTTCGCAGATCTGACGTATGGCTTTTATCCGGCACTCTGCGGGCTCTATGGAATCCCGTTCAAGGTAGTTCCGCTGGAGGAAGATTTTACCTTAAATATCGAACCGTATAAAAATTGCGGAAATAATGTGATCATCGCCAATCCAAATGCCCCGACAGGCATGAACCTGCCGCTTTCTGCGATTGAGGAAGTAGCGGCGTCCAACCCGGACCGCGTTGTGATGGTGGATGAGGCGTATGTGGATTTCGGCGGCGAATCGTGTGTATCACTGCTTCCGAAATACGAAAATCTGGTGATTATCCAGACCTTTTCCAAATCCCGCAGCTTAGCCGGCGCGCGCGTCGGATTTGCGATCGCAAACCCGGAACTTATCGCGGATATGAACCGGATCAAATACAGTTTTAACCCGTACAACGTCAACCGCCTGTCGATTCTGGCTGGCGCGGCGGCGATGCGCGACTGGGACTACACGAAAGAATGTACCGGGCGCATCTGCAAAACGCGTGAAAAAACGACCGAGGCGCTCCGGGCACTTGGATTTACTGTGCTGGATTCGAAGACCAACTTCATTTTTGCCAAGAGCGGCGATATGCCGGGAAAAGTCTATTTTGACGGACTGCGCGAGGCAGGAATCCTGGTAAGACGCTGGGACAGCGAGCGGATCAAAGATTACGTCCGCATTTCCATCGGATCCGAGGAAGAGATGGAAACGTTTGTTGAGGAGACGAAGAAGCTGGTGGAAGCGGCGAGAAGTGCAGTTGTAAGATAGGCTGGAATTCAATAGGTTCACGCATTTACTGTGGGAACTGTATGAAAATGCTGGCAGCATGGTTTTTGTAGATGGGGCAGCTGTGAATAAGAAAGGAAGGCTGGCAGAAATGTCAAGAGAACGCAAGATTTCATTAGAACGAAACACGGCAGAGACGAAAATCAGCCTGTCGATTGATTTAGATGGAACGGGAAAATATCAGGTCGATACGGGCTGCGGATTTTTAAACCATATGCTGGAGCTCTTTGCCAGACATGGACGGTTTGACCTCACATTGAAATGTGACGGAGATACGCAGGTTGATTACCATCATACGACAGAGGACATCGGAATCGCCATGGGACAGGCAATTTTAGAGGCACTGGGTGATAAAAAGGGCATCCGCCGTTATGGCAGTTTCCTGCTTCCGATGGATGAAACACTGGTAATGACGGCGCTCGATTTAAGCGGACGTTCCTATCTGGTCATGGATGTAGAGATTCCGACCGAAAAAGTGGGCGATTTTGATACCGAGCTTGTAAAGGAATTTATGATTGCACTGTCCTCCAACAGCCGGATGACGCTGCATTTTAAAATGTTCCACGGCGAAAACAGCCACCATATCATCGAGGCGATGTTCAAGGGACTGGGACGCGCGCTCGGCGAGGCGGTGTCGATTGACGAGAAGTACCGAGATGAGATTCCATCGACAAAAGGGGTATTATGATCTAAGATAAAAGTAAGCATAACAAATCTATTTAATAGGTTTATAATGATTCAGCGGGTTCCTGCGTTGACTGCGGGAACATACATGAATTGATATAGGAGGCTGCAAATGATAACAATTATTGACTACGGCGTGGGAAACCTGTTTTCCCTCAGTTCCTCCCTCAGTTACCTGGGACTGGAAAATAAAGTCAGCCGCGATCCGGAAGATTTAAGAAAAGCGGATCACATCATTTTACCGGGCGTCGGCGCGTATGGCGATGCGATTGCGAAACTGCGCGGATCCGGAATGGCAGAGCCGCTGCTGGATGAAGCAAAAGCAGGCAAACCGATCATGGGAATCTGCCTCGGAATGCAGCTTCTCTTTGATAAAAGCTATGAATACGGCGAGCATCAGGGTCTGGGACTGATTCCGGGCGTGATGGCAGACTTAAAAGAAGACATTCCGGCAAACCTAAAAGTGCCGCACATGGGCTGGAACAGCCTGCATCTGACGGAAAAAGGAAAGAAGCATCTACTGTTTAAATACAGCAAAGAGGGCGATTACGTCTACTTTGTCCACAGCTTCTATGGAAAAGATTGTGATGAGAGTCTGCTGGCAACCTCGGAGTACGGCATTCCGGTCACGGCGTCCGCGGCAAATGAAAATGTCATGGGCTGCCAGTTCCATCCGGAGAAGAGCGGGGAAGTAGGACTGCGGATTCTGAAGGCGTTTTCGGAGATATAATTAATAGAAAAACAAGAAAGGTAACTGTTTTTTCAGGCTTGTAGATTGGATTTAAACAGTTATGGAGAGGAAACGGACATGGAGCTATTTCCGGCGATTGATTTGCGGGACGGCAAGGCGGTGCGCCTGGTGCAGGGCGATTATAACCAGATGACAGTATTCAGCGACCGGCCGGAAGAGGTGGCGCTGGGATTCAAGGAGCAGGGCGCGAAAAACCTGCATGTGGTCGATCTGGACGGCGCGAAAGACGCGGCGCTGGCAAATTTTGACACGATAGAGAAGCTGATTAAGACAACGGGATTATTTGTAGAAGTCGGCGGCGGCATCCGCAACGAGGCATCCATCGACAAATACCTGTCGCTCGGAGCCGGACGCGTGATTCTCGGCACGGTGGCGGTCACAAATTATCCATTTGTCGAAGAAATGGTCCGCAAATACGGCGATAAAATTGCAGTCGGTGTGGACGCGAAGGACGGTTTTGTGGCGACTCACGGGTGGCTTGAGACGAGCGAGGTAAGAGGCGTTGACTTCTGCCGCCGCCTGCGCGATACGGGAGTGAAAACGGTCATTTACACCGATATTTCCCGCGATGGAAAGATGCAGGGAACGAACCTGGAGCTTTATAAAGAATTATCGCAGATTGAAGGGCTGGATATCGTGGCGTCCGGTGGAATCAGCAGCCTCAAGGAGATTGAGATCTTGAAAAATGAGGTGTATGGTGCGATTTTAGGAAAAGCGCTGTATCTGGGTGCGATTGATTTAAAGGAAGCACTGAAATATTCCGTTTAGGAGAAGCGCCGTATAAAAAGCGGCAAAAAAATCATTCGAATCATTCGAATCGTTCGAATGAATAATCAGAAAAAGAAATCAGGAGGGAACGGCATGATTTCAAAACGTATTATTCCGTGTCTGGATGTAAAGAACGGGCGTGTCGTGAAAGGCGTCAACTTCGAGGGAATCCAGGATGTGGCGGATCCGGTCGAGATGGCAGAATTTTACAACCAGAGCGGCGCGGATGAGCTGGTATTTTATGATATTACGGCAAGTGTAGAAGGAAGAAAAATCTTTACCGACATCCTGACTGAGGCGGCAAAACGGGTTTTCATCCCGCTGACGGTCGGCGGCGGCATCAGCACGCTGGATGATTTCGACCGCGTTTTAAAATGCGGCGCGGACAAGGTCAGCGTCAACAGCGGCGCGATCAAAAATCCGGAGCTTATTACCGAGGCGGCACACCGCTACGGCGATCAGTGTGTGGTGCTTTCGATGGATGTTAAACGTGTTGGAGACGAATACCACGTATTTAAGCAGGGCGGGCGTGTCGATACAGGCATTGATGCGCTGGAATGGGCAGAATCCGGCGTCAGACGCGGCGCAGGCGAGCTGGTGGTCAACAGTATCGATACGGATGGTGTGAAGCAGGGATTTGATATTCCGATGCTTTTGGAGATCGCGAAGCGTGTCGATGTGCCGATTATTGCATCGGGAGGCGCGGGAAAGAAAGAAGACTTCTTAGACCTTTTCCAGTATCCGCAGATCGACGCGGGACTGGCAGCAAGTATTTTCCACCGGAAGGAAGTAAATATTAAGGAACTCAAGCAGTATTTGGCGGAGAATGGGGTGGAGATGCGGTTGATCTAAATCGCATAGATTTCCCAAAAGTTTGAGGGCGGCGCATTTCCCTGTAGAGCACGAAGGAGAGCGTCGGCGCTGCGCTGATCGTACGAAAACATGAGCCAGCAGGCAATTTTTAATGGAATTTTGCGCGTGACTGTGAAGGTACTGAACAGTTACGATGTAATTAAAATTTTATGTGGTAAGGCAGGATAAAAATATGAGTGAGAATATCAACGAGATTGCAGGCGTAGAGCCGTCGTTTAAGATTGATGAGTTAAAGTTTAATGAGAAAGGTCTGATTCCGGCGATTGTGCAGGATCATTATAGCAAAAAGGTTCTGATGATGGCCTGGATGAATAAGGAGAGTCTGGAGATCAGCCTTCGTGAGAAGAAAACCTGTTTTTACAGCCGCAGCCGTCAGGAACTCTGGAGAAAGGGTGAGACGAGTGGGAATGTGCAGCATATTTCCAGTATTTATGCGGACTGCGATAAGGACACCTTGATTGTCGAGGTAGTCAAGGAAGGTCCGGCGTGCCATACGGGCGCGGAGAGCTGCTTCTTTGAGCCGGTTTACCAGAACGAGGAGATCACGCCGTTTTCCTATGAGGGACTTTACGACCTCATTATGGGACGTAAGACGAATCCGAAGGAAGGAAGCTACACCACCTACCTGTTCGACAAAGGTCTGGACAAGATTCTGAAAAAGGTCGGCGAGGAGTGTACCGAGGTTATCATCGCGGCAGCGAAGAAAGACAAGGACGAAACGATCTACGAGCTGGCAGACCTGTGTTACCATGCCATGGTTCTGATGGCAGACGCGGGCATCAGCGTAGAGGATGTGACGAAAGAGCTGGCGAAGCGGCATGTGGTGGATCATAAGGTGAAGCAGGAGTATATGCGGTAGAGTTGCATATTTACTGTAGGAACAACACAAAAACATTGCTTTGTAACTGTGAGGATGCTGAACATTACAAAGAAAGATAAAAGAGCATAGGGTTATGTGAAAAACACACATATGACTTTATGCTCTTTTGTATGTTATGTATAAATAGAACAACTTAGATTGTTGAGAAAAAAAGAAAAATAGGCGTGTCAATTTCCTTGAAAAAGGATCCTGGTGTGATATAATATTAGAATCAAGGAAAAGGCAGGTGAGTTGTATGATATTGGTTGATAAGAATATAAAGGCATTATCTGCTGAAGGAAAGCTGATCAAAGAAGCGTACACGGAAGAAAACGTCAATAGCATATCATATGATTTGACACTTGGAAGCTTTGCGGATAAAACAGAGACAGAGAAAAAACTGATACCTGGTGCCACCGTTATAATAAAAACGAAGGAAGAGTTGTGCATTCCAGATAATATTACCGGGCGTGTAGGGGAGAAAAATTCACTGTTAAGAATGGGATTAAAGGTGGATGGCCCCCAGTACCAGCCAGGGCATACGACATACGCATTTCTTCGTGTTCAGAATATATCTGCAGATGAAATAACTCTGAAAGTGGGAATGCATATAGCACAGATATATTTTGAAGAGTTAAAAGAACGACCAGAAAAGACATATGCAGAACAAAAAAATGCATCTTTCCAGAATGAGGATGAGTATAGACATTTTGGAAAATATGAAGAGGAATATAAAAAAAATATTAAATCTTTTGAAAAGATGCAGGATATAAAAGAAAATATAGAGAGCGCTTCACATCGTATATATGGAAACGTTCTAACGCTAATGGGAATTATAGTTGCCATATTTTCGTTAATTTCTATTAATTCACGTATATTTGATGGGCAGACAATTAGTCCGTCTTACATAATTGCGATGAATTTGTCACTGACATTTTGTATTGCGGTGATGCTTGGAATGATTCTCTTTTTAATTAATAAGGGGAAGGGAAAAGCGTTTGCAATTATATATGGAATTGTATTGTTGGTTCTGGGAGTAGCGGCGGTTGTGTTTTGTTTAAAATTTTAAGAATGTCTAGTAAAAGATGAAAAATGGTGTTTTGCGGTTGAGCAAAACACCATTTTTCATCTTTTAATTGATAATTGCATTCGGCTAGAAACATGATTTTTCTAGGAGGGAAGGATTGATAAAACAAAATAAACATGATACAATTGATTAAATAAATGATTTAAATATAATCATGATGATTTTTTTGAACAAATAGAAAAATGAAATGTGGATCGGAGGAAATGGAGAGATGAAAATATCTACAGCGGAAATAAAAATGTTAATAAAAAAATGTGTAAGCAAGGGTGGGAGCTATACAGTAGCAGATATCAGACAAACGAAAAGCAATAGTGATTTTTGACAAAATCACAGAAAAATGCTCCCTAAAAATCCAGACGCGATGAAACGCTGAACCAACATCATTCGGAACTGGGAAAATCACTGTTGTTATAAAGAAACGGTTAAAAGCCCCATCCCCTCTCACTTATTCATATCCGTATCAATCACCCTAAAAATTCGTTTCACAACCACCAATAAATTAAAAATGACTAAAAACGAGCAGGCATAAATTAAAAAGCTGAAAACCCAGCTAAGCTGTCCTGTGAATAAATTTACTAAACACAGGATTAATACAGATACACACATGGTTATTTCAAACATGACAATATAATAGGTTTCTATCAATGCCTGTTTTGAGGTGTTTGCTTCTATACTGTAATAATCCAAATCTTCTTTAATTTTAGCTTTCATCTGGATTATGGTTGTCAAAAGTGCAAATAACATGGATGTTAAAATGGAAATTAATACAGTTAAAATATTTTGGATCGTTTCGCTGATTGGATTTTCTCTGGCAATAATTCCAGCCAGAATAATCGGCAGGATCATATAATTTAAAAGTGGTGCTATCAACAAATGTCCTTGTTTATCCTTAAAACAACTAAAGTAATTTTTAAAAATATCCACCAAGGAAGCGTATTTAAGTTTAAGAACACAGCTATTAAACAACCATATTACCAGTATGATACTCAGAGAACCTTCTCTGCTTAATATCCAATGTTTCATCAATTCACCTTCTTATGCTAACCCCATGCTCCGCATATATTCTTTTGCTGTTTCGCGCATTTCGGACTTTAATATGTCTACATCGGGATGCCCTGTTTTGACTCCGGCCTGATCGGTGATGTCTTCTGTCACAACCAAGGCATCTAAATTGCCGATATCAATGGTTTTTTCTGTCTTGCCCAAGCGGAATTTGAATTTCAGGCAGTCATAATCGAAATCGGATATAGAAACAACTTCACATAAGCTCCGCTGTCCTCTTAAGACTTCCCGGATCTTATCGGCGCCCTTTTCAAGAAAACCAAAAGGATTATGGATGATCCGTTCTTCATATACTGCCTCATCATTTCCGCGTATCCCATTTCGCTCAGAAATATCCTGGGAAATTCCGTATTTAATCATCCGGAGTTCTTTTAAAACACCATCTACCAGGTAGTGTTCTACATATTCTTTAGGCATAAGAGTTTCTAATGAAAAGTTCCAGCCTTCATATGTGCGTCTGACAAATTTTTTCATGCGGTGTTCAAATGCTGATTTCATGCTGCTGCGGCCTTCGGTCTGAAAAATAAGTATGCCACGTTCCGGTTTTATAGGAGACAGTGCCAGATAGAAAGCGAATGGTATAACTTCAGCCTCTTCAACAGTCTTCTTGTGGGTCAGCCTTCTGGTTTTTGTGTGAATGAGTTCGGCTTCAGTTCCATATTCTCCGGTTTTTACAACTCCTGTAAAAGCATTAAAAATAATATGTCCATCCTCATCTTTTACACATTCCGCCTCAAATGAGTTGACTTTAAAAATGTTCTCCGCATGATTATCAATATCAAATTGTTTCGCATTCTGTTTAGAGAAATCTGAAAGCATATCTATAAAAGTTAAATGTCCATGTTTCTCTTCAACGTGATACTTTCCAGTATGAAAAACATTTAAAGCATATATGGTTAAACCTATTTTTTTCATGGCATTGGCCTCCGAGGTAATATTTATAAATCTGTAATTTGTAAATGCTAACAAGCCAATTATAGAACTTATGTTCTGTAATGTCAACTGAGTTCGCTATCAGTCCGATATGTATTTCTAAGTAAATGTAGAATTTTGCCTTTGTACCCTTTATTTTAAATCAACTCCCGCAAGAAAAAAGCAATCTGCGATCCTCGATTTACCATATACTCCAGCACCGTCTGAGTCTTCAAAGCCAGTTCCACATCGTTCCTGAAATCCATGCGATGGCGAGATACAAAAAGACCGACGTACTCTTCCATATAATACAAGGTTTGCTGATAAAGCGGTAACCGGCAGTCAGGATCACGCGTGACCAGTTTATACATCCAGTCGATTCCGTTCTCAATATAAGGTTCCCGCCCAACGGTATAGAGCAGCCGGGAAATCGCGTAGAACAGGGCTTTGAGACTTCCCGATTTGTTGATAAAATCGTCAAAGAAAGCCGCTTTTCCTTCTGGAAGGAAGGCGCATCGGTGAATGCCGGATCTCCAGGGAGAATTGCCGAATAAATAGCTGATAATCACTTTGTCCAGTCCATAAGGATGGCGGTCAGCAAAAGAAATCTGTGGTTTGCTGCTTAATGCAAGAAGGTAAGGTTTCAGTAATTCCCATATATTCCAGAAAGCATCCGTTTTTCCACAGATATCTTGAATTCGAATAAGTTCGGTAATCAGATATTTTGAGTTATCATTCCGAATCAAATCTGCAGATTTGAAAAATGCATCGATCAGACCTGCCTGTTCTGCCTGCTCACAATGGAGCAGAACATCTGCCAGCCAGGAAACATAGTTTAATGTATATCCAGAAAGTTCCCTGCGTTCGGTGCGCAAATCCCTGTTATCTGTAAAAACAAGTTCCATGACAAGATCTTTCGTTGCATCCGCGAATTTAAATGCCTCTGCTGCTTGGGGAGAGATCAAGGAAAGAAGCGTGAAAATTGTTATATTCTGGAGCTTGGAAAAATCAAAGTCGGTTATATCAACTGAGTCTTTCGCAAGCGCACGGGCAATCACATCCTCATTCCGCTTGAAAAAGTCATCGCTGGAAAATGACTCATTTTTCAAAAGCGCGTCTTCATAAGAATCGGCGAGGAGTGAAAACAGATACAGGAAATGCCATGCAGCATTCTGGCTGTGCACCCAGATGGTTGACGCGATTCCGTTCACGATACGGCTGTTGTAACTCCAGTCATTCAGTGCCAATTTAAGAAGCAGGCACAGAGGATTTTCGTCATTTATGGCTTTTATATTATCTTCATTGCTTAAAAGAACCAGTCCAACGGCAATCGCATCGATTCCATTTCCAGCCTGAACGATTTCAAAGTGAGAAGCGTGTGCAAATAAATCAGCAATAGAGAAAATGATACATTCGCATAATGTCCGATCTTCATGTGACAATGTTTCCTTAAAATCCCGAAGTAAAACAGCACTGGTGTAAGATGCGATCGCGGTAAAGCGGTCCACGATCACAGATATATCGTCGGAAGAGAGTTCCTCATTGCGAACTTTAGCGTCCATATATGCCCAGATTTCGTTCAGCTCTGAGCAAATGGTGCGGACATTCTCATACTTTTTATATTCCCGGAATTTAACATCATGGTGGAATTTATAATCGCTCCATAACTGTAAATCCATATATTTCAGATGAGGTTCATAGGCGGCGGCGCTCTTCTGGCTTAATGCTTTCATGTCTTCTGTAAAATCAGGGAGAACCGTACAGAGTGTCTGCCCGTGCTCATTTTCCCGAACATCAACAATTTCCTGATAATGTCGTAAATCCATCCGGTAATAGGCAAATTTGTCATTGGATGACCAGGTATCGATATCGGCAGTCGCCCGGTCAATCGCCTGATACAGCGTTTGCTTCCGCAATTCGAAGGCTTCTTTTGATAGACCGCTGGCGTTTGTTTGATACGATAAAATAACCTCTTCCAGCCGCTTTTTTCTGAAGGGAAGGCGGTTACTCTCCAGCCGTTCTTTTTCAAGAAGATCTTTTCCGGACAACAAAAAGGAAGCTGAGGATTCGGCGGTGAACCGATGTGAATCCAGATGAAACAGCTCTTTTGTGCGAAGAAGCTCGCAGACAATCTCAAATAGTTTATCTGGATAAGCTTCTGCGGCGCTGACGATCACGGAAGTCAACATAACATTGCGGGACTTTTGCAGGATATAGCGGCAATAATTAACAACAATATGAGTTTCTGAATGCTCGATAACCGTAAGAAGCCATTTTTCAAACCCCATCAAGAGACTAATCAGAAGATTTGGACCAACCGAAGTTCCGCGGTACATCTTCCAGAGTCGGTCAGATGCAATTTGTTCTACAGGTATATTGTTTACATAAATAGTAATGTTTGTACATTCCTCATAATCCTCATTTAAAGATGAATGTGCGTAGGAATTACCAGCTTGATTGCAAAAATCAATTAACCAATCAGTTACAAGATTTTGTTCGGCTTGCAGCAATGGGATAATTGGTGTTGCATAAGCGCTTGCGGTTTGATACCAAAAGTCCAGATGAGGATTTAAACCGAAATCTTCTTCAACATCAGGATGGGCGTAATGGGTACGAAGAGTCATATTGGAGTGAACCCACAATTTTGCCATCAGATGAAGCGCGATTTCAGGCATTGCAGCTGGAACCATTCCATAATGATAAATATCCGATACAGCACATTTTGCCAGGTCCGTATACATACGGGGAAGAGGAGGATGATTTTCATCGCCTGTTTTTTCATCTATTACCATTTGAAAAAGAGATTTTAAGGGTTCCTGAATCATCCATGCAGAATTTACCAATACATCCTGCAGCTTTTCTACCTGCCCTTTTTCAAAGGTATAACGCAGATCCTTGTCGTTGGCTATTTTTTGAAACAAAAATACCCCGATTTCTCCGGCCATGCGGGTGTTTTCTGATTTGGCATGAGCGAGGTGTTTGGTCCAGGAATCCAGTACCTCGATGATGATAGAGATCAGGCTTTCATCCCAAAGAATAGTCTCTTTTTGCTCCAGCAAAAATGCAAACAAAGCTTGCCAGGCATAGCCGGATGGCTTGGAAAGGCGAAACGGAATCAGATTTCCAGTACTCCAGTATTGCTCCCAGTTCTCTGCGGCGCGGCAGCAGGTGTTGATTAAAATTACAAGTTTTCGTAACAGCTCATAGTTGTTTGCAGCCATCTTTTGTGTCAGCTTTTGATAAACTACTTTTAAAGATTCCGTGCTGATAACCGTTAAGAGAATCTCATCTTTCCATATCCGCTCTATCTGTTCGCAGTCGAGAAGGTGGAAAATAAGCTCCTGATGCGTTGGAACAGCGGCAAAATCAGCCAGCCATCCGCGAAATAGCTTTCGGATGCGGAGAGAAGGGTGGAAATCGGCAAAAAACTGCTCATTCAGGGTACCATGCCGGTAGCGTTCAGTAAAAATATGACCGACAACCAACTCTTCAAATACATCATGGCTGTGCAAATATCTTCTGGCATCGTCGCTTTGGAACAGCACGCCGCTTTTTTCCAGTTCAGAAAGTGCCTCGGAATCATCCTCTGCGAGAATCTCATGATAATAAATCTCATTTCGAAGCATTTTCGTGGTCAAAGAAATAAGGGCCGTTTCCCTTCTGGTTGGCAGATTGTCCTTCCGCTTCCGGCTGTTACGGATGATATCATTCCAGATTTTTTCCTCAAATGCCTCACGGTTCAAAGAACGCATCGATTCATCCTCGAGGTTTTCCAGAGCCAGATATAAGCCCAGATAGAAAGGCGCACAGAGCAGATCCAGCAGCCGCTTGTCCTGTGGCAGCTGAAAACCATAGGTATGGGATAAAGTGGACAGCTTATCAGAGTCAACCGGTTCGACATGATAGGTCTGAACCTTGCTGCCGTGTAATAGGGAGTTTTGAAAAGAATCCCGGTACGCGGTTCGGAGTGTCAGAATGATTTTCCATCCAGCGGCCATAAAGCGGTTCAGGATATCCTCAAACGTTTCCTGATATTCACAAACAAAAAACTTTTCGGCTGCATCGATATAGAGCACACGTGTGTCAGCCATTTTGTATACATCGATCACTTCATCCAAATTTAATTCGCCATAACGCGTCAAAAAATTTAGTACATCATTCACATCCAGATCGGTGCTTTTAAAGGTAAGGAACGCGCAGTCACCTGTAAGTTCATTTGTCAGCTGTTTTACCAGAGCCGATTTTCCGGAACCGGCAGCTCCGTCAATGAGCAAAATGACCGCATCAGAATTTAGAAACGAGTTAAGGTCTAGTTGGATATGTTCCAGAGTAATATCGTTTTCTCTATATCTTACGCTGGTGTGAATGTGATCAAATATCTCTCTTTTATGTTTTACAAGATTTTCACAGCAGGTCTGTACGGCAGAGTCCACCTGAAAAAACACATTGCGGCAAATGGTAAGCTGCTTATCCTGCATCAACTGCGCTTCCAGATTGCTGGGACCCCGCCAGATAAGTTCAATGCCAAGCTCTTCAGCGGCTGCTTCCACCTTTTTCTGATAGGAGGGCCTGATATCGTCCTTTTTAGAACTGGGGGAAAACTCACGGCTGATATAGAAATAGAGTGTTGTAATACCCGGATATCTCTGTGCAGCTCCCTTGACAGCGTCGATCAGTTCTTGTTCCTTGGATGACATGGTAACACTGTCTGCATAGTATTTCGACTGGAAACCAATATAGCGATCGCCCACATGAATGGGATTTGTCTCAATATGGGGCTGGTTGAAGTAGCGGAAAATACCGTAGGGCTGCTGGAACTCATGGCAGAAGAGGTAGTATGTGAGAGATTCGAAGGCGTGTTGGGGATTGGTGGAGTATTTGTAGTTAAATGCGGTCCAGTTAACGGGAGTTTGTGGGATCATGGGTGGGGCCTCCTTTGGGTGGTGTGATAAGGGTATTGTAGCATAGGGAGAGGGGAATGGGAAATGGGAAAAGCGGAGATTTGATGGAGTTATTGAAGGAATCAATGATTATGTGGATTTTCAAACAAGTAATATTGCGGATGTAGAAAAGGAATTTCATTGTGCAGTTGACGATTATCTTATATTTTGTAGTGAAGTTGAAAAGGAACCTGAAAAGGAATATAAAGGCACTTTTAATGTCAGGATTAAGCCAGAATTACATAAAAAACTGGCTTTTAAAGCGTTAGAAGATGGCGATTCTTTAAATAAAGCGGTAGAAAAAGCAATTGCTGTTTATTTATCGGATGCAGAGCAAATGATATAAATAAAGATATAAAAAGAAGTTTATGTGTTAAAAAGGAGTATTGTAATGGCGGCTAATAAGAAAAATAATATTAATGTTGATAGACCAATAATTCAATCAAGTGGATACAATGGAAGTGAGCCTGTTCGTATTTGTCCGAATTGTAATAAGCCAAAACCAATCAGCGAATTTGGTTTCCGTAAAATGGGAAATGGTCAAATTAGAAACCAGTCCTGGTGCAAAGACTGTAGATAAAGCGGGGTGAAAACTCCGCTTTTATCTTATTAAATTAATTTAAGAATTTCCTAAACATTCCTTCCCACAAACTTCTATTGAATCCCCCCACAAACCGTAGTATAATAAACTAGACTTCGCATAGGCACAAATCCTCTAAAATCAGGGCGTGCCGGATGCGGATGTATGAAAGCGCGTTAAGAGACGCAGAATAAGAAGCAAAAGCACGTGGAGTAGGCTGCCTGTGATCAATGTCATGGTCAGACGAAAGATGGAACATAGGATGGATAACGATCGTATCCGGGCAGCCTGCGGGCGGCTCCGGGATGGCGAAGCATACCCATTGTGCGCTAAAATGCAGAGAAATGCAAAGGAGAGTACAGGGATGTGGTATGTGATCCAGACACAGACAGGCAAGGAACAGGAGCTGACAGAATGCATCGAACACGTTCTGGCGGGGGAAGGTTACCGTGCCTGTTTTGTGATCGAGCAGGAATGCATCTGGCGAATGGGCGGGGAACGGACGATTTACCGGAAACCGCTTTTTCCATCCTATGTAATCGCGGACACGGATACGCCGGAAGCATTCTTTCTGGCATTAAAACGGATTCCGAAACTCTCCAAGCTTTTGCGGACAGACTGTGAATTCTGGTCCATACGGGAAGCGGAAAAAGAACTGCTCTGCCGGATGATGGGACGAACAGCAGCAGATGTGGATGAGGATAAAATAAAAGATATTTGCCGGGAAAAAGCAAAAATCAGCAAAAAGGCAGCATCTGCCGGAGTGAATGAAATGAGAGAGTCTGCTCAGAAAAAACACTATATAGTGCGCCTCTCACCTGTCACGCTGGACGCGGACGGAAATATCGTGAAAGCAGAAGGTCCACTGGCATTTTTCAAAGACCAGATCGTGCGGAAACGGATCCGCAAACGGGTGGTAACGGTAGAAGTAGAACTTCTTGGAGAAATGAGAAGAATCGAGCTGGGAATCTGCCTGCGGGAAGATGCTAAATACAGAGATAAAAAGGAAGGATACAAAAAACAGACAAATGAATCAATTCGAACCATATAAGCGGCTGATCAAGCTGGGCTTTGCCCTGATTCTGATCGCGCTGCTGACAGGACTTTACGGTGCCATCTGGATCAACTGGTACAACAAGATCATCTGGGCGCCGTTTTTCCGCAGGGGTAACTGGATGATGATCTTCATCTACGGACTCCTGCTTATTTTCTTTATGCAGCTGTACGGGGGATTCAAGATCGCCCTCCTGAAGCGGGGAAATCTGATATATTCACAGATATTGGCGGTGGTATTTACCAATATTATCACGTATTTTCAGATCAGTGTGCAGGATAAGAAATTCACGGCACCTCTGCCGCTGGCAGTCAATCTGGTCGGCGCAGTCATCATCATTCTGGCATGGACGATGACATTTCTGTGGCTGTACCGGGGGATGTTTCCGCCGAGAGAACTGCTGCTGATATCGGGCGATCACTCCGACTATCATCTGATCGAAAAGATGAACGCCCGCGAAGATAAATACATCATCAGCCAGATCATCAGCTATCACGAAGGCCCGGAACGGGTAAAGGCGGAGATCGCCAAATATGACAGCGTGATTGTCGGAGATATTCCGGCGCACGAGCGCAACTATATCATCAAATACTGCTTCGGACAGAATATCCGGACCTACAGTGTACCAAAAATTTCAGATATTCTGCTTCGGAGTTCGGTGGAACTGAATCTGTTTGATTCACCGCTGCTGCTTTCGAGAAATAACCAGGGACTGCAGATTGAACAGGCCATCATGAAGCGGATCATCGATATCATCGGATCGCTCGTCGGAATCGTTATTACGATTCCGATTTTTTTGATTGTAGGAATCAGCATCAAGGTGACAGACGGCGGACCGGTGATTTATCAGCAGACACGCCTCACAAAAAATGGCAAGAAATTTCAAATCTATAAATTCCGGACCATGGTGCAGAATGCGGAGGCGGATGGAAAGGCAAGACTGGCCAGTGAGGACGATCCGAGAATCCTACCGATTGGCCGCCTCCTTCGTGCAACCCGCCTGGACGAGCTGCCGCAGATTTACAATATTCTGAAAGGCGATATGTCCATCGTGGGTCCGCGGCCGGAGCGCCCGGAGCTGGCAGCAGAGCTGGAAAAAGAAATACCGGAATTTTCCTTCCGCCTGCAGGTCAAAGCCGGACTGACCGGTTATGCCCAGGTATATGGAAAATACAACACAACCCCTTATGACAAGCTGAAGCTGGATTTGACGTACATACGGAACTATTCTGTTCTGGAAGATCTGAAGCTGATTATCATGACGCCGAAGATCATGCTGATGAAAGAGAGTACGGAAGGGGTTAAAGAAGAACAGGAGCCGACAAACGGAAAATAAAACATGGAAAAACAAGCAGATATACGCATTTTGATTGCCTGTCATAAGCCAACGTATGTGCCGGAAAATCCCCTTTTTTATCCGATACAGGTGGGAACGGCTCTGACAGACCGGCGGCTGGAAGGAATGACATACCATGACAATGAGGGCGATAATATATCCGAAAAAAATCCAGATTATTGCGAACTGACAGCCCAGTACTGGGCGTGGAAACATTTGGATTGCGATTATTACGGATTTTTCCATTATCGCCGTTATCTGACCTTTCGCAATCTAAGCCCGGTGACTGCGAAAGGGAAAATAATAGGAAAACGTCATATCCCATATATAGAATTAGATTCCGTATGGGAAGATCTGACGCCATACTGGATCGAGGAAGACTGGATGTGCCGCCAGATCGAACAATACGATCTTCTGACCGTGTATCGCGAACGAATCAATACAACGGTTTACCGGCAATACTGTCAGTATCATGATGGAAACAATCTGAATCAGATGCTGGCACTTTTAAACCGGATTTATCCGGAATATGCAGATGCGGCGGAGGCATATATGCATTCCAAAGAAATCTATTATATGAATATGTATATCATGAAAAAAGAGCTGTTCCAGAAATACATGGAATGGCTTTTTACGCTTTTAAGCGCCTTTGAAGCAGAGAGAAAAGAAGCAGACAGGCAGAAACAGGAGCCGAGACTGATTGGGTATCTGGCGGAGCGCCTGTTCGGCATCTTTTACTTATATCAGAGAAACAGGGGGGCGCAGTGTGCGGAACTTTCCTATCTGAAATTCTATCATACCGAACCGGGAAAGGAGGAAAGCACATCCAATATACGGGAATTCAGGCTAAAACCGACAAAGATCAAAATTAAAATAGACATGCGCAGATTAAACCGTTTATTTCCGGCAGGAAGTTTAAGACGGGTTCTGCTGCGAGGACTTTTTCTGAGATAAAAGAAAAAAGAGAGAAAGGAAAAAGATATGAATTTGTTCTTAAAACGACTGGGCGGATTTTACAAATACCGCTTCCTGATGCAGCAGCTTGTCACAAAAGACATCAAGCTGAAATACCGCCGGAGCTTTCTGGGGTATCTTTGGAGTATTCTGAATCCGCTGATGGTTATGGTTATCATGGTAATTGTATTCTCCAATATGTTCCGGTCGGATATTACCAATTTCCCGGTATACCTGATTATCGGACAGACTCTTTATAACTTTATGAGTGAATCAACCACACAGGCGATCTTTTCCATCATTGGAAATGCGTCCCTGCTAAAAAAAACGTATGTACCGAAATATGTATTTACCGTCTCCAAAATCACAAGTTCCTTTGTAAATATGATATTTGCTCTGGGGGCACTTATTATCGTATTTATCGTGTGCCGGGTAGTCCCGAATGTATTCTTCCTGTTCATTCCGGTGATTCTTTTGCAGGAATATCTGTTCTGCCTAGGACTGGGAATGCTGTTAGCACAGGGATGTGTATTCTTCCGTGATATCCAGCATATTTACAATGCAGTACTGACCGCATGGATGTACCTGACCCCATTATTTTATCCGATCACCCTGCTTCCGGAGGCACTGCGGAAACTGGTTATGACCCTGAATCCGATGTACTTCTATATCACGCAGTTCAGACAGATCGTTCTGGAATGCCGGATGCCAGATTTGTATCTGATCATCGCCGGATTCGTGGCAGCAGGTATCGCACTTCTGGTCGGAGTGGGCGCGTTCTTAAAGACGCAGGATAAATTTATCTTATATATTTAGGAGGCAGAAATGGCATCGGACAAAGATACAATCATAAAAGTAACCAATGCGGCGGTCCGTTTCAATATGGCTTCCGAGCGCATCGATAACTTAAAAGAATATTTTGTAAAACTAATCAAACGGGAGCTCATGTTTCAGGAATTCATGGCTCTGAAAGATATCAATTTTGAAGTAAAACGCGGGGAAGCATGGGGCCTCATCGGAACCAATGGTTCCGGAAAATCAACCCTGTTAAAACTGATCTGCGGCATCCTGAAGCCGTACCGGGGCACGGTAGAGGTAAAGGGAAGTATCGCGCCCTTGATCGAGCTGGGCGCCGGATTCGACGGCGAACTGACTGCGACGGAAAACATCTATCTGAATGGTGCCGTTCTCGGTTACAGCAAAGAATTCATGGATGCACACTACGATGAGATCGTCGAATTTGCAGAACTCAAAGACTTCATGAATATGCCGATCAAGAACTACTCCTCCGGTATGGCAGCCCGCCTGGGATTTGCTATCGCCACGATCGTGCAGCCGGAGATCCTGATCGTCGATGAGGTGCTGGCCGTCGGAGATGCGGCATTCCAGGAAAAATGCCAGGAGCGCATGCATCATATGCTGGAAAATGGAACGACACTTCTCTTTGTCTCCCATACGATGGCAACCGTGCGTCAGCTCTGCGACCATGCAATCTGGCTGAACAAGGGAAATGTGGTTATGCAGGGCGAGGCAGAGAGCGTCTGCGATGCTTATATGGAAAGCCTGAATCTGCCGGAAAACGCATAAAAATCCCGCAAAATGCTGTAGATGAAAGGAATGTAATATACATGGAAAAACAAGCAGGACAGAACCCGGATATCCGGATCTACGTGGTCTGCCACAAACCGGCCTATGTGCCGGAAAACCCATATTTATACCCGATTCAGGTAGGAACGGCACTCTCCGGAAAAAAACTTCCGGGGATGCTGCATGACGATGAGGGAGACAATATTTCCGAACGGAATAAGACATACTGTGAGCTGACGGCACAGTATTGGGCATGGAAAAACGAAGAGGCGGATTACTATGGATTTTTCCATTACCGCCGCTATCTGGCATTTGATCCGTCTCTGAACAAAGACGATGGATGGGGGAATATTGCCTATGACCGCATCTCAGAAGAAGCGATCGAGGAAATGAAACTTCAGCCGGAGATTATGCGCGATCTGATCACAAAATATGACGTGATCAGCGTCCGCGGACGCCGGTATCCGCGCATTAAGACAGAAGGAAAAACGATGGATGTATACCATGAATATGGCATGGTTCCTTTCCAGCACCGGAAAGATCTCGACATTACCCTGCAGATTTTGAAAGAAAAATATCCGGCGTTTGCACAGACAGCAGATTCGTATATGCAGTCCGAAAACGCCCATGAGTGCAATATGTTCATCATGAAAAAAGAGATCTATAAAGACTACTGTGCATGGCTCTTTGACATCCTTTTTGAGACAGAAAAGCGGATCGACAGTACCTGGTACAGCGTGGAAGAATACCGGGTGATGGGATATCTGGCAGAACGCCTTTGCGGCATCTACTATGAGTGGCTGAAAACCCAGCCGGGAATCCGGGCGGGAGAATTGCCGAAAACCCTGTTCAAAGAGACAGCGCCGAAAGCGGTTCTGGAGCCGGTTTATCCGGCAGGCGTGCCGATCGTGCTGTCTGCCAACGATAAATTTTCACCGTATCTTGACATCATGATCCGCTCGGTGATTGTGAATGCCTCACCGGAGAGAGAGTATGACATCATTATTCTGTACAACGACATTTCTGAGAAAAATCAGCATCTGATTTCCATGGCAGCTAGGGACAAACAGAATATATCGATTCGTTTCATCCGAGTATGTGAATACTTCGATGCGGGCAAATTATTTGTCGATCAGCACTTGTCCGTAGAGACATATTACCGCCTGATCATCCCGGAAATCATGCCGAATTATCACAAGATTCTCTACCTGGACTGTGATATGGTAGCCGATCATGACGTAGCAGAACTGTATGATTTCGACCTGAACGGAGCTGTGATCGGGGCAGCAAAAGACATCGATGTGGCAGGACAGCTGAATCTGAACCAGAACAACTGGCAGACCTATGCGACCGAGATATTGGGTCTGGATAGCCCGTATGACTATTTCCAGGCAGGTGTCCTTATTCTTGATCTGGACGGACTCCGCAGGACGATGAGTTCAGAAGATATGATTCAGATGGCACTGACCCATTCCTATCGCTGTCACGATCAGGATATCCTGAACATCGTGTGCAAAAACAAAGTAACTTACCTGCCACAGCAGTGGAACACGCTGATGGACTGGCAGGAGATTGGGCGCAGCCGTATGGATATTCTCAAGATGGCGCCGAGACAGCTCTATGAAGCATACACACAGGCGAGAAAACGCCCGTATCTGATCCATTTCGCTGGATACCAGAAACCTTGGGATGTGGTGGACTGTGATTTTGCGGAATATTTCTGGGAGTATGCGAAGCTGTCGCCGTATTATCCGATGATCCTGAGAAAAACGAAACGATGCCTGATGGATGAGAGAGAAGCGGAACTGTCAAGAATCGCAAGGATGGAGCAGAACGCGGGCATCCGGAAGATTGCCAATAAGGTGCTGCCGATTGGGAGTCGGAGGAGAGAGTGGGTTAAAAGAATTATAAAGTGATATGCTCATAGAATAATGATGATTAGGAGAGAGTATGAAAATGAAATTTGATTATACAAAACAGCCAGGATTAAATTTATGGGAACGACCATTGAAAATGGATCAAAAACCGTTAATCTCTATTATTACAGCTTTTTATAATGCCGGAGCTTATTTTGAACAGACATACAACTGTGTGATGAATCAGACATTTCCATGGTTTGAGTGGATTATTGTGGATGACGGTTCTACGGATGACAGTTCGTTGCGCTTATTAGAAAAGTTAGCGTCAAAAGATCCTAGAATAAAGATTTTGCATCAAAATAACATGGGACCAAGTGCGGCACGAAATAACGGTATCAATGCAGCAACGACAGAATATGTCTACATATTAGATGCAGATGATTTAGAAGAGCCAACGAGTTTGGAATATAATTATTGGGCATTGATGAAGAACCCTAAAAAAAGTTGGTCATTTACGGCATCTACGGGTTTTCAAGAAAAAGAATATTTATGGGATGTAAGATTTGATCCAGAAGGAATGAAAACACAGAATACATTAAGTGTTTCTGCATTGATTCGTAAACAGGATGCACTTAGTGTTGGGGGGTATACGATAAAAGGAGAAGCGTTTGATGAGGATTGGCATTTTTGGTTAAAATTGATGGCTAAAGGCTATTCATGCGTGCAGTTGCGTAATGAATATTTACATTGGTACAGAATTCTTAATAGTGGAAGAATGGCATCTATTCATACGGATAATCAAAAGAAGGAAAGAAATAAGAAGATTATTTCTGAACAAGCCGCATTCGTGATTAATCCGAAAGATCCGATCATCTATCCGATTACTACATATGAAGAATTTGCTAATATAAATGAATCTAAAGATGTAGAAAGTATTTATAAAGAACATAAGAAGATTCATGTATTATTTGTACTTCCGTGGCTAGTGATGGGAGGAGCCGATAAATTTAATTTAGATTTGATAACTAGATTAGATAAGAGCAAATTTGAGGTTAGTATTATAACGACATTGGAAAGAGATAATGATTGGTTGCAGAGATTCAGAGAAGTAACGCCTGAAATCTTTAATTTGCCAAATTTTTTATCTCCTAATGATTATCCGGAATTTATTGATTATTTTATTAAAAGTAGAGAAATAGATATATTATTTGCGAGTAATTCAACCGAGGGATATTATTTACTGCCATGGATTCGTAAAAACTTTCCGCATTTAGCAATTGTGGATTATGTTCATATGGAGGAATGGTATTGGAGAAATGGCGGACATGCTAGAAGTAGCGCGATTATGGGGGAAATTGTTGAAAAAACATATGTTTGCAATAGTGTAACGAGAGATGTTATGATTCAACAGTTTCATCGAAATCCAGAATCTGTAGAAACAGTACATATTGGAATTGATGAAGTGCAATTTGATGCAAGTAAGGTGCGTTCAGGCATATTATATGAGGAATTAGGTATTTCTGAAAAACGTCCGATTGTACTATTTATCTGTCGCCTTCATCCACAAAAACGTCCATTTTTAATGTTAAAAATAGCGAAACAGGTGCAAAAGAAAATTAAAAATGTTGCATTTGTAGTTATTGGTGATGGATCACAAAAAGAAGAATTAATATCAGCTACAAAAACAATGGAGTTAGATAATACGGTTTATTTTTTAGGCTCTAAAAATGAAGTACGACCGTATTATAAAGATACCAAAGTTACGCTTATATGCAGTATTAAAGAAGGATTAGCGTTAACAGCATATGAGTCCTGTGCAATGGGAGTCCCAGTAGTTAGTGCAGACGTAGGAGGCCAAAAAGATCTAATAGATAGTTCGGTAGGAAAATTAATTCCATTTATGCTGGATGAGGATAAGCATTTTGATTCAAGAGATTTTTCTGATAAAGAAATAAACGCATATACAGATGCGATTGTAGAGATTTTATCCGATGAAGAAAAATGGAAGGAATTATCTTTGAATTGCAGAAACCGAATTGAACAGAAATTTACGATAAAGGAAATGGTTCAATACTTCGAAAATGAATTTCAAAGGCTTATTCAAGATGAAACATTATTGAAGCAGAGAGAAGAAAAATCTGAATGCTTGAGAAAGTTAGGAATGTTGGCAGATGAAATATACACAGAAGTCTTAATGGAGCACGAAGAGAATCATGCAGAGAGTTCCCATTATTATAAAGAAGATTTAAATGATAATATAAAAAATATTATTAATCAAGACAGAGAAATTTTGGAACGCCATGAAAAGTCGATTAACCATCAATGGGAGATTCAAAAATGGCATGAGGAAAGAATCAAACGGCTTGAAAATGGGACAATCAAGGGAATTATAAAGAGAGTACTAAGAAAAGTGGGATTGCTGCAAAAGTAGTTCATTCGGCAAGATATATCACATTCAAGCTGTTAGTAGCTGCCCGTACAAAGAAGAGTTCTATGATACCCTTTTTGCGATAGGTAAGCTGAAAATACAGCTGGAATAGCAACTGTTAACGAACCTTGACAGCCTAATAATTTCTCAGAACCAGTCACAGGAATTTTATGCCATTTTTCTGACAAATTGAGGGAAGTTATAGCTACAGGGATTATTTTTTCGATTCGTGGTGCAATCTTTAGGTTAGAAGTTGCTCCATGAATAATTCAGGATTATTAATTATGTTGATACTTGAGGCAAATACTAGGATAGTGAAAGGAAAGCACAAAATGGAGGGATTAAAAAATAGAAATTTTAATTTCTATTATGAAGTGGGATTTTCTATTCTACTTTTTTTAGTAACTATAGTTTGGTTGTCGACATTCTTTTTTATTTTAGGAGTGCCTATTAAGGCATTTATTATTCCTATTTCCTTTATGGTATCCGTTTGGTTAGCTGTTTATATTGGAAGAATGGATGCGCGACAAGGGATTTTTTTGTTTAGTATCGTTATAAGTATTATCTTTATATGCGCAGCAAACTCTACGTATGTGTATGATTTTTCGTATGACGGAAATACATACCATAAGACGACAATTGGTTTGTTAAAAAATGGATGGAATCCTATATATCAAAGCTTTGAAGATGCAGCGTTAACATTGAGGATTATTCCGGATAATTATGTTTGGCCAATTTGGTATGATCATTATCCTAAGGCTAGTTGGATTATTGGTGCGGCATTTTACAAATTTTCTGGTAATATTGAAATGGGAAAATGCATGAATGTGCTAATTGTTCTTGCTGCCGGTTTTATGTTATTAGGGCGTTTAAATGAGTATCAGTTATTTAATAAATATATTCGCCCTATATTTTCAGTTTTAGTAGTAATAAATCCAATAACACTTCCACAAAGCCAGTCATATTACAATGATGGAATGATGCAGATGCTAATTTATATAACGATTCTATCATTAGTAAACCTTACTGTTCATAAAAGAAAAGAAAAATGTCGACAAGATTGGTTAGCAATATTTATGGCAATTCATCTGGGCTTAAATATAAAATATTCAGGCCTTATTTTTTTGGGAGTATATTGTGCGGGATTTTATTTTTATTGGCTGATCAGCGATTTAGTAAATAAAAATGGAGATGTTAAAAAAAATTTTATTGATTCATCATTATTTTATGTCCTTGCTGTTGGAAGTGCAATTTGCTTTACAGGAAGTACTTCATATATTCGTAATCTGATTTATCATAAGAATTTGCTATATACAATGGTGGGAAAAGATAAGATAGAAATCATTGCTTCAATGCTTCCAGATTCATATGCAAATAAGCCATATGTTTTACAGTTCATTTGTTCACTTTTCTCGCATGCAGCTAATATCAGTGCAGGTTCAGAATTGAAACCATCTTTAAAATTACCCTTTGCATTTAATGTGGCTGAAATAGAAACAGGAAGTTTGTTTGATTTACGAATAGGTGGATGGGGACTTTTATTCAGTGGTATTTTTCTGATTAGTTTATGTGTATTGATTTTGGAGTGTGTGCATGATTATAAGAAAAAACAAAGAAAAGATATTTGGAAAATTTTACTTTTTGTAATAGCCTTGACTTTTATACAAACTATTTTTGTACCAGGATTGGCATGGGCTAGATATTTTGCACATCTATTTATTGTTCCAACGTGTGCCACGGGGATATTATTATATAAAAAGAACAGGAAAGAATTCTTTTTGGGATGTATGGTGCTTATTTTATTAATATTAAACTTAGTGAATTTTTCTTATTATAATTTTGAGCGTATTAATATTTCTCAGAAATCTAGATTGGAATTGGATCATTTAAGTAAGCTGAGCGAAGTTAATCCAGTATTAATTCATTTGAATGGAGGAGAATGTATGCAAGGTTATTTGTTTAATTTGATGGATGCCAATATTAATTATATTGTCGATTCAAATATGGAGGATGGAACAACAATTTTTAACTGGCGTATCAATTATAAAGAAACCTTGTAAGAATATAAAAGATACTTAGAGTATGATTCTAAATATTTTTAAGTATGGGCTGAGAAGTTTTGGATTAGGTTCAAATAGTAAGTCTAATTAATTTATAAAAGAATATATTTATGCGGCCGATAAGTTATGATGCTTGTCGGCTGTAATTCGATTAAAGAAAAATATATTAAAAGGTCATGAAGAAATGTTCTTAGGTGTAGAAATGAGTAAAAAGGTCGGATAGAGGAAGGATATATGGAGAGGTTGAAAGAGGTAAGGTTAAATGAGACAATTTTTAGCAGAGCAGAGCAGAGCAGAGCAGAGCAGAGCAGAGCAGAGCAGAGCGTAATAATTATATAGATTTTTTGCGAGGAATCGCATCTATCGGAATCATTGCGATACATACAGCTTTTTGGGCAGGGCAAAGCTATACACCAGAATGGTTCTGGAATCTAACCTTGTTGTTAGATGTCCCGTTTTTCTTCTATTTATCTGGATGGGCATCAAGTTATAAAAAAAGTGATATAAAAAAAACTTGTAAAAGTATACTTGACATATGGTGTAAATGGATATTTTTTGTTTCAGTGGTATCGGTGTTTTGTTTTTTTTCGCATTTTTTTCCGTTTTCTTTTGAAGGAGTATCTGATATTAAGGATCTTTTTCAAAATTATATGTTTAATGTTAGCATACCAGGATTCTGCGTTGTAGCTGGTTCAATATGGTTTTTGCCATGTTACTTTGTTTTGATTTTTGTGAATGCAATAATTATGACGATACTAGAAGGCTTTGCTGGAACGACCGAGAATAAAAAAACATATATGTGGATACTGATAGGTGTATTTATTTGGATATCATATGGTCAATATTTTTTTGGTTTAGATGTTCAATATTTCCTCTTTTACAGTTTTTTTTGGATGCTGGGAATGAATAAAATGGGAAAAGCCAAGAACGTGCGTCAATTGCTGATGCTTTTGTCCTTACTAGCACTGGGTACGATGTTTTCATCGTATTTACAAGGGTTACCTTTATATGACTTACAATCGGCAAAATTTCCACCATCAATAAAATACGGGTTTGCTTCTTTGATTACAATCGTATTAGCTAAGTATTTTGAAGGACGATATAGCGTAAAGAAAAATTTTATCGAGCATATTGGAAAAAATGCAATTTATTATTATTTTGCACAAGGAATTGGTAGTTCAATTAATTATTATGTGGTAGGCATGGTTAATTTAAATAATTGGTTATTTAAATGGATATTAGCTTATGGCGTAAATTTTCTCGTTACAATACTTATTGCTGAAGCACTCTCATTCATGTATTCAAAATTAATAATAAAGCGCATATATAGTGGACTTTTTGTAAACAATTAATTGATGGTTTTATAAGGTGGATGCATCATATTAAAATATTTGTTATTGATTTATTTATAATGATGGAGTTTATAAAGTTGAAATTTCTCTAATTTGGGTCCTTACTCTCATAATTGAGGAATATGTATATAGAAAATTGTTTATTATTACGTTTTAGGGAGAGAATAAGTGTTGAAAAAATATATAAAACTACTTCGCGTAAAGCACTACATAAAAAATTTGTTGATTTTTATTCCTATGTTTTTTGGCGGTGTATTTTTTGATTTTAGCAAATTAACAGCTGGGATGGTTGGCTTTTGGTGTTTTTCTTTTATTTCTTCAGCAATTTACATATTAAATGATTTGAAGGATATAGAGAAAGATAGAAAGCATCCTATTAAGAAAAATAGACCATTGGCTAGTGGGCAAATAAAACCCAGAGTAGCGATAGTTATTATGAGTTTATGTATAGGTGTATCGTGCGTGCTATCATTTTATTTGGATAACTTTCGTTCGTTTGTTTTGCTTATATCATATTTGGGGTTAAACGTTGCATATAGCATGGGCTTAAAGAATAAGCCTATTATTGATATTGTAATATTAGCAGCAGGTTTTGTGATTCGGATTTTTTATGGGGGAATGATTACGGGTGTCTCTATATCAAAATGGCTTTATTTGGTAATTACATCGGGAAGTTTATATATGGGACTTGGAAAACGGCGCAATGAGATGAAAAAACAAACAGATACTAGAGATGTTTTAAAGTACTATAATGTTGATTTTTTAGATAAAAATATGTATGTATGCGTGGCATTAACAATTGTATTTTATGCGTTATGGACATATGAAATGCCAAATGCGCAAATTAGTTGGACTATTCCAATATTTATAATTTTGTTAATGAGTTATAGCCTAGATGTGGAAGGAAATTCGGATGGAGATCCTGTAGAGGTGATTTTACATGATAAAATTTTGATAGGGATTTTGATCCTATATGCATTATTTATTTTTGGATTATTATATGTGGTGTGAAAATTATGAATGTATATGATTTTGATAGAACGATTTATGATGGAGATAGTACAATAGATTTTTATTTATATTCTATAAAAAAACATCCGGTAATTTTAAGGTGTTTGCCACGACAACTTATTTCTATAATAAAATATAAACTTAAGCTTATTAATAAGACAGAGATGAAAGAAGGTTTTTATGTTTTTTTTAGAATGATACCAGATATTGATTACGACATTGATATGTTTTGGAATAAAAATGAAAATAAAATTTGTAGATGGTATATGGAAAAAAAGATGGTTGATGATGTAATTATATCGGCATCTCCGGAAATATTATTAACAGAGATTTGTAAACGACTAGGAATAAAATATTTGATTGCGTCTAAAGTTGAAAAAATAACAGGGAAGTACTATGGGGAGAATTGTTATGGAAAGGAAAAAGTAGTACGTTTTCAAAAGCGGTTCCCTAATGAAAATATCGATGAGTTCTATTCGGATTCATATTCAGATGAACCGTTGGCAAGAATTGCAAAAAAAAGTTATCTTGTCTCTAAAACATCTAAGAAAATTTGGTATATAAATTGATGTATAAATAGCTTCCTGTATAATTCAAAGTGTAGAAAGTAAATGATTTTACAAAAATAGATACCTAAGTTAAACTTTTATTGCTGACCGGCCAATTAGCTACGTAACTCTTTTTACTGTGGAATAGCTAATATTGGCTGTTTTTTATTGACACTATGTTCAATTATGCATATACCATTTACACTTTCATTTATAGTTACAATAGGAGTTATTTTATCCTTATCATATGTACATATGAAAGTGATGGATAGGATTATAAAATAAAGCAACAGATAGATAATGTTATATATGTGATGGAGGAGAAAGACATGGATGCGACTCTTATTATTATGGCTGCTGGTATCGGCTCACGGTTTGGAACAGGCATTAAGCAGCTTGCAAAGATGGCTCCAAATGGAGAGATTATCATGGATTTTTCAATCTATGATGCGAAAGAAGCTGGATTTACAAAGATTGTTTTCGTGATCCGGAAAGCGATTGAGCAGGAGTTTAAAGAGATAATCGGAGATCGCTTATCCAGGTTTATGCCGGTGGAATATGTGTATCAGGAGTTGGATGATCTGCCGGAAGGCTATGAGGTTCCGGCAGGAAGAGTGAAACCATGGGGAACCGGTCAGGCGATTTTAGCTTGTAAAGATGTGGTAAAGGAACCATTTGTGATTATCAATGCGGATGATTATTACGGAAAAGAGGCATTTATGAAGCTGTATGATTACCTAATTTCCGGAAATGATGATGCCGATAAGATGAATCTTGCAATGGCTGGATTTTCTCTGAAGAACACATTGAGTGATCATGGAACTGTTACCAGGGGTGTCTGTGTGGCGGATGAAGCAGATTATCTGGTAAAGGTAATTGAGACAATTGGAATTCAGGCAGTTGGTGAAAAGATTTTGTGTGATAATGCAGAAGTTGAAAGTTGGGTTACACCGGATACCATGGTATCCATGAATATCTGGGCGGGATATCCGGATTTTTTGCAGTACATAAATGAAGGTTTTTCAAGATTTCTTGATACATTAGGAGAAAATCCGGAGAAAAAAGAATATCTTCTACCGAATATTGTAGCTGAATTGTTGGAAAAGAATTTGGCTTCTGTAAAAGTTCTGAATACATCGGATCAGTGGATTGGAATTACGTATAAGGAAGATATAGAACCGGCGCAGGAGAAGTTTCATCTTATGATAGAAGATGGTACATACCCGAAGGAGTTATGGAAGTAGTATGGTGGAAAAAGTAGATGTATATTCAGATAAGTCAAACGGTTCAAAAATATATGCGTTTGATTATTTACGTGTAATTGCACTGGTTATGATTTTATATGATCATTTGGGAGGCTTTTATAATCCTAATTGGATTGTAAAAAAAATAATAGATTTCTTTTTTGCAGTCCCGTTAGATATAATTCAAGATTTTGGCGCTTTTGGTGTTTCATTATTCTTTTTGCTTAGTGGTTTTTTGTTTACATATAACGGAAATTATAAAAATGAAGCAAAAAAGACTTTTAAAAAGACAATGAAAACCTATGTGGGATGTTTAATGGCATTTTTTTTATTTTATATTCTACAAAGATTGACTTGGATAATAAAAACAACTTATTGGAGTCAATTTTCGACAAAACAATGGATTGAAAGTATGACTTTGGTTGGATATTTTACAGGTCATGGAGATGTCATTAATGGCACCACTTGGTTTTTAATTCCTTTGTTTTTATTTTATCTAGTAAGAATAGGATATGCATGGATTTATGAAAAAATAAAACCAGAGTATAACTTTTTATTTTTAGAATTATTTGTATTATTGATAATGTTTTTATTAAAGGGGTTTCATCTTTCGGTTTCCTCAACGTTAGTGTTCGTTTACATGCCTCTGATGGGAATGATTTTAGGAGAAATCTTTCGAAAAGAACGGCGAATTTCAATTTTTAATGGGAGTTTATTGCTGATTGTAAATTATGTGCTTATGGTGATATGGTTTTGGGTATTTGCCAGAGAGTATCATGATACATATTGTTATTTTGTATCATTTATATACTCCCTTTTTTTAATTATAATATTTGCAATTTTTAAAGAACAATTCAAAAAGAGTCAGATGATAGATTTTTGCTGTAAGATCAGTTTGTCGGTGTATTTGATGCATATGACATTTGGAAGATTTTTATTGTCGTTTTTTTCATATATAAGCATTCCGTTTTCATTGTCATTTGTTATAACTATAGCTGTGATTTTCTTGATTTCGTATATACATATGAATATATTAAGTCGGATTATAAGATAAAATTCAGAATGAGAATTTATAGCAATGAAACAAAAAAAGAATTTATATTTTAAATATGGAGTGAGTTTACTGGCAGCACTGGTAATCTCACTCTTCTTTTCGTGTACGATTTTTAATGATATATTTGCCAGTCCTGTAAAAGAAGCAAGACTGGTCATTACAGCAACAGCCGAGCGAAATATCAAATCAGGTGGATCAGATATAAGGATTGTCCGAATTCTTCTGGATGGAGAGGAAGTCCCCTTTGATTCAATAGAAAAACAGGGGGACTGGAATCATGCAGATGGTGTCTGGATGGTGGTCAATCCGGACAGCCCGGCTACGCTTTCTTATACAGCAGAAAATGTGAAAGAGCTTCAGGTGGATTTCCAGATGCATGATGGCTCTGGTGTGGCAGAAGTTTGGTCTAATGATAAGAGAATCAGCCGCACAGATTTGTATTCTTCTGGGTGGGAGTATTACTATTTGCGAAAAACAATCGGCAGTGTTTCTATTTTTAATAATCTAGTGATGTTTGCCGGAGTATTCCTGATAACACTGTTTTGTTTGGCAGGGATGGAACAGTTGATTGTGAATTTAAGAAAAACGATCGGAGTCAAAAAGGGAGTAGCATTTTTTATTGGATTTTATGTTGGCTTATATGTTATTTCCTGTTATTTTCACATCTTGGATTTAGGAATTCGATGTGGCTTGATATTATTAGTCATATCGGCGCTTGGAGCAAATGTACATGAATGGCATGAGAAGCGAGACAGTGACAAAAAGATTTATCAGATAGTAACAGATGGCGTGTGGCTGATTCTGTCATCTGTTATTTTATTGTACATGGTCGAACTGGTGGAACAGAACCTGGCGAATATTGGCGCAGAATATATTTTTGGAAATATCGTGATTTATCTTCTGCTTCTGCTGATTGCATATATGTTGGTTCGAAGTGTTTTTTATTCGGTATCGGCGGTCATGTTTGTCATGTACATATTTTCTGTAGCGAATTCATTTGTACGCTCGTTTCGTGGCTCGCCTATTGTGCCGGGAGATTTTCTTGCGATGGGAACGGCTAAAAATGTGTTTATGAATTACCACTACAGTGTGACGGGACCGATGCTTCTGGCATTGTGGCTTTTGATAGCGTTTCTTGTATTGACTTTTTATTTTTATGGAAGAGTAAAACGTGTTTTTTCGTGTGTTTTAGTGTGGTCGCTTCCGTCTGTATGTCTGCTCGGTTTTATGATGGGTGGAGCTTTATTTGTCCCGGATATGGATTTTTGGAATCAAAATATAAACATTCAGAGGTATGGGATTGCTCTTAGCTTCATTTCGGATATCCGCCATATGAAACTGGAAGAGCCAGCGGGATATTCGTCAAAAGATTCGGAAGAGATGATTTCGAAATTTGTAGAAACGGAAGATGAGAAGGAACAGAATTGTCCGAATGTGATCGCGATTATGAATGAGAGTTTTTCGGATCTCAGTGTGATTTTCCCGGAACTGGATAATGAAGTGTATATGTCGAATTTTAATTCTTTATCGGGAAATGTAGTAAAAGGTTATATGCAGGTATATCCGATCGGAGGCGGAACGGCAAATACAGAGTATGAATTTCTGACAGGAAATTCGATGGCATTTCTTCAAGGATCGATTCCGTATCAGCAGTATATCACACGGAATGGCACGTATTCGATTGCACAGATTTTGAAAGCCAGAGGGTATCATACCACGGCGATTCATCCATATGATAAGAGAGGATATAACCGCGCCCAAGTGTATCCGAAAATTGGCTTTGAAACGTTTCTGGATGTGTCTGATTTTGAAAATGCAGAGCTGGTTCGGGATCGTTATATTTCGGATCGGGATTCTTATAAAAAGGTAATCGAAGAGTTTGAAAAAATCCGTCAAAGTGGACAGCCGGCGTTTATTTTTAATGTGACGATGCAGAATCACAGCGGGTACGACACGGGATATTTTACAGAGAATGCAGTCCGGATTCCGGGGCATGAGGGAGAATTTCCAAATGCAGAAGAGTATCTGACACTGATTCGTGAGTCAGATGCGGCGATTCCGATGTTGATTGATTATTTTAGCAAGATAGAAGATCCAACGGTGATCGTATTCTTTGGGGATCATCAGCCGATGGTGGAAGAAAGTTTCTATGAGACGTTAGCAGGAAAGCCGCTGACGGAGTGGACACTTGCGGAAGCGCAGAGCCGCTATATTGTCCCATTTTTTATCTGGGCGAATTATGAGATCGATGCAGAGGAAAATGTATTTACCAGTGCGAATTTTCTCTCGGAACTGATGTTTGAAAAGGCAGGAATGAAGCTTCTTCCATATCAGGAGTTTTTGAAGAGCGTGCGGGAAGAGATCCCAGCGATGGATGGAAGTTCTTGGCGTGATGCGGATGGAAATTGGAAAGTGCTGGATACCAGTCAGCCGATTTTGGAGGAGTATTGGAGATTGCAGTACCGGAACATGTTTGATAAGAAGATTCTTTATTGATGCAGGAGGTGTCTGAATGGAGAAGAAGATGAATCGGAAGAGACAGTTGAATGAGACGGAACAATTGAAACCGCTTCGTAAGGCTCTTCTGGTTACCCACGTCAGCGGTTTTGTTCCTCAGTTTGAGATGAACAATGTGCGTATTTTGCAGGAGTTAGGTTATGAGGTTCACTATGCTTCGAATTTTCATACACCTTCCTATGGTACGGATAATCATCGCCTGGATGGAACCGGGATAATTCGACACCAAATTGATTTTGTCAGAAGTCCGTTCAGTGCAAAGAACTGTCTGGTGTACCGACAGATGTGTGATTTGATGAAAAGGGAGCATTTTTCGTTGGTACACTGTCATACGCCTATGGGTGGTGTCATGGCTCGTCTGGCAGCACATGTAACTGGTACGGGACCGGTTATCTATACGGCCCATGGATTCCATTTTTTTAAGGGGGCCTCATGGAAGAACTGGCTTATTTACTACCAGATGGAGAAGTTCCTTTCCAGATATACGGATCAGCAGCTCTGTATTAACCGGGAAGATTATGAACTTGCGAAGCGGAAATTCCATGCGAGGTATGTGGATTATGTGCCGGGTGTGGGGATAGATAGTTTTCAGTTTCAAGCACTTGGGGATAAGGAAAGGCAGAGGAAGAGAGAAAGCCTTGGGGTGCGGTCGGATCAGGTGGTGCTTCTGACATCCGGAGAGATGATACCCAGGAAGAATCAGGAAGTTCTGTTTCGGATGCTTGCCAGAATGAGGGATGAGCCGCATCGTAGTGCATATGAAAAGCTTCATCTGCTCTTGTGTGGACATGGGGAATTGAACGAGCATCTTCATGGGTTGGCGGACAGGCTTGGAATTGCAGATCATATATCGTTTTTAGGATACAGGGAAGATATGCTGGAGATCTTTGGAGCTTCGGATATCTTCCTTTTTCCATCCTTTCAGGAAGGGCTGCCGCGGGCGATGCTGGAGGCGATGGCAAGTGGGCTTCCGGTGATCTGTTCGGAGATTCGGGGCAATACGGATCTGATGGGAGATAGCTGGACCCTGTCGGCGGATCGGAAAAGAAAGCTTTGCCCGGGCGGTTTTATGCTTAACCAGCTTCAGGATGCAGATGTCTGGGCAGAAGCTCTTGAGGATATGCTGTCCAGGAAGAATTGCTGGAAAGAGATGGGTGAAGCCTGCATCCAGCGAAGCCAGGAATTTAGTCTGGATACAGTGGAAAAGAAGATGAGGGAGATCTATGGACGTTTTGCAGAAATGGAATAGAAGTATACCGGATGGAAATGGGACGGCAGCGGCGGTCTTATTTTTTTTGCTTTTTATATTTTTGAAACAATTTTATTTATTCCCTTCTGGGGGGATGGAGGCGGCGGATGTATGTCTGTTCGCCTCCTTTTTTATGCTGTTATGTGACTGTATGAGAAGAAGACCGGAACGTCTTTTTCAGCTGAAGACAGAAGGACTGTTTTATGTGTTTATGGCATTTGTTTTGGTGATTAATACATATTATGGAATTCGCCTGGGACGTGGTGAATTTTTTAGGTATACCTGCTTTTGGATCTTCAATGCCTGTGCTATTTGGAGTTTCTGCTATCTGACGGAGTATGGCGGAAAAGCTTTTTTGACCGGGATTAATCGTGTGGTAAAAGTGAATATCGGAGTGCAGCTGCTGATATATCTGTCGGGTCATGGACGCATATTTCGTGAATACTGGGGAGCGATTCGCTATCAGGGAACCTTTAATGATCCGAACCAACTGGCATTTTTCCTGTTTATGATGATATTGCTTTTGTATCTGTACCGGTGCCGGTTTGGGGATCGGAGCTTTCCTGTGTTCTATGTGCTGGCCTTGCCGGTGCTCGCAGCATCGAAGTCTACGGGAATCTTATTGGGATTTTTTGTATTTACTATTTTGGCTGTTTTGTATGAACTGTATCGAATTGGATGCAAAAAGGGTGTATCAGTGAAGGTATGGATCTTGGGAATCTGTATGGGAGTGCTTATATTTGGTTTGTTTTTATGGTGGATATGGCCTGCAGCGGATTTTGATGTGAGGACGGTGGATTATAATATGCTGACACGGATTCAAGAGAAGATATGGAAGGTTGCTCATGGTGGCCTGTTGGGACTTTTTCTGGATCGTGGAATGGAGAAGCTGGTACTGTACCCTCAGTATCTTTTATATGGAGCTGGAGAGGGCGGTTTTGACCGATTTACATTGGCAAGTCAGGTGAATGAGATTCATTGCTGCCTGTTCAGTGTGATGTTTTGCTATGGATTAATTCCGACTAGTTGTCTGTTGGTCTGGCTTGGACGCAAGCTGCAGCGCATAGATGCGGCTATGGCCTGCGCTGTGATTGGACTTCTGGTGGAGAGCTTTTTCCTTGTGAATTATCGGCAGCCGATGTTTTGGATGATACTCTTGTATGGGAGTGTGGCAGGCGGATGTAGAGGCGGGGACGTATGAAAAAAATGAAACATATAATTAGTTGTAAAATTTCTGGAAGTTCACATTAGCAATAAACTTAAAATAACTCAAAAACTTTACTTTTAACATCAGCTAAGTTAAAATGAAAGAAATTGAGTTAAGGGGGAATGGGAAATATGCTTACAAGCGTATTCGGGATTTCTATAAAATATGAAGCATGGAATC
>ERZ772878.494-NODE-494-length-38197-cov-32.3632_pt1 | contig 38197 bp, 54 predicted proteins | sample MGYA00580578_ERZ772878 | MGnify/ENA primary metagenome ERZ772878 (study PRJEB29015, sample SAMEA2737686) | human gut metagenome | biome: human gut; feature: human-associated habitat; material: faeces | place: China | collected 2012 ...
TGGTGATAGTGGTGCTGCCACGGCTGGTAATTGTGGTGCTGCCACGGCTGGTAATAAAGGTGCTGCCACGGCTGGTGATAGAAGTGCTGCCACGGCAAGAGGAAAGGCTTCAACCGGATCAAATGGTTTGTCAGTGGCAAGAGGTAACAATGTTCAGGTAAAAGGCGGAATAGGTGCAATTTTGGTCATAGCTGAGGAAAAGGAAGATACGTATGATATTGTTGATTGGAAGGCTGTAGTAGTTGATGGTGAGGTTGTCAAGGCTGATACATGGTATAGACTAGAAAACGGTGAGTTAGTGGAAGTTGATTAACAGTTGACTGATAATACAATTAGAATTTAATTGATAATAATTACCATTTACCAGACATCAGGAAAATGGTTCAAAACCGAACAGAAATGAGTGAATTATATATACCGCCTGAGCGATTTGAGAGAGACTTAATTACCGGACGATTTCTAAAAGGTTGTGTTTCTCGCAACAAGGGTCGTAAAATGGTTTATCATTCAAAACGTTCCAAGGCCAGAAGTATAAAAAATCTGTCTAAAGGACGTGGGGCTTGGCATAAGACTGGTGCAGGCATGAATAAAAAGAGCGTTGTTTTGATAAAGGATGAGAAATTATGTGGAGTATTCCCTTCGATACAAACGGCTGGTAAGATGATTGGCGTGGCTCCTTCTTTGATCAGTGCTATATGTCGGAAAGTGAGAGGCAAACATACGGCTAATGGATACAGATGTTTTTTCGAAGATAGCAATGATTGGTATAATTTAATTAAACAAGATTATGAATAATGACAGGCAGAAGATATTAACTGATTATATTTCCTACTTATACACAACAGGCAGAACTTATGATACTGTCGGGAAATATATCAAATATGTAACGGATTTTCTTGAACGTACTGAAGATGTCAATCGTCGTGGCTATCTGGTTTATAAGCGTGAAAATGCAGATGTCATGGTGCGTCATTCGCTAATGTGTTCAGCTATATGCGATCTATTATCCTATCTCAACATCGGATATGGAAAAAGGGGAAAGGCGGTGAAACCTTTGGAAAAACTTGATGTCATTTCGGATAAGAACAAGAAACAACTTAATGATTTCATTATATGGCTGACTGACAACAATGATTACTCTTCTCATACAGTTTATATATATTACACATCCATGAAGAAGTATTTCGAATACGCCAATGAGGTAAACATGGATAATTGCAGGAGGTTTATAAAAAGTCTTGAAGAAGAAAAATTATCTCCCGCTACCATCCGTTTGCGGATTACAGCAATAGAAAGATTTTCCAAATGGCTGAAGAAGCCTATAGAACTGAAGCGTCCCAAAATAAAGCGCAAGCTTGATGTGAACAATGTGCCGACCGAGGAGGAATATAACCGGCTGTTGGAATATCTCAAGGCAAAAAACAATAAGGATTACTATTTCTTTATTAAGGTTTTGGGAACAACGGGCGCCCGTCTGTCGGAATTCCAGCAGTTTACGTGGGAAGACATCATATCCGGGGAAGTGACATTAAAAGGAAAGGGTAACAAGTACAGACGTTTTTTTTTCCAAAAGCAATTGCAGCAAGAAGCGAAAGCCTATGCTAAGGAACATGGTAAGACCGGGCTTTTTGCGGTAGGGAGATTCGGACCGTTGACCCAGAGAGGCTTTTCCCAGCACTTGAAAGCATGGGGGAAACATTGCGGCATTGATCCAAGGAAGATGCACGCACACGCCTTTCGCCATTTTTTCGCTAAGATGTTCCTGAAAAAAAACAAAGATGTTATTCAACTGGCTGACCTTCTAGGTCACGGGAGTGTGGACACAACAAGAATTTATTTACAGAAAAGTTATGACGAACAAAAAAAAGATTTTAATCGAAACGTTACATGGTAGTGTAGCGCAGCTCAATGAACTGTCATCCATGACCGAAGGGATAGACATCTATGACGATACCGGGTGTGTTGACACTGATTTTTTGATAGAAGCGATATCTTGCGTCAGTGCCTTCATGGACGCAAGCAACATAGTTGTTCAAAAAATATCTTCACTTTTAGCGCCGGACGCTTCAACGGACGAAAAGAAAAAACAGGCTGATGAAGGTAAGAAATGGAGCGTGGAAGAGATATTGAAACATTGTACTCTTGTGGATGGTGTTCTCAAACTTCCCCAAGTTCAATTCAACAAAAAATCCTATGCTGAAGCAAAGAAGTGGATAGAAGAAGCCGGCGGCTCATGGCAAGGTGGGAAGATACAGGGTTTCACATTTCCTTTTAATCCGGAACGTGTGTTCTCCATCTTGAAAGAAGGTAAGCGATGCGATTTGCAAAAAGATTTTCAGTTCTTTGAAACACCTGCTGATATTGCAGACTGGCTGGTAATGCTTGCCGGTGGAATTCATGAAACAGATACCGTACTTGAACCAAGTGCCGGACGTGGTGCTCTGATAAAAGCGATTCATCGGTCGTGCCCGTCAGTAACAGTTGAATGTTATGAACTGATGCCAGAAAACAGGGAGTTCCTTCATACACTTGATAACGTAATATTGCTTGATGAAGATTTTACGAAAGACAGTGTAGGGCATTACACTAAGATTATTGCTAATCCTCCATTCTCCGGCAATCAAGACATAGACCATGTAAGACTTATGTATGAACGCTTGGAAGAAGGTGGAATTCTTGCAGCTATAACTAGTCAGCATTGGAAATTCGCGTCTGAAAAGAAATGTGTTGAGTTCCGGGAATGGTTGGAAAAAGTACATGGAGAAGTGTTTGAAATCAGCGCAGGCGAGTTTAAAGAGAGTGGCACTTCTATTAGTACAATGGCGGTAGTTATAAAAAATAATTCAAAACTATAAAAAAATGAAGAAAATAGTCATTATAAAAATCGAGGTGGATATGAAACACCCGGCACGTGAAGAATGGGAAAAATCTAAAGATTTTGTTGATACTGAAATTGATGATGTGCTTGATCACATCCGAGATTTTACCCGACCATATAAGAAAGAAAGTGGACGTTCATCAAGTAAGGCTACAACGTACAGTGTAGATATTCATAATATCAAATAGAGTAATACGATGAAGAAATGAACGAATTGGAACAAGATAAAAGATATGTTTTTGGAGATATGATTATAGTAGCCACTACTGATTTTGACTTTAATCCTATCCTAAAAATTAGCACAGATGCCGGAAATGTGATTGTAATGCCATCATCCGATAATAAGATAATTGTAAAATCAACTGTAGATAAATAACTCTCAAGACCAGATTAGAAGGAGGTAATTATGGGATCATTTATAGCCCAACAGCCAAACGGCTTATATTGTAGGTTTAGTACAATTGTTGATACAGTCACGCACTACAATATGACAAAAGATGATTACATAGAAGTATGCAAAGACCGATTAGGAAAGAAACGTGGAGAAGAAGAGGCTAATGATATTTTAAAAAACTATCTGCACCCTTTTAACGATGTTCTTGAACAATTCATTCCTAATAATGATTCGGTTGAAGAGTTTAATATCCGCTTGAAAGAGATGGGATATATGGATGAGTTTAAGTTTAATGGATAATCCTCAAAACGTAAAAGAAAGGAATATTTATGATAGAAATAGATTTGAATGATACCGTTAGTGTAGAGCTTACAGAATGGGGAGCCGCATATCTTAATGCAACGAATATATTTAAGGAAATAACCACTACACAGAAATGCCATTATAAGACTGACTATAAAGCAGGTGATGTTTACAAAAACCAGCTTTGGGAGTTGATATTGGAGTTCAAAGATGGGATTAGATTTGATAAAGAGAAGGCTTTTAATAAATTGAAAAAAGTAATTGATCAATAAGGAACAAAACAAGAAAAAATTGAACAGCAATGAGTGAAACAATACAATTATCCCCTGGTCTTGTAGCTGCCTATAAGGAACTATTGATCAACCCAAAGAAAAATGGATTTTCTTTCCGTCCGATAACCGAATGTTTCAGAGAAATCGAAACGGTAACTCCAAAGCATGAATTATTTAATGTGTACATTGAATATCTGCAAAAACCATTGCCCAAAGTAATATTTTATATTATCATAGATGAACTTTATGGTAACTTGACAGGACGGGCTATGGATGCGGAAGGTAAATCGGGGTATTTAGGGTACAAACTTGAATTTATAAAAAGTAAAAAATGAGTAAATCAGAAGAATATATTGAAAGTGAGAGTTTTGTGGTAGTCAATCCCAACTTCCCGGTTATCACAAAAGAAAGTGCTCTTAAAGCCGTTGCAATGGCAGAGGAAGAAATGAAACGGAAAGCCATCGAAGTTCTTTCCTCTGTTTTGGATAACTGGGTACATGGCGGTGATGCTGATTGCATCATTGCGGAGTTTGAAGAAAAATTAAACAATAAATAGTATGATATTAAAAGATATAGTAAGCCTATTGGCTAACCGGATAAACCAACCTCGTGTAATAGAGGGTTATTTACGAAAAGTGTATACAAAAGGTTATGAGGCTGGAACCAAGCAATCCCCTTGGATAAGCGTTGAAAAACGATTGCCGAATAAAGGTCAGCGTGTTTTAGTCGGATTTTTATATTACTATAAATACGATGATAGAGAAGCTGAATCACGTAAGCATATAGATGTATTCACGTATGAAAATGGTATATGGACTACTGATAGTGATATATCATATTTAGGAAAAAGTGTCGAGAAGGATGATATTAAGGTTATATGTTGGATGCCTATCCCCTCTTTCGATGAGATACTCGAAGCCAACAGGGATGTGCTGGAACGGATTAAACAGAAAGGAGACTGAGATATGAATAATAGGGAACTATCTGATCAAATAATTGATACTGTAAGAGCTATACGAAAAACTCCTAGAGAACAAATCAAGAATCCTTTTGAGATACAAGTTATCGTAGTTAAACCTAAAGATTAAGGAGATTAATTATGGCAAAAAAGATTATTAAAGAAGCTAATAAGAAAAATCCGATTTACTTCCGGCGTTGTGACAGATGTGGATGTGAATTTGAGTTTGAGAAATCGGATATAGACAGTGAGCTTTTTGACCAAAGAGAAGGATATAATGTAATATTTATCCAATGTCCTTCCTGTGGTAGCACTACTGGAGTTAAAGAAAGGATAATACGCTATGAGTAAAATAAGGAACGGAATAATAAAAGACGGAATGCTTCATGTATTGTCGCCTGGGAACAAAATCCCTTGTCAAGAATGTTCATTACGCTACCGTAAACGAATTGATTGAACATTTTAAAATAAAGGAGGAACAATGAAAGCAAGAATAAAAAGAAAAATTAAAAAAAGACCATTCCTATACAATGTAGGACAAGTTTTTAAAGCTTGTGATTGGCTTACTGAAATTCAGCGTGGAAATATAGTTTGGCATCGGTATCATTCATTCGGTACTATTACTAAACGTTATGTTAAAATAAATGATTAAACAATGAAAGCAAGAGTAAAATCAACAGGAGTTTTGGTAGATGTAACTCCCCAATTAAACATCAACTCTCAACATAGCAAAGATTATTTATATGTGTGTGGTAATATGGTTTTCAAGGAATGCGAACTTGATTTTTCAGCTATCGACTGGGAACAGAGGCGTTATGAACTGGCGAAGTCTGCAATGCAGGGAATATTAAGTGACGAGGAAGAAGTTCGTTACGCTTGTTCGGAAGCAGACTACAAGAAGGGAGAGGTACGTACAATACCTAAAAGTATTGCCCAGTTTGCTATTGCTTGCGCTGATGCTTTAATTAATGACTTGAAAGGAGAATAACCATGACCGAAGAACTTGTAACACTAGAGACTGCGAAGCTGCTGAAAGAAAAAGGGTTTCTACAAAGGAAATATCTTATAGATGTTTCTACTTTGCACCATTGTTATAAATACCTGTCTGTTCCTCCACAATCTGTTGCCCGGAAGTGGTTACGTGAAACTAAGAACATTCATATATGCGTATATAACTGTGCTTGTGGCTATGGATACGAAATATCTAAAGCTGACAATGGAACTCATATAACTAGTTCTGTTTATGAAGGAACAAATGACGGAGGGGAATGGGATACTTACGAAGAAGTACTTGAAACCGGATTACAGGAAGCATTAAAACTGATATGATTATGGAAATAGCAGAATCAATATTTAAATTCATCCTTGCCTCATTAAATGTTTGTGCTCTGGCATTTACTTTAATTTTGGTAAGCAAGTGGCATATACGCATGGAGAATAAGCTGGATGATATAGAAAGATATGTCCGTCATGTGTCAGATCGTAACGATATTGTTTATATTAACCAGCTCTCAGAACTACAAAGACTGTTGATAAGGGAGGAACGATATGAGGAAGCTGACAAGATTGGGAAAATAATCAAGGACGAAGAAATTAAATTAGGAATAAGGGAATGAGCAATATTAATTTGAACGAACTACGGGATCGCGCTTATAAGACAGCTTGTGAGCATGGTTTCCACGATAAAAGACTGAGTAACGAACACCACCTTTGCCTTATCATTTCCGAGCTTATGGAAGCTGTGGAAGCGGACCGAAAAGGGAAACGTGCCGACAGAGAATCTTTCAAGTCTTCTTATGAGGATGAAGAACCGCACGATGATGTCAATTTCAAATATAGCTTTGAAAAATATATCAAAGGAACAGTGGAGGAAGAATTAGCTGATGTTGTGATACGCTGTCTTGACCTTGCTGGGCTGCGCGACTGGGATTTGCAAGACACGTTGGATAATGTGGATGAACTCAATAACGTTTCAGACTTTTTCCAAGAACACACATTTGTAGAGATAGCTTTTGAGATTTGCACCGGAACAATTATATCCGAATCTCTAAGGTCGGTTAAAGGAGTGATTCTTGATGTATGGCAATACTGTCTTTGGAAAGGAATAGATATTGAGTGGTTCATTGAGCAGAAGATGAGATATAATGAACTAAGACCTATGTTGAACGGAAAAAGATATTGATTATGCCGTTGTTAAAAAGCCCAAAGCTTGCAGGACAATGGGCTTAATTCTTTCTCAAGGAGAATGAATAAGATTTTGCGAATGACAGTTCGCTGGATTGGAGGTGTTAGTTTCCAAATCAAATGCGATGCAAATATAGTTTGTATTGTAATAACAATGAAAACAATTAACTATTTTAATAACAATGTTAATAATTAGAACAATTATGAAACGTGAAATAAAATTCAGAGCGAAAAGGGTTAACGGTGGTGAATGGGTAAATAGCATGACTATTTCCCATGGAACCATCAAAAGAAAGATGTACAATGTATTCTTTGAAGTAGAACCCAACAAATGGGTTGGTGTTCTTCCCGAAACAGTCTGTCAGTTCAGCGAAATAACCGATAAGAATGGTAATAGCATCTTCGAACATGATCTAATACTGATCCATGACAGTGAAAGTTCCTACCAATTTACAGTTGAAGTACTATTTCATAAAGGAATGTTCTGCTACAAGAACAAGGCATGTGGCTTTACCCCATTGTGGTATGTCAGCGATAGATGCGAAGTGATTGGTAATGTTTTTGATAACCCGGAATTATTGAAAGGAAGTAAGTAATGAAGAATAAAATAATATCCGGCGTTATAGCTGCACTGTCTTTACCCGTATATTTTTCTCTACTTTGGGCTATTGATCAGTTCCTGTTAGTTAGAGTTGTCTTAGTATTTGTAATGATAGCATGTATGATTGTATTGGTGTACAAGCTATCCAAACTTATTCTTGACGAACATTTTAAAAAGCATAATAAGCGATGAAAACAATATTATTTACAATTATATTCATAATAGCTATTTTATGGGTTGGAGATCTCACAATTACATTTAAACCGTTTTCCATCTCGATGCCCGGTTGGTATAAGGTGGTAGGTATCCTTCTCTTTTGGCTGGCAATGGTAGTATATGCTACTGGAGAACATGCGAGAGGCTATAAGCAGGGTTTCGATGATGGAGTAAAGAAATGTATTGAAATACTTGAAAAGAAATGAACAAATTAGAACACATCGCCACAATTGATTTCTGCTACTGGCGTTTGGAAATTCTCTGTGAACAACTTTCTAAACCCAAGTCAAACATCGAAAGACTGGTTGACAACGCTTGCGGTTATAACGAAGCTGAAGAGATAAGAAAGGAATGTATAATACTTTTAGAGCAGATTATCGAAAGCAAGAAGGCTATCAGTGCTGATTATTCAGGGGATAGCAAGTTTTTAGATAAATTAAAAAAGTGGAATGGATAAACTGTACAAAGTAACCATTTCCGATGCATTATCTGTATTATGTTTGCTGTTTTACTCTAAATGTTAAATCTTTGGTTATGAGCATTTTACGACTAAAATAATTGTGTAAATATTTGGTTAACTCGTTGAAAATGAGTATCTTTACAATACTAAAAGAAACCAATATTACTAACAATTAAAATACAAGAGCAATGAAAGCAACAATCGAATTAACAAAGAAGACAGCTTTAGAAGAAATTATTAATAGCAATAATATTGATACAATAAAGTCTTTGATAGAACGCAAAGAGATGTCGTTAAAAGAAGCAGAAGAAAATGCGGCATTCTACGAAAGTATCTGTAATGAAGACTTTGCAAGTAATGAAAGGCAGAGAGCCAATAGACTTATTCGAGATATAGAAAGATTAAAGTTAGCAATTTAATACATAAGAGCAATGAACACGTACCACAAATTTGCGCCAAACGTATTTTTGGCAAAGTGCGAAGAAATGCACGAAAAAGGAGAAGTTATTGAGGTTACAACCAAGTACGGCAAAGAAAATGAAAGCATCGTTTTTAATCTGATTTTTGAGAAAGATGGTTTCTATTATTACTCTATCGTTCGGGCTGACGGTTTCAATGTTCAGGAATGGGCGAAGCAAAGAGCGGAACGCAGACGTGAATGGGCTGTATCCGCAGAACGCAAGAGTACTGAATTTTATAACAAGTCAAATAAGGATGCTGATTTCCTTTCTCTCGGTGAGCCTATCAAAGTAGGACATCATAGCGAAAAGCGGCACCGAAAAGCGATTGATGATGCCTGGAATAATATGGGCAAAAGTGTTGAGTTCAGCGACCAAGCTGCTGAACATGAAAGAGTAGCCAAGTATTGGGAAAAACGTGCTGAAACGATCAATCTTTCAATGCCTGAAAGTATCGACTTCTACGAGCATAAGCTGGAACAAGCTAAAGAATACCATGAAGGTGTAAAGTCCGGCAAATACCCACGTGAACATGCGTATACCCTCACTTATGCCAAGAAAGAGGTGAACGAACTGCAAAAGAAATACGAACTGGCTAAAAAGTTATGGGGAGAACAAGTATGAACATATCATTATTAAGCCTTACTGACAAACAAGAGTATGCGGTAAGTAATATTCTGCAATCATTGGATAATGCTAAGACCTTCTGTTCGTATCTAGATAAGGATGATTTGCGATATGAGTTGGAAAAGATGATAGGTAGGTTTGTCAAACGTGTCGGAAAGAAAGTAGATGAAAACTATTGAATGGGGTGTAATGATATTACTAAAAACAGCAATGCAAACGAAAACAAGTAAAGCCATATCCCAGTTCCGCTCTGGTCGCCTGAAAGAAGCATTGGCGATCTTCTGCACTTTCCGCATCGGATTCACCAAAGAAGAACGCAGAACACTGCAAATTGCAAATGAAAGTCTTTCCGGAAATTCCTCGTTCTATCGTCAACTTGGAATTGATACCGACAAAGAGATTGAGAAAAGTAAGTCTATTATTACATCTAAGTACTTGAAAATGAAATAGTTAAACAAAGTTTAAGCTATGTATATTTTTGATTTAACTTATTGGTAATCAATATATTATTTGTATCTTTACATATCAAAAATAACAACTTAAATAATAAGAGCAATGAATAGGGTACAACAAATGACAGAAGAACTTAACCGGGTATTGCATTCAACTACATACCAGTTTGAGATTGACACGGAAGATTATGTTTTCGGATTCAAAAACACAATAAAGAAGCGTACAAAAAGTTTGGCTAAAGCTTTGAAGTTGGAACAAAAGGTGACAAGGGACTGCGGACGTTTCCTGTCCGACACCGTTAGAATCGTATCTGTAAGAATTTACAAAAACGGTGATTTGAGAAAAGAAATTCATGCTGAAAAAATAACAGCATCATATAATGGATAAAATATAGAGCAATGAAAACAACAGTAAAAGTGTATTTAAAAGACGAACAAGGCAATAAAGACTGGTTCGTTACCCCTATCAACTTATCAGAACAAGAAGCCCATAGATACTATCTCGGTAATATCTTTAACATGGGACGAGAAACAGATCACATGATGAAATGTTACAAGGTTGAGACAATAAAATCATCAAATTAGATAATTTTATGACTAAAAGTGACGTTTTTTACGTCATATTTTATATCTTTACACCATAAAAATAAAAAAAAGAGCAATGAAAATTTACACAAGTTATTTCGGAAATAGCCGAAAATTGAAAGAAGCTGGAATTAAAATTATTTGCGTAGCCATTGGTAAGCCTAGATTTATGGTTAACGTTCCTCAAATGTTGAATGTTTGTCCTACCCGCTATATGGTAAGTGGACCTTGTTCTCATGATGAGTATCTTAAGCTTTACGACAGGATTCTTGCGAGTCAAGATGCTAATAAGGTAATCGAACAAATCGAATCGTTAAGTGAAGGCAAAGATGTTGCTCTCTGCTGTTACGAAAAACCGGGTGATTTTTGCCATCGTCATATTTTGGCAAAATGGCTTACCGAAAAGACTGGCATTGAGATAACAGAGTTCGGGGTAGTTGAGAAGAAAGAACCAGAGTATGAACAAGCAAGTTTGTTTTGAATATGAGAAGCATTAAGTTTAGAGGTAAACGGATAGATAACGGGATGTGGGTTGATGGTGATTTGGTGACAACATTAACGCCAAAAGGAAGTATGGTAACGTGCCCAGCTATCCATACTACGAATGGTACTATTGGAACATTTTTCGTTCATCCCGAAACCGTTGGGCAGTTCACTGGATTGTTTGATAAGAACGGGAAAAAAATATATGAGGGTGACATTGTAAAGAAAACTACTAAAAGCGGTTATCCTGATGAATATATAGCTGAAATCGTTTTTCGTGATGGATCCTTTGGTCTTAAAAATAATAGTCGTTATGGACTTCCTGTTTGCATTCTTGTTAAGGAAAGTAATTGGGTTGATGGCAACGCAAGTGGAAAGTCCACCTATGAATATGAAATCATTGGCAATGTTTATGAAAACCGGAATTTATTAGCCAACCGTCAATAGCGTTTGATGGGATGCTGTCAAATTTGCCAAGCAAGCGGTGGTTTGACAGCATAGGCATTTGCGGAAATAGCTCATCGGTAGAGCGTTGGCATTCCAGCCAAAGAGTGGGGTTCGATTCCCTGTTTCCGCTCAACCCTTATAGTAGCGATAAGCAAAAGCAAGAACATGAAAACTTGTGCAGTTTACGGGGTGATGGAAATTGCCATCTGACACGACTGAAAGAAGCCTAAAAAATTGCATGAGTGTTCTTGCAAGTAACTTGAAGAATGATTGAATTTGTGTTTAAGTCTGCCGGGAATATGCCCGGCAGGTACTTAACGCAAAATGTATATAAAGTTATATACAACCTAAATATATGTTTACAGGAACGACACCACCGGAAGTTAAACTGCTCCTTCAGGATTTGATGAAAGGAGTAAAAGGAAAAGATGTTTTTATCGGATGTTCAGGAAACTACACCACCGATAAAATCATGTCAGCTATGGGATACACAGTACATTCTAATGATGTAAGTCTATATTCCAAACTAATTTCTGATCTATTACTTGATACAAATACTGATATTGAAGTTGTGAATCCTGAATTACGTATGGTTTTTGACACATGGGATGACACTAAATACAAAAAACTTATTCAAGTAATGTTTGCAATGAGAGTATCAAACTTTCACCAAAGGAAAAACGATTACCAAGAAGAAATGTTTAACGCTTTTATTGAACAATCAAAAGTTTATTATCATAATACTATATCTAAGATTGAAAAAGGCGCACTTAATTTTAATATTAAAAGTTTTTACTACGGGGACTTTTTGGACTTCCTAAAAATGAAAAGAGGCAAAGGCGTGGGTATCAGCTTTCCCCCTACTTACAAAGGCGGGTACGAGAAAATGTTTGGTTACGTGGAGGAGAGTTTTAAATATGAACATTCCTCTTATAACATATTCGACCCCAAAGAAGGTGGTGTAATATTTAAGGAATTGTTGGATAGCGATGAAAATATCATTTATTCAGATAAGCACTTTGATATATTGGAAAATTACTTGGTCGGAAAAATAAGGCTTGGCACAAATAAAAATCCTCTGTTTGCCTATTCAAGTCTCCGGACAAATAACCATTATTACATTGAGCGTGACAAATACGTCAAGCCTTCACGTATCCACATACTTCCGGTAGACTATCAATTTACGATCGAAACAGTAATTACGGTTCGCCCATGTACCGTTAATGACGTGAATTATTATAAGGCATTCTACATGGCAAACAAGGTCAATTACACAACAGGCGGAGATTTTGGCCTTGTGTTCATGGCCGACGGTATGGCTTTCGGTTTTACATCATTTAGCAAGCAGTTGTCCACATTGTCGCAGATATTTATGCAAAGCGATTTCGTTGTTAATTCTGAGACCCAACGTTTGAGTAAATTACTTATCATGTTGGTGAAATCCCACGATGTCCGGAGGTTGATTGCACGGAAGATGTATAATTATTATGATGGTGTGAAGACTACCGTCTATACTACCAGTCCGGTATCGATGAAATACAGGGGTGTGTTCAACCTTGAACATAGGGATGAAGGCAAATTGATGTATTCATCCGATTTTACAGAGAACTCGTTAAATGAACTATATGCGTTATGGATAAGAAAGTACAAGAAATAAAGGATGTGCATTTCATTCAAGAGAAACTGGATGAAGTGAACAAATTGATTGCTCCATATCAACTGGCATACGTCAGTCCGACCGAAGATTGCGTTCCATTGGAGAAAAACGCCCATTATATGGAAAAGCAGACGCTTGACAGGCTGACAGCGAATGTGGCGGAAGACGGTTTCCTCTCCCAACTGCCGTTTGCTATGAAACGGCATGATGGGAAATACCTTATTTTGTCAGGAAACCATCGGCTGAAAGCAAGTATCAAGGCGAAACTTGAATATATCCTAATCCTCTATATTGAAGAGGTAGATAAGGACAAGCAGATTGCTTATACATTATCCCATAACGCTTTGGTCGGCAAGGATGACATGCAAATGCTCAAAGAAATATATTCGGAAATGCGCAGCATAGAATCACGGGAGTATTCTGGATTGAACGGTATCAAGTTTATGGATACGGATAAAATACCAACCGTATCCATTAATGATGGAGATATTGAACTTACCGAAATGAAATTCCTATTTACAGAAAGCAGGAGCAATAATATTAAAGATGTGCTTGCAGAACTGGAAAAGCAGGAATTATCAGAAGACTGCTCAATTGTCATTGGTTCTTATGAAGCTTTTATCAAAGTGGCTACCGAAGTGAAGAAGAAATATAATATAAAGAGCAATACAGTTGCATTTGCACGGATGATTGATATTTGCGATACATACCTGAAAGGTTTAGGAGAAAAGGAGGAATAGTATGCCGGGAAGAGGTAGACCGAGAGAAAAGTTGTCATTGTATGATAAGTATATCAAAGGCAAAGAAGAAATAATAAAGTCCGATTGTCGAAATGGTGCTGATAATAAAGGGATTTGCAAGCGATTAGGAATTGGCCTTACCACCTACAAAAGAATCCTTTTCCAACACCCAGAAGTGCGTGAATTGCTAAAGGAAAGTCGGCATGAAGCAGACCTGAAAGTAGAAAGCGCATTATATAAACGGGCTATCGGTTATGATTATGAAGAAACGGTTACAGAAGTAAGGGTTGCTGAAGACGGGTCAGCACAAACTACTGTCGTTAAGAAAACTAAGAAACATATTGTAGGGGATACTACCGCTCAAATATTTTGGCTGAAGAACAGAAAACCGGATATTTGGAAAGATAAGCAAGATGTCAATGTGGACAATGACGAATGGGTAGATGCTTTGAAATCTCTTACAGGTTCATACAGTAATGAAAACAAGCGAGGAGAAGAAAAAAATAATAAATGAAGCAATACACTATTGGTCTAAAGATTGGAACAAGTTTGCACGTGATGTGCTTTGCGCAAGGCTTGACAAAGAACAACAAGCCATCATTGAATCTGTGCAGTATAATCCTATGACCGCAGTGGCATCAGGCACGGCAAGAGGGAAAGATTTTGTTGCCGCCTGTGCTGCATTATGTTTTATGTATCTTACTCCTCGTTTTGACGGAAATGGAGTTTTGTCTGAAAATACAAAGGTCGCATTAACCGCTCCATCCGGAAGGCAGGTAAAAAACATTATGACACCAGAAGTTAGAAGGCTTGTACGTTCAGCAAGGGCAAAGTTTCCGTTTTGTTGTCCGGGAAGATTGGTATCAGATGATATAAGAACAAATTATGAGGAGTGGTTTTTAACGGGGTTCAAAGCGGATGATAATGCCACAGAAGTTTGGTCTGGTTTTCATGCAGCAAATACCATGTTCGTTGTAACGGAAGCGTCCGGCATATCCGAGACTATTTATAATGCGATTGAAGGTAACTTGCAGGGAAATTCTCGGATGCTCATAGTATTCAATCCTAATATCACTACCGGTTATGCGGCTCGTTCTATGAAGTCTGAACGTTTTGCAAAATTCAGACTTAGCTCTCTAAATGCAGAAAATGTAGTAAAGAAGCAAATTGTAATACCCGGTCAAGTGGATTATGAATGGGTTAAGGACAAAGTGATAAATTGGTGCTCACCTATCCAGCAAGCGGACTTCAACGAAGGTGAAGGCGATTTCAATTGGGAAGGTAAGCTATACCGACCTAACGATTTGTTTCGCGTCAAGGTACTTGGTATGTTCCCGAAAGTTTCTGAAGATGTTCTCATCCCTTATGAATGGATAGAAATAGCAAACAGGAATTGGCAGGAGTTACAGGAAAACGGTTTTATCCCAGCCAAATCTTGCAAGTTAGGTGTTGACGTTGCCGGTATGGGACGTGATAACAGCGTGCTTTGTCCGCGATACGGGAACTATGTTCCACAATTTGATGTTCATCAATCTGCCGGGCGTGCGGATCACATGCACGTAGTAGGTATGACGATTCCCTACCTGAAGAAGAAAGGAGCAAAAGCGTTTATTGATACTATCGGTGAAGGAGCTGGAGTATATTCCAGACTACTAGAAGAAGAGTATAAGAATGCTTTTTCTTGCAAATATTCGGAAGGGGCAGATGGCTTACACGATATTACTGGCGAATATGAATTTGCAAATATGAGAGCATACCTATATTGGGCTTTACGTGACTGGCTTAATCCTAAAAATGGGTTTGGTGCCGCTCTTCCACCCTGCGATCAGTTAATGGAGGAGGCTACCGAAACCAAGTGGAAGTTCCTTAGTAATGGAAAGATTATCATTGAACCTAAAGAAGATATCAAAAAACGTATTAAACGCTCTCCTGACTATATGGATGCATTAGCGAATACGTTTTATCCTAGAGATTATAGCTTTATTAGTGATGAAGAGTTGCTTAAAGACTTTTTGTAGTTGTGTTTTTTTAGTACCTTTGTAACCGAAAACACTCCTTGTTTGTGTTTTCATTGCTCTTATGTGCGCTGGCTTGTGAAAGTCGGCGCATTTCTATTGTACGGTGAGCTGTTTTCTTATTGTGCGCCTACCTTAGATGCGTGCAGAGAAAAACGGGATAAATGGTTGCAAAGTCATTGATACAAGTTATGGTAAGTGATTTGGAAGAGAGAGTATTGCATACCCTCTCTTTGTTTCTGGTATTATTTTCCAACAAGTAATAGTAACAGCCAAAAAACGCCTAATACTATGGCAATAAATTCGTATGGATCTTCCCTTAAATAATTAAGAAAAAATTTAATTTCTTGTATTATTTTTTGCATGTATATTATTTTACAAAGCCATTTCGTGTTCAAGTTCTTTAGATATGGCTCTATTGATAAACTCATTAATTGTTGTTCCAGTGCTGGAAGCGAAAGTGGCTACACGGGAATGTAAGTCTGGTGACATACGTAGATTTAACTTCCCACTATAAGGCTTTTCCGGCTGTATATTCCTTTCTTTACAGTTTTCAAGATAAAAGTCTATAGATTCCTCAAAGTCCTTACGGACCTCATCAACAGACCTACCTTCATAAAGGATTGACGCTTTTCTCATCCCTTGCACTTTGCCAAACAGACAATTGTCTTCCGGACTGTATTCTACAGAACCGGAATATCCTTTGTATTTTAAAAGTCCCATACTACTTTGTTTTAGATTGTTTATATTTCTCAATCAAATTGTTTTTCTTTATATGCTCAATTATTCCTTTTATCACGTATGATTTCAAAATGCTTCCGGGATGTGGCTTATGTAGAATGAAAGGAGCTTCTTCGTCTGGTCCTATAAATTCAACACGGGAACCTGATGTAGCACCTTTGTTACTTTCCTTATATCCAAAAATCCCGAATAAGCGTTTTGCTTCATCATAGGTAAAATCCTTTGGGCATGACAAAATACGTTCTATTAGTTTTTCCTTTGTACCCATAACTGTTCGTTTATGCAAAGGTACTAAAAATAGTACCAAGTACAAACAGATAATATAAAATATTGGATTTAAGGTAAGTTTTTTTGTTAAATGTGACATTTTTACAGCCACTTTTATTATATTTGCATCATAGCATTTGATGCTAACGTGCTCCTTCACGTTACCGGGTAGTGCGTATTGTATTATCCGGTTCCTTTTGGAAGGTATTTATTGTTGTTCAACTAATTACCGTATGAAGATGTACGGAACATGCCCATGGATGAAATAACCGCTATATTAGACAGTACCCGTCCTGTTGATAATATTATCAACGACTTAAAAGAGAAATCAGTCTATGTCCCCTCATGGGATAATCTTATTAAAGACTATGAACCAACATTGCATTCGATAGTAAATGATAACATTGGTCGAAAAGATAAGGTAAAATCTGATGGTACGGTAGAAAAAGCTTGCCGTATTTATATCGGTCTTGAAAAACTCCTTACAAAACGGATGACAGAGTTTATGTTTTCCATTCCAGTAAAACGTGTCTATCATAATATTGAGGACAATGAAACTCGCCAACAAATAGCGAAAGCAATTGAGAATATATACAAGTATGCTCGTATAGACAGTGAGAATATTAAACGTGGCAACGCCTATTTTGCATCATGCGAGGTATTTACCATTTGGTATACGGTTGAAAATCCCAATTCTCTATATGGTTTTCAAAGTAAATTTAAGCTGAAATGCAAGACCTATTCCCCGATGGAGGGCGTCGGGCTGTATCCGTTGTTTGACGAGTTGGGAGATATGGTTGCTATGTCTTTTGAATACAAGAAGAAAGTCAAGGACGAAGAAATTGCTTTTTTTGAAACATATACTTCTAAGATCCATTACAAGTGGAAGCAGCAAGGATCTGGGTGGGAACAAATCAAAGCGGAACCAATAGCTATATTGAAGATCCCCGGTGTTTATGTTCATCGCCCAGTTCCTATTTATCATGGTTTGTCTTATTTGCGTAATGAGATAGAATATACCCTTTCTCGTAATAGTGATGTTATCGCCTATAACAGTGCTCCTATCCTTAAAATTGCAGGGGCTACACAAGGAAAAGAAGATAAGGGGGAAAGCCGTAGGGTATTCCGTGTTGAAAATGGAGGTGATGTGTCTTATGTTTCATGGTCTCAGGCTATCGAAGCACTAAAGTACCATGTAAGTACCCTGATTAGTCTATTCTGGTCGCAATCACAAATTCCGGATATATCATTCGAGAACATGAAAGCATTAGGAAATATCGGGTTTGATGCTAGACAGACCTTGTTGACTGATGCCCATCTGAAAGTAGGTGATGAAAGTGGTGCTTGGATAGAATCGTTTGAGCGTGAATGCAGTGTAATCAAGGCTTTCTTGAAAAGCATGAATACTTCATGGGTTAAAGAGATTGACAATGTAGAAGTTGAGCATGTCATTACTCCGTTTATCCAAATGGACGAGGATGCAATGACTGATAGACTTATAAAACAGAATGGTGGCAAGCCAATCAAGAGCCAGTTGCAAACTATTAGAGAAGCTGGTTCTAATAATGCGGAGGCAACTTTGGAACAGATACATAAAGAAGATGCGATGGATTTACAAGCAAAACAATCAAGAATGAACGGTTTATTTGAAAGTGCGGAATAACATGAAAGTACCAATAGATAATATGACCTTTGCCGAAAGTGAATACCTTAGAGGAAATAAAGTATGGAAAGCCCGGACACTTTATAATTTCGCGAAAGCAAAGGAATACCCTGTACGTGATATGCCATTGTGGAATATAGACCTGACTGTTGAACCGTTTGAGTGCAGCCAGCTTCATAGTTTTATCTTTCAATGCAAACGTGTTCGTGATTGTTCTTTAGACTACCCTATTATACTGGATGAAGTAGGACAAATAGCAGATGAATACCATAGATTATGCAAAGCTATTTTAGAAGGTAGAAAAACGATTAAGGCTATCAGGCTGCTGGAAATGCCGGCACCTGATAGAATTGAGGAGGGATAAATATGAAAAGACATTCAAAGATAATTACAGTAGAATATGTAGTACAAGATTGTCCTATCTGTGGCAAAATTATAGTGAAGCATTATTTATATCCGATGGTTGATAAAAGAAAGAACAAATTTGTATATGGCAAAAAAAGTAATAACACAATCTAAGTATCATTGTCGGGATTGCGTGCATAGCTATGACCGGCACGAGAAGAACTTGAAAGGTGAGTTCTTCATGTGCCGTTGTCCGTTTTTCACTTCCAGCCGCTTTCTTAACCGTGACGTATGTGACAAGTTCAATAAGAATGAGTCAATCTTAAAAATATAACAATGTTTTCGGTCTTGTCCCCGTATTTTTTCTGCCTATCCTAATAAATAGATTAAAAACAGACCAATATGTCAAAGCCTAAGATTCCGAATCAGAAAAAGAAATATCAGGAACTCAACAGCCGGCTAAACAGATATGTTGCTCTTGTTGAGCAAATATATGATACTCTTAATTTGGAAGCTGCTAAAGCTGTATTACGCACTGATTATTCATCTGATAGTGAAAATCCTTTTAAATGGTCTGATTACCCACAGACTAAAAAACAGATAGAGGATATACAAGCTCTATTTGTTAATTATATTCATGCGATTATCTATCGAGGTACTAGTGAAGAATGGAAGAATAGTAATGAAGTGCAAGACTTGATGGCAAATAAAGTTCTAAGGGCTTATAATGCCCAAGTTGATGGGGAAAAATACAAAGTCTTATATCAAGTTAACTCTGATGCTTTGAAAGCGTTCCAAAACCGCAAGGATAAAGGCTTTAATGTCTCTGCAAAACTTTGGCAGCAGTCAACCGTTTATAAACAAGAACTTGAAGCCGCTATATCTTGCGCTATTCAGAAAGGAACAAGTGCTATTACTTTGAGTAAACAAATCTCCAAATATCTGCTTGATTTTCCATTGCTTCAGAAAGACTACAAAAATAAGTACGGAAGTGCCAAGCATTTAAAAGATTGCGAATACCGTTCTATCCGGTTGGCTCGATCTGAAATTAACATGGCTTACCGGACTGCTGAAAATGAGCGTTGGAAACAAATGGATTTCGTTGTGGGGTACGAAATAAAGCTAAGCTCTTCACATCATCACCGTATGCCACATGGGGATATATGCGATAGGTTAGCAGGTAAATATCCTAAAGATTTCGTTTGGACTGGCTGGCATCCGAATGATTTATGCTATAAAATACCTATCCTTAAAACAGAAGAAGAGTTTTGGGAATGGGATGGTAGAAGTGAATCTACGACTGAAAGTGTGAATGAAGTCAAGAATGTACCTAATGCATTTAAGCAGTGGATTGGCACAAATTCCCAACGCATAGCAGATGCAAAGAGAAATGGAACTTTGCCATATTTTTTAAAGGATAACCCGTCATATCTTAAATAATAACTGCTTATATACAGATACATTCAGTTTCATAACACGGAGTACAAGATTATTTTCGTACTATGTATCTTATTATAATAGTTTAACAATTAAAGTGAAGTAAAAAGAATCACTTTTCGTATATTTGCATAAAGCATGTGAAGTTACATGCAACCGAACTTGTCGTGAATACATTCATTGCTCTTAATGTATTGGTTAAGAAGGTTGACGGTCTGCTTGCATGTAATGTTTTGCAGGCCGTTTTTATTAATTAAAACATTGTACAATGGATAGAAAACAACAGGTTTTGTTGAAATTGAAACCGAAAGTGAAGGCGTTCGGGTTCAATAAAAAGGAACTAATGAGTGTCGCTGCCAAGATTGCCGACAATCTAACTTCCACAGATGATGCCTCCGACGAGGATGTAAACGCAGAAATAGATACAGCTATTGACGCGGTTCTCCCCTACTTGCAAGTCAGCCAGTCTTTTGCAAACCGAGTAATCGAAGAAAACCGCAAAAAGAATGACGATGACGGAACCTATGTCGACGATGATCCATCATCGAATACTCCAAACAATCGCCAGACGGGTTCAAACAAAAATGATCCTCAACAGAATAAAAGTAATGATGATGCTCCAGCATGGGCAAAGGGATTGCTTGACAAGGTTGATACACTTACCAATGAAATTTCGGTATTGAAAGGTGAAAAAGTCACTACATCAAGAAAATCCAAACTCAATGAGTTGCTCAAAGATTCGGGTTCTTTCGGCAGTCGTATCTTGAAAAGTTTCGACCGCATGAAGTTTGAAACCGATGAGGAGTTTGACGAGTTTTATTCGGAAGTTGAGGAAGACATGAAGAATTACAACCAAGAACGTGCAGATGTAGGTTTGTCTACATTGGCTAATCCGCCTGCCGCAGGTGGTAAAAGTTCGGGAAAACAAGATGAAGTGATTAGTGACGCTGAAATCAAAGCGTTGGCTGACACATTCTAAACATTAACAAAAAACTAAGTATTAAAAATGGGTGCAACAGCAAATTTAGCAAGTGAATTGCAGGTGATTACTTCTGGTCTTGATTCGGTTGTAATCAGACGATACGGTGCTGGTATCATTGGTGGTCGCACGCTTGATGTCAGTGGTTATCCATATGATGTAATTAAGGCTGGTCATGTTATTATCGCATCAGATGATGATGAAACACTATTCAAACCTATGCCGTTAAAAGCGTCGGATTATGATCAATATGACACATTGCCTGGTAGTCATCATTATGCAGGTGTATTGGTAAGAAGCGTTACAAAGGATGCTCCTTTAGCAGCAATCATGTACGATGGTGAAGTGAATGATAAAGCAAGTCCGTATTCAGTGGATAGTATCAAAGCCGCAATGAAGACGGCCTTGCCCGGATTAATATTCATGCACGATTAAAAGAGGAGGTAAAAAATGGTACAATCACAATTTGTGGAATACATCAGAAAGATTTTTCCGAGACTTCAGAACGTAGTAGATACGGTAAATGGCAAACGTAACGGAGAACAGAAACGTACATATCTGCACAAGACAATGTTAAGAAAGGTTTATTCGGCTGACCAAAAATGGTCTAATGCAGCAGTAAACACTACTTACGTTGCCGCAGATATGGTGTCTATGAACTCACCTCTTCCGATAAAGAGCCGCGATGCCATTGCTCACGCCAATGGTTCTCTGCCGAAAATCGGTATGAAAAAAATCATGTTTGAATCGGATATCAATGCCGTTAACATAATGAAAGCGCAAGGTGCGGAATGGACTAATATCGCTAACAAACTTACATCTGATCCGATAGCTTGTTCTGTCGGTATTGATGAACAGAATGAAGCGAACTTCCTTACCGGATTGTCTGATGGTATTGTGGCCGTGGAGGATGAAAACAATACTGGTACGGCTTTGCGTATCAAGTTCGGCTATCTGCCTGAAAACTGTTTTGGTGTTGAGACGCAGAATGAGCTTACGCTTGATGACATTAAGCGTGTATTGGCTTATGCTGACAATAACGGTGACACAATCGTTACTATTGCCATTGCGTTGTCAACCTATAACAAGTTGCGTCAAACACAAGGAGCAAAAGAATTGGTTGCAAATTATCGAGGCCAGACCTTTGATAGTAGCACTAAGCTTCCCGTTCCTACAGCTTCATTGTTTGACGAAGCGTTTGCGGATGACAACAATGGCGTGAGTTTCTTGAAAATTGATCGTTCTGTAATCTCTGAAAAGGACGGGAAAAGAAAATCGTATAAACCGTGGAATGCAAACAAGTTGATTTTCCTTACTACGGAAGAAGTCGGCGCATTGGTATGGGGTACACTAGCGGAAAAAACCAATCCTGTAGAAGGTGTTGTTTACTCAACAGTTGATGAATATAAACTTATCAGTCGTTATAGAACAACAGAGCCATTTACAGAAACCACAAGTGGTCAAGCTCTTGTCCTTCCGGTTATAGAAAACGTTGATCAAATTTATTCTCTTGATATCTCGGAAGCTCAGGCTGTTGACACATCATCTGAAAGCTCTGACTCAAGTGATGTGAAAATTACTATTTGGGGAAATACTTACAAGAAGCCGGAGTTTGTCAAGGAATTTAATAAAATAACAGGCAAAAATCTAGCTTCAACTATTGCAGATGACAAGCTGATTGCCGCCGTGAACAGGTTGAATGACTTTGACGAAGCGAAATTGAAATCCGCAGTTGAATCCCATAAATCAGAATAAGCCATGAAGACAATACAGCAAGCTCTCATAGACGAAATACACTATCCGATTTCTATTGGGTTTGTAGAGAATGTGATGATTAAACGTAATCTCAATGGCGATGATGAGTTTGATTGCGACATAGCTCATTCCAACGAATATCAGGGGGCTTTAGCTGATTGTCTTTGGTCTTTGGTTCAGGCTATCAATTTCTCTGAAGCGGACAAGTCCTTCGGGGCTTTGTCCGATAAAGACAAGGAACGTATTTTGTTACGTGTTAACTCTATCTACAATACTATTGGTGAGCCTTCGGTAGAACTGGAGCTTAAGCCGATGGTGTATGTAGGTGATTGTTTGTTGTAGAATGGCAGTATTGAATAGAAAACCCCACCGTTTGTCATATCTTGTATCCGGTTCTGGATATGATGACGAAAATGGCGATTATCATCCCGGTTCCTCTGAATGGAAAGGCGCGATACCTTGTGATGCCGTACCTGCTGGAAAAGCGGAACAAAGAGAGTTTGAGGATGGTGTTGTAAGAAGCTATTCATACACTGTTTATCTTCCAAGTAATTGTCATACGTTTACTATTGGAGACAGGGTTAAGATTAATTTTACCGGAGAAATTGAAAGGGAATTTGAAGTGAAAGGTTTTCATCGTTACCAGCTTCAGTGTAAAATTTGGGTTTAGGATATGGGTATAAGAATGGCTACCAAACTTGATGAAATTCATAATACACTTATGAAGGAGTCACAACGGGTTGAAAGATTAACAATACGCGCTTTGTCGTATCTCGGTGAACAATGTGTGACTAGAGTACGCGACAGGGAAGGTGATAAAAGTTGGTATGACCGGTCCGGTAATCTTCGTAGTTCGGTAGGTTATGTAATATCCCATAATGGTAATATTGTCCAATACTCAGACTTTAACCAAGTAAAGCAAGGTTCAGAAGGCGTAAAAGTTGGAAAAGATCTAGCTGAGGAAATCGTAAAAAGATATTCTAATGACTATGTGCTTGTTATAGTTGCCGGAATGAACTATGCTGAATACGTGGAAGCGATGGATAACAAGGATGTGCTTGCATCAACGGAATTATGGTCAATAGACCAAGTTCCCAAGATGCTTGAAAAATTAAAGAGACAGATTGCCAAATGATGAAATCAGATATTGATATTGCAAAGTTCGTTTATCACAAGATTAAAGGTACTGACCTTGAACGGAATGTTACCGGTAAATTGAGTGACAGGGGAAGACCTAACAAGTCAGACAGAGAGGATATTGTTATATCTGTTCTTGCTAATGAAGGATGCGGTCAGATTCAGAGGGCTTATGTGAATGTCAATGTTTATATTAGGGATCAATGGAATGCTAGAACAAAGGCATGGGAAAAGAATACCCAACGTGTCGGTGAATTATGCGAATTATGCAAGTTCCTTTTTTTTATACGGAAAGATGAGTATCATACTGTGCCTTCGAAATGCAGTCAGAAAACCAATCCAACAGGTGTTTCTTTTGAGGATGGACACACGGAACATTTCATCAACAACAAGCTGTATATTGAGATAAATAATGAATAAGTATTAACTATATTAAGCAATATAGAACTATGGCAGTAATCGGATGGGGTAAGCCCCGTATTTTTATTAAAGACCTTGATGCGACATCACCTGCATGGGAAGAATTGCCTACTCCGGTAGAGGATTCCACACAGTTGACAACGACAAAAGGTGACAAGAAAGAAGCAAAGATTGAAGGAGGAGAAAACGAGGATGTAAAGTATGGGAAAAACACCTATGCTCTTACTCTCAATATTCGTGCCGCAAAAGGGCGTAAGCGTCCTATAAGTGATAGTGATGGAGTGGTAGCACATAATTATGCTGTTGCTTTACAACCTGAAGATCCTGATGTTCAGGGCTTTTGTATGGAGAAAACTACCGCTTCTGTTGAGGATTCATTTACAACAGCAGATGGTGGTATTTGGGTGTATACTTTTGATGCCTTGAAGCCGGGTTCGGACAAAAAACAGATTCAATGGGGCAAGATTATAACAACGCCTACTTCTGGTAAGCCGACTAAGATTGAATGTGATCCGGAAGACGAATCCGGAGACGGAGATAAATTTGAAGTTGCTCCCAATTCCCCTGCAGGGTAATAAGTTTTTGATAGGTAATGCCAAGCGTGGGGGCTTTGTACTCACGTGTTTTGCGGAAATGGTGTAATGGTCGCATGCATATCAACCAGATATGAGGTTACAGTCCGAATCTGTGTTTCCGCTCGATTTTGAAAATTTGATTTGTTATTCATACGTCTTTTCATGCCGGTTGTCTGTGAAGATAGTCGGCATTAATTAAAAAACAAGAACCGTTATGTCAGAAGATAAGAAGCTTATAGACATGAACATTGCGGATACTATAATTGAACGTCCGCATGGTTTTAAAGTAAATCAATGCCAGTTTTATTTATATCCGGTTACTCTTGGAAAAACATACCTAATATCAAGGCTTGTGGAGTGTCTTGGCATAAATCTGGAAATTATCAAGGCTAATCCGTATATGGAAGCGTTGAGACTGTGCCAAGAGAAAAAAGAAATCGTGTGCCGTATTTTGTCCTATCATACCATCAATAAGAAAGAAGAATTGTTTGATTATGATTTTGTACAAGAAAGATGTAATTTCTTCTATAAAGAAATAGATAATGACAGTATGGCACAACTATTGGTTATGGTATTGTCAGAAGGAGACATATCAGCATATATAAAACACCTTGGAATAGATAAGGAAAAAGAATGGCAAGCAAAAGCCATGAGAGCCAAGAAGGATAATAATTCTCTTACATTTGGCGGCAAAAGCATATATGGCACATTGATAGATACAGCTTGTCAACGGTACGGATGGACTTTTGAATATGTTGTTTGGGGTATTAGCTATGCCAATTTACAATTGCTCCTTGCCGATTCCGTAACGTCCATATATTTGTCTGACGAGGAACGTAAGCGAGTTAACATACCTCAAGACCGTGATATCATCAATGCCGATGACCCTGCAAATATGGCAAAAATCAAAGCCATGAAATGGGATTGAATACGATAAATAGAACAGTGCGACAAATAAAAGGCAAAAAAATCACGAGGGTTATACAAAAACTCTCGCGATTTATCGGTGAAATAGGATAATCAGAAAATGACTATTCTACTATTACTACGGTATTGTTTGCTACTGATGCATCAAACTCATAACCGATTTTCATCTCAGCCTTGGAACCACAAGGCAGAGGGATACAGGTGCAGCAGAATATTACAACAGATAAAGGAGTCCTGTTTTTTCCTGTTATATATACTTCAGATGATGAGAAGTTCACATTATCACCAGATGGCAAAGTTAAATAGCGCATTCTGATTCCTAATCTTCCCTTGGTTCCAAACCATGCAGATCTTTTCGCCTCATACACTACCCCCTTGGCTATAGTTCCGGCCGGTATGGCTACAACCTTGTCTATGATAACATCTCTGGAAACTTTAAAATCAATATTCTGCCCCTCATGTGCTTTGGAGGCTCTGACATTACTTATGGATTCCAAAGGAACAATTGTACCAGCTTTAATGATAACTTCTTTTTTTTCTTGAGCAAAAGCTGTTATTGAATAAAGAAATACGGTCAGTAAAAATAAAACTTTCTTCTTCATAATGTAAATACTAATGTTAATTTTAATGTTCACAACTTTTTATTGCCATTTTAAGTACTTCTTCAAGTCTGTCTGCATATTTGAATATATCATCCATGTTGTCAATCTGAATCCATTCACAACTCTTATATTGGTCTGCCGGTATTCCTATTTGCTTTTTTCTTGCTCCGATAGAAACACGGCATATCCAGAACCATTGGCTGTTATCGATATTTACAACGAAGTAACTTTTATAGTCTTTATAGGTTATGCGTGACACATCCACGCTTTTTCTTAAAATGCTTCTTACGATGTTGTAGGCATCTAATTCCTCTTGTGTTGTTACGACACCGGATTCTTTATCCATGTATACAACTCCGTCCGGGAGTTTCTCTTCTGTATCTTCTGTGGAAGTATTTATGGATGTATTGTCTATCGTTTGGAGTGAGTCAGATGTTTGCTCGCTGTTTTTTATAGCTGTATTTAGTCTATCTGAAATAATATCATTAATAACAGATGTGATGGATTTCTTTACGAGTGGTGTAAACATATCTATCACCTTCGATGTGATTTGACCTGAAGTATAGGCTTGACGTGCGAAGAATCGAACAAATTCTGCTGTAGGTGATGCAAATTCGTTATTCAATATTGATTTTATTTCTGTCGTGTATTTCAATTCGTTTGCCGTACTTAGAACATCCTCTTCATTGTAATATGACTTATGGAATTTCTTTAGTTGCTCTATATCCGCATCTGATAAATCAAGCATGTTCACGACAAGAAACGGTTTCTCATCCATTATGTTTATTTTCTCCAAGTCGGTGTAAAATCTATATTCTATCCCATTGGTAAGCACACCAAAACGCGCTTTTGACGCTACAAAATATTTTTGTAGTTGGGTGTCATGCAGGTTTAGGTCTTGCTTGCAGTGTTTGCATTCTATAAGAAGTATAGGATTTTCATCCTTCATTATGGCATAATCGATTTTTTCTCCTTTTTTCTTTATTAAGTCACAATCCATTTCAGGCACGACCTCAAAAGGGTTAAAAACATCGTATCCTAAGGCTGCAATCATTGGCATTATAAATGCGTTTTTTGTAGCTTCTTCTGTAGCTATCTTGTCTTTTTGTTTTTTTATATTATCAGATAGCTGTACAACTTGATCTTTAAAATCCATTGCTCTGCTTTTTACTTTTTAATATTATACAAATGTAATTTATATAATAATATAAACAAAATTAAAGATGGGAAAAATAAACCGTTGAATATATTTTGTATGTTTTATGGCTCTAACTATGTCATTTTATTGTTATATTTGCAATGCCGTGTGATGTTGCACGGAACTATTTCTATCGAAAAGACCTATGGCTGGAATACATTTTGACATTACAGGTGATAATTCTAATTTCTTACGTAGACTTCGTGAAGTAGAGAATGGTGTAAAAAACACGTCCAAGCAAATAGAGCAAAGCGGTTTAGGTATTGAAGAACTGTTTAACCGTATGACTAGAGCTGCCGCAGCATTCGGAGCTGGTTTTACTGCAAAAGAATTAATTTCAAATATTGCACAAGTCCGAGGAGAATTCCAACAATTGGAAGTTGCATTTAAGACAATGCTTGGCAGTGAGGATAAGGCGAATGCCCTCATGCAGCAATTGGTAAAAACGGCTGCTACCACTCCTTTTGACCTTCAAGGCGTAGCAAATGGAGCTAAACAACTTCTTGCTTATGGAGAAAATGTTGAAAACGTAAATGACGACTTGATACGTCTTGGAAACATAGCCGCCGGCCTTTCTCAGCCACTTGGTGATATTGTGTATTTGTATGGTACTACCATGACGCAAGGACGGTTATATACCGCAGATTTAAATCAGTTTACAGGTCGTGGTATTCCTATGATTCGCGAATTGGCAAAAGTATTCGGAGTAGCAGAAGGAGAAGTAAAAAGTTTAGTTGAAGCAGGGAAAGTGGGATTCCCGGAAGTCCAGAAAGTCATCCAAAACCTTACAAATGAGGGAGGAATGTTCTACAACCTTATGCAAGAACAGTCCAAGACAATCACTGGGCAAATTTCTAATATAGAGGATGCTGTTTCCACCATGTTCAATGAGATAGGGAAAGCCAATGAAGGAATTATAAACGAAGCTCTGTCCGGTGTTTCTTATTTGGTTGAGAATTATGAGAAAGTGGGAAAAGTTCTTGTTGGTCTTGTAGCAACTTATGGCGTATATAAAGTGGCTGTGATGACAGTCACGGCTTTGCAAGCTTTACAAGCTTCAGGTATTGCCGCTCTAACTATTGCCGAACGTGCCCACTACGGATGGCTGGTTTTGCAAACAACGGCACAAAAAGCGTTGAACGCTGTCATGCTTACTAATCCGTATGTGTTATTGGCAACTGCTGTTGTAGGGCTTGGAGCTGCAATGTGGTCGTTATCCGATAATACAACGTCAGCAGAACGTGCTTTAGATTCATATAACAAGAAAATAGAAAAACTCAACACGGACGAGGAAGATCGGAAACGTACTTTGGAAGGTCTTGTTAGCACCATTAATAGCGAGGTGGAAGCCGATGTTACTAAACTCAAAGCTTTAAAAGATATTGAGGAACTATACCCAGCACTCTTTAGGAAATATGTTGATGAGAAAGGTCATATACATGACTTGACTGGGTTTTGGAAGGCATATAATGAAGAGGTTTCAAAATCCAGAACACAGTCAAAACAGGCTATAGTCGAATCTTTGGAACAACAAATAAAAAGTTCGGAATGGGCTTATAATTTAGCTAAGAAGGAGAACAACCGTTCCGAAATGAAGGTTCAGGCACAGCGTATCGAAGACCTGAAAAATGAATTGGCAAACGCAAGAAAGGATGTCTTGTCGGAAATCAATGCCCAATTGGAAGTAGAGAACAGACAGGAAACAAAAGAAACTACATATCAGGAAGATTTGGCAAATGCTAAAGCCGAATGGGAAAAAGCGAAAAAAGGGTATGAGTCATTAATCAAAGATCAGACGGCTACATCGAAACAGGTGAAAGAAGCCAAAGATAAGATGGAGGCATCCGAAAAGGCATACAAGGAGCTGGGCGGAGTAACTGGAAGCGAATTAACCAGACAGGAAAATCTAGCAAAAAAGCAAAAGGAAAACCAAGAAAAGCTGGATGGGCAACTTCTTTCACTTCGCCGTCAGAATCAGCAAGATGAAATCAACCTGATGAAAGAAGGCACGGAAAAGAAGTTGGAACAGATTGACTTTGATTATCAAAAACAGCTTGATGCGATAAGAAAACAGGAGGAAGAATGGAGCAAAGCCGGTAATGGCAAGTTGACCGACAAGCAGGTACGGGAAATCTCGGAAGCTTATGCCAATGCCGAAAGCATGAGGGATAAAGATATTACTAATGTAACCAAGGAGCAACTTAAAGCCGAACAACAGGCTTTGAACGATTACTTGAAAGAATATGGCACGTTTCAGCAACAGAAATTGGCTATCGCCCAAGAGTATTCGGAAAAAATAAGGAAAGCGCAGGAAGAAAGCGGTGCTAATAGTGCACAAGTAAAGTTGCTGGAGAAACAACGTGATGTTGCCATACAGAACAAGGAAACGGAAGCCATAAAAGCCAATATAGATTGGGTTACTGTGTTTGGTGAGTTTGGTTCCATGTTTTCCGACATGGTAAAGCCTGCCTTGGACGAAGCTAAAAAGTACATCCAAACCGACAAGTTCAAAAACTCCGATCAGGCAAGTCAGAAATCATTGATTGACGCCATCAGTCAGATGGAAAAGTCTTTGGGTGGTACAAGTGGAGTCAACTTCAAGAAACTTGGAGAGGATGTAAAAGCCTATCATACAGCCGAACAAAACCGTATCAATGCCATAGAGATTGAAACAGCCGCTTTGGAAAAACTAAAGAAATCACAGGATGATTACGCCAAAGCACAGAAGAGTGGAACAGAAGAAGAAAAGCAGGTTACAGCGAATGCCCTTGATATAGCACGACAGAATGCTGACATTGCATCCGCCAATGTAAAGACACAGACGGATATCGCCAATCAGGCCCAGCGTAATGTGACTGATACCGCCACCAGACTGAAAGCAAGTATGGAAAATTTGTTGGGAGGCTTGCAGCAGATTTCATCCGGAGGGTTGTATAACGCATATAGTGGAATTATCAAAACCGTGAACGGATTCAAGGACGTCATAGGTAAGACATCGGAATCGCTTCAAGAAGTTCCCATTGTCGGATGGATTTTGTCTATTATTGACGTACTCAAAGACGGATTGAGTGATCTTGTCGGTGGTCTGCTTGATGCTGTTCTAAATGCGGTCAGTGGGATTATCAGTGATGTTTTGTCTGGAGACTTGTTTGTTACAATTGGGAATTCATTGAAAAATGGAATAGGTAATATCCTTAATGCGATTTCTTTCGGTGGTTTTAATTCTTTGTTTGGTATTGGCGGTAATAAAAAAGAGGTCGAGGAAGCTATCAACAGATTGACAGACCGTAACGAAACGTTACAAACTGCCATTGAAGACTTGACTGACGAAATGAAGGCAAGCAAGGGAACGCAGTCTGTTGCCGCATACCGGGATGCTTATAAGTATCAAAAAGAAACTATTGATAATTATAAGCGTATAGCGCAGGAACAAGCACGTTATTCTGGTTCTCATCATAGTTGGAATTATTATTGGGGCGGTTTTTCTCAGGAACAGATAGACCGTCTGAGTGGAAAGATTGGTCGTGATTGGAATGGTGATATCTGGAATCTTACCCCAGAAGAAATGAAAATGCTCCGTGAGACAGTAGATATGTGGGAAACCATTCAGAATACCGGCAAAGGTGGATACGGTGATCGTCTGACTGATAAGTTGAATGACTATATTGATCAAGCTGGTACGTTGGAAGAACTGACGAATGAACTTTACGAGGGTCTGACTGGAATGTCATTTGATTCTATGTATGATAGTTTTGTAGACAATCTTATGGATATGAAATACGATGCGAAGGCAGCATCGGAAGATATATCAGAATACTTTATGCGTGCCATGCTTTCCAATAAGATTGGTGAGTTATACAGTGAAAAGTTGGAGGAATGGTGGAAAAAGTTTGGTGCCAGCATGGAGGATAACGAGCTGACCGAAGAGGAAAGGAAAGCCTTGCAAGATGAATATATGAAGTATGTGGATGAAGCCATGAAACTGCGTGATGAGCTTGCTGCCGCAACCGGATATGACAAGATTTCACAGGAATCCTATTCCCAATCTTCTTCATCAAGAGGGTTTGGCACTGAAATGACACATGAAGATGCAGGAGAACTAAGCGGTAGGTTTACAGCATTGCAGGTTTCAAATGAGGAAATAAAGAGCCAGATGATAAATGTTGTTGTCGGCATAGGATCTTTGGTTTCTATTTCAACGGAGGGCAATGCTACGTTGGGTAACATCTTGAATCAGCATGTGGTTACTAACGGTTATTTGGAAGATATCGTAAAATACACAAAGCCTATCCTTGAATTAGGATCGAAATTAGATAAGATAGTAGATAATACTAAAAATATGTAACATGGAAGGAGAATTTTATATAAATGATAAGGATGCTTATACCACATGGGGAATAAGTATGGATACCTCTTCTTTATCGGCGTTAATGACACCACCGCCGATGAAAGAGTTTATAGAAAACAAGTCACGTCTGGAAAACGGCAAGCGAGTTATAACTTCAGATTCCAAGATTGACGAAAGGAATATTACACTTACATTTAATCTTACGGCTAAAAGCGAAGATCAGTTTTTTGTTAGATATAATTCTTTTTGTGAAGAACTCGCCACTGGGGTATTACATATCAGAAGCAAATATCAGCCAAATGTTGTGTATAAGACTATTTATTTGTCATGTAACCAATTTACACAGTTTATGAGGGGAATCGCTAGTTTTTCCTTGAAATTAGTGGAACCTAATCCTGCGGATAGGACAACATGATTTTTTCTTTGAATATAATTGCTATCATGTGATTTATTTGTATATTTGCTACATAACATTGTATGAAGCTATACAATACTCGTATGGGACTAATAGACATTAAAAACATATCAGGAGATATTCGTTTCTCCACAGACTTCAACGTTGGTTCGATAGGTCGTTATTCATTGGGTAAGGAGGATTACATTACTCTTCCTTTTAACGTCCTAACTCCTATTAGTTTTAAGATGGGTGATTATGTGGACTTGTCGGGGATATTAGATGAATCCCTAGGTGGTAAATTCGCAAAGATATATGAAGTTGTAGATTTGCCGACACCTACTTATGACCAGTCTACGGGCGGCTATAATTACGAGTTGCGTCTTGATGCTTACTATTGGAAATGGAAAAATAAGAAATTCAAGTACATGCCGGAGGTGGCAGGCCAGGAAGCGTCTTGGAACCTTACTGCCTCATTGGATATGCAATTAGGTGTGTTCCTCCGAAACTTACAAGCTCTTGGTTACAAATACAGGGGTAATGATTTCGATTTTTCTATAGATTCGTCAGTAGAGGATTCAGCTAAGTTGATGTCTTATGAGAATACCAATCTGCTGGATGCTCTTACTAACATGGCAGAAACGTGGAATTGTGAGTGGTGGGTAGAAGATAATATTATCCGATTTGGACGTTGTGAGAATGGAGATGCTGTTAGGATAGAGCTGGGTGTGGAAGCCCAAGAAATGCCGCGCAGTGAAAGCCAGGGAACCTATGCTACACGTGTGTATGCTTTTGGATCAACAAGAAACATTCCTTCCAACTATCGGCCTGTTGATGAAACAGTAGTGGTAAATGGTATTGTTCAAAAGCGGTTGATGTTACCAGAAGGAACACCGTATATTGATGCTTATCGGTATAAGGATGGTAAAAGGGTATATATTGGTGAAGAAGGTTATGATATAGGTACGGAAATGCCGCAGGAGGAAGCTATTGAAGATATTATATTCCTTGATGAAGTCTATCCACGTACTGAATGTGTTGTTGGTACGGTTGGCAGTTATACGTCTACGATAGAAGATGAAGAAACACAAGAAACAGTAACCCAGACATTTTATTATGTAACCGATACTAGTGGGCTTGTCTTTGATAAAAGTTATATTATTGATGGAGAAGAACTTAGGTTGGTATTCCAGTCTGGTTTACTTAATGGTATGGATTTCGGTGTAACATTTCATAAGGCTGGCACAAGTTTAGGAAGCGTAACACTTGAAAGTGATGTCTATGAAATTGTTGCCAATGATAATTATGGAAGGACATTGCCCGATGAAACATTAAAACCTACTACAGGAGATAAATTCATTCTTTACGGCTGGGATAGTACGAAGATAACGGACCTTGGCCTCGTATCAAATGCCGAGCAAGAATTAAGAGATAAAACGGTGGATTGTGTAAAAAAGATGATGGTCGATGATGGTACATACAATACTACCCTTGCATCATCATGGGTAAAAGAAAACATGATCAGCCGGACATTTGACATTGGGCAAAGAATAGAGCTTGTCAATAAATCTTTTTTTGAGACTAGTCGGATATCTAGAGTTATAGGTCTTGAAATAAAGCTTGATTTACCTTACGATGCTCCTGTATATACAATCGGTGAAAGCACAGCATATTCCCGAATTGGGGAGCTTGAAAATAAAGTTGACAATCTTACTTATAAAGGTCAGACGTACACTAGTGGAGGTAGAAAAGGGGTTTATATAATCCGTACAAATGATTCGACTGCTCCTAGCAATAGTAATGTGTTCTCTGCTTTACGCTCATTAGCAATGTTCCTTCGCAAAGATATCGCCGACACAGCCAATGAGCTGATCACTTTTTTGAAGGGTTTACTTATAGGTAAGAACGGTAGTGGAATTACTGTATTGGAAGATGGTACCTCTCAAGCCGTCGTTGACCGGCTTTATGTAAAGATTAAGGCTGTCTTTGACGAGCTTGAGGTCAAGAAGAAGACGCATGTTGGTGGTGAGCAGATCTTATCTCCGGCCGGAATGAAGTGTGTCCGTGTGGAGGAACTTGATGAGAGCTATCGTTGTTTCTTTTTGTCGGAAGTCGATGGTATTACAATCAATAACGAATTTACAGTCGGTACATTAGCATTAGCCCAAGAATTTAACATTAAAGAAGGAACATCTCACGATGTATCCAACCGCTACTACTGGCGTGAGGTGACAGGTGTAGGATCTGACTATATTGATTTGAGCAAAACCAATGCCGACAAGGACAGTGATATCCCGGTTGCCGGTGATGATATTATTGGCTTGGGACACTTGACGGACATCACTCGTCAGGCAGCTATAATCCTTTCTTCTGTTAATGAAACTTCGCCTTCCATTATTTTTTACCAAGGCATCAATTCTTTCGCCCTTGCCGGGAAAGAAGTCATCGGGCTGGGCTTTGACAAGTCCACCGGACACGCCTATATCAATGTGTATGGTGATGCCTATATCGGTGCCAAGGATGAGAGCACTTACATCCGTTATACACAAAAAGGCGGTGTTGATATCAAGGGTATGTTCCACATCGAAAAAGGCTCCACCGGATGGCGTAATATGGAAGGTCTTCCGGATGAGATACAGGCGGCGGCTGATCTGGCCCAAGAGGCTAAGGATGCGATAGACAATGCGGCTGTCGGAAGTGTCAATCTGTTGCGCAATTCCGGATTTACGGGAGATTATGAGACAGAGGACTTGTCTGCCGCTACCGAGCTATCGGCGGATACCGAACTTTTTAGCAAGCAACTGGAATATTGGACGGGAGTGGCTACCGTATCTGCGGACAGTGATGCCGGCTCCGGGTACTCTGCTGCAATCGGTAGTTTGTCCCAGTCCGTATCATTGATTAAAGGAGAAAGTTATGTTATCAGTTATAAAGCAAAGGGTACGTCTGTGTCTGTTTCGTGCGGTTCTTTCAGTGTTTCTCAACCTCTCACATCCTCTTATCAGAGATATACCCATAAGATCACCTTCAATGGCAGTGGTATATTTCTTATCAGTGGTACCGCAACCGTTTGTGATCTTCAGCTAGAGCGTGGGACCATCGCCACCGATTGGAAGCCTTCAATTCTTGACAATGACAAGGCAACAGCCGGTTTCCAGTCAATCAATTATATCGCCAGTGCGATCAAGGATGGATCTGTGGATATTCTTGGTGGTCTGATATTGGCCAATATGATCCAACTGGGTAATTACAAGAATGGCAAGTTACAGAAGGTCACAGCCGGAGTTAGCGGCATATACAATGACGATGATGATGTGGCGTTTTGGGCAGGAGGAAAACTTGAACAGGCGATACTGACTGTAATGAGGTTCCGTAATGATCCTAATTACCAGCCCACAGATACGGAATGGGCGAACATGGCGAACTTCGTTGCCACTCATGGCGGTGATGTGTTCTTAAGAGGATATATCTATGCTCTAGGTGGCAAGTTCAGAGGTGAAGTCAATGCGGAAAGCGGAATCTTTAAAAATGTAAAGTCACCTAACGGAAATTTTAAGATTGATGAGGATGGCAATATATGGATAAAGGGAGAGGGAGAGTTTAGTGGTACTGTCAATGTCATATCATCCAATGGTTACAAGATCGTAATATCCCCTGAGGATGAGTATTCCGTACCGTCTATCAGAATGTATGATTATAATGAGGAAGAACTGTTCAGTATCTCCCTACAGTACGGACTTGGAGGGATGATTCCCAGTATTTCCATGTTCGATCCTTCTAGCAGTGATAGATTATATTTCCGCCCGGATAGTATGGTCGCGGAGCAAAAAGGAAGTGACGGTTATATATATCAGACCCAGATAATGGGAGGACGCATAATTATGGTTAAAGGTTCTGAGATTGTATGGGATCAAAACCAATTGCCCAAATAAAGTGAAGTGATATGGAACTGAATACTATTAACAAAACAGGAACTTGGAGTGAGGCGGCAGACCGTCTTAACAACAACTTTAGCAAGACTTCTACCGAAGTGGAGAAGGTCAAGCAGAACGGTATCCGCAACAAGGGGTTGTTCTCTACTCTTGAATCACTGGAAGAGGCTGTTCCATCTCCTGTTGTAGGTGACTGGGCTGTTGTGGGTGACACCATACCGGGTCCTATATATGAATGCAAAACAAAGGGGAAATGGAGTCCTACAGGCACGACAGGAGGTGGCGGAAGTGTTGACTTGAACGGATACCTGACAGCCGAGGAGATAGACGATGTAACATCAATATTATAAGAGTTATGATAAGAATTAATTATCAGTCCGATTTTAAAATCATAGAGAAGAACTTGAACGGGGATGTGAATACTCCTTTCCGGTTCACTTACTTCAATCCGTTCAAGGGAAAGTTCATAGCCTCCTTTGACGGGCATGAGTATGTCGGTTGCAGCCGCATGGAAGACGGCAACCTGCTTGTCGCTTTTGACAACCCCTGTTTTTCTCCCGGTATGTTGAAGGTCAAACGTGAATACTTCATATCCGATTCCGACTTTCAGGATGGCATCTGCAACCTTGTTTCCGTTGAAGATACAGGAATCGTACTGACTACCGGGAAAACCGATGAAAGCACGGTGGAAATAACATCTTATCCCGATTATGCCGCATATAATACAATTCAGGCGTTCCCATTGTCGGATAATGAATATGAAGATGTGCTGAGTGATTTTGTACCTCCTTTGCCACCGGAAGAGGAAGAAGAAACAGTTACTAATCTAAAAATATAGGAGATTTATTATGGCAAAAATATATAAGCTGACCAAGGGTGGCCAAACCATTTACCCGGCTACCACAACCGATGCGGTGGTTAACCCGAATGGTCGCAAGAGCCTGACTACGGAAATATCCGAAATAGATGCTAGAATATCAGGGAAAAAAGAATACTCTGTCGGAAAAAATATTATAAATCCATCGAATCTGACAGATGGATATTATTTGAGGCAAGACGGAAGTTTAAAACAGCTCTCCTCATATTGCGTAACAGTCTACATCTCCATAGAAGGCAATACACAATATCATATTAGTAAGACAGGTGTTGGTGGAGCATATCACGTTATCTTTGACGATAATTTAAAAGTATTGACTGCAATTAAGGACGGAACTGTTACCACCCCTGAAAATGCAGCTTATATAAGACTGTCAATATCTAAATCTCAGTTGGGTGCAGCGCAGATGGAGCTTGGAGATGTGGCAACATCCTATGAGCCTTTTACCGACAACTATGATAACGAGCAGAAGTTTGTGAGGCTTGAAACACAAATGGCGGCTGATAAGACAGAACTTGAAACACAAATGGCGGATAAGAAAAGTGTTTCGTTGGGTAAGAACTTATTTAACAAATTAACCGTAAAGAATGGGTATTATATTGATGCCTCAGGTAATTTAAAAACGAATTCAACCCTGTCTTTATCTCACTATATCAAAGTCAATCCAAATACATCATATTATATCCAAAATACGAATACGGGCGGTGCATCAAATGTCTGGTTTGACAAAGAATTTAATGCGATAGAAGAAGCGGCCAAATCAGGCGTGACTACCTCACCGTCAAACGCTGCTTACATCAGATTAAGCATATCAACTGCTGTCATTGATAATGCAATGTTCTTTGAGGGAAGCACTGCAACATCCTATGA
>ERZ772878.530-NODE-530-length-35138-cov-3.84839_pt1 | contig 35138 bp, 48 predicted proteins | sample MGYA00580578_ERZ772878 | MGnify/ENA primary metagenome ERZ772878 (study PRJEB29015, sample SAMEA2737686) | human gut metagenome | biome: human gut; feature: human-associated habitat; material: faeces | place: China | collected 2012 ...
ATGTAGATGTCATTATTCGTAGATGGGAAGAATTCACAGGTGAGCAAGCAATAAAGCTAAACTAAAATAAAAGAAGCCGAGTGCGCTAACACTCGACTACTCAACGAGAACTATAAGCCCTCGAAGACACAGAAGCTAGCACGCGTGCGTTTCAGACAGTTCTGTGTCTTTTAGCATCATATCAGATGTAGGGGTGCTTATACAATGGAAAATGAAAACTTTGATTTAGACTATGAGATTAAAAAGGCTATAGAGAAGGCAGAATCGATTGACGAATACAAAAAGATTATTCGTGTTGCCTTAGGGAAGTGGCTTAAAAATCTTCAATCAGGTGAAATCAAGTTAGATAAAGTTTCCGATTTAAAGATATTGATTGAAGCAGACTTAATGTTGAAGGATATTGAAAATTAGAAAACAAAACTCAACCTAAAAAGATTGTGAGGTGGTGTATATTGAATGGCAAGGCAACGTGATCCAAGGCGTGACGAAGCCAAGAAAATTTGGTTAGATTCGAACGGTGAAAAGAAATTAAAAGAAATTGCATCTGAACTCAATGTTTCAGATTCTCAGATTAGAAAATGGAAATCAGTTGATAAATGGAGCGCTGAATTGAAAGGTAATGTTACCAATGCAAAAGGTAACGTTACTAATCAAGGTGGCGCTCCATTTGGTAATCAGAATGCAAAAGGTAATAAGGGTAATAGTCGTGCATCACCTCCGAAGAGAAACAAGAACGCACTCAAAACAGGTGAATATGAAACGATATTTGCTGATGTTTTATCAGATGAGGAGAGGATGATTTACTACAGTTTCGAAGACGACCCGCTTTATATCTTATCTGAAGAAGTTCGTCTATTAAAGATAAGGCAACTTAGAATGATGCAACGTATTAAAAAAGCTGAATCTGGTCTAAATGAAGAAGAGATTGAACGACTACAGCAATTGCGAAAGATTAAAACGCCAGTAGATGTAAATGGGAAAATGCTTGAAGTCAAAAGAGAAGTGATGCAAGATGTTCAAATTACTAGAAAGACTCATCGAAAGATAGATGATATTTTAGCCATCGAAGCTGGCTTAACTAGAATAAGCGCACAGTTAACTCGAGCAATTAAACAAATGACTGAATTAAATGTACAAAGCAAACGAGCAGACTTGATGACAGCGCAAATGGAAAAACTCAATGCTGAAATTCGAGAGCTGAATGGTGACGATGATGCACCTGAATCAACGGTCATCGTTGATGATATTCCATTAGTCGAAAGTGAGGTTTATTCAAATGGCGATGATGGCCAAGAAGAAACAAACTCAAATTAAGCTAACTGGGATGATTAACCCACATTTTTATAAGATTTGGCATGCAAAGTGTCCTTATATTTTGATGAAAGGTGGGCGTGGCTCCTTTAAGTCATCAGTTATTAGCTTAAAATTAGCTACAGAAATGAAGAAACACACTCAGGCTAAACATAAAGTTAATGCAGTATGTATGATGAGCCAACACAAATACTTGCGTGATGCTGTTTACGAGCAGATAAAGTGGGCGCTTTCCATGCTGGGTATATCTAAAGAATACAGATTTCGTACATCTCCACTGCGAATTATCCATAAAAAAACAGGTTCTGCTTTTTATTTCTATGGCGTTGACGACCCATTAAAACTTAAGTCTAATGCAATCGGTGATGTTATTGCATTGTGGTATGAAGAAGCTGCTAACTTTGAAAGTGCAGAAGTATTCGATCAAACGAACGCCACTTTCATTCGTCAACGTTCACATTGGGTGGATCAAGTGCAAGTCTACTATTCATGGAACCCGCCTAAAAATCCATATGATTGGGTAAACGAATGGGTAGAGAAATGTATGAGGTTAGATGACCATTTAGTGGACCACTCAACTTATTTAGATGATGAGCTTGGCTTTACTGATCCGCAACAATTAAAGCTCATTCAAACTTATCGTGAAAATGACGAAGATTATTATAAGTGGCTGTATCTAGGTGAAGTAATTGGGTTAGGTACGCTCATCTATAATATGGATCACTTCCATCCGATTGATGAGTTGCCAAACGATGACTATATTACACAAATAAGTTTCTCTATTGATAGTGGTCACCAGATTTCTGCTACTACATGCGGTTGCTACGCTATTACGAGGAAAGGCAATGTAATTCTATTAGACACTTATTACTATTCGCCAGAAGGAAAAGTGAATAAGAAAGCACCAGACGAACTAGCAAAAGACTTACATGAATTTATTGAGAAGTGCCAAACAAAATATAATAAATTCGCTTATAAGATTACAATTGACTCGGCTGAAGGAGCTTTAAAAAATCAATACTATAAAGATTACGGTACAGCTTTTCATGCAGTAGCTAAAGCAAAAAAAGTGGATATGATTGACTACGTTCAAAACTTACTGGCTCAAGGTAGGTTTTTTTATTTGGACACAAAGGCTAATCAAATCTTTATCAAAGAACATCGAGATTATCGATGGGACGAAGATACATTACAATCGGATGATCCTAAAGTTATTAAAATAGCTGATCACACATGTGACCAGTTCCAATATTTTGTGAAAGACAATCTCGGTGACTTGGGTCTGAAATGGTAGGTGAGAAAATGGGAGTGTTGCAACGAATTAAAAACTTTTTTAGGAAAGGAGTGAAACGTGCAGGTATGCAAATTAACGGTAGAGAACTTGGAAAGATTACAGATCATCCTAAAATCGGAATTGATCCAAAGGAATATGAGCGAATAGCAGAAGACTTTCGTTATTATGCTGCTGACTTTCCGCAAGTCAAATATATTGACTCTTACGGTGAACGTATGAACCGCCAATTCAATTCTTTGAATGTTGCTAAAACAGCTTCAAGGAGATTAGCAAGTATTATTTTTAATGAGAAATGTAAAGTAACGCTTAACACACCAGACACAAAGACAGAAAACACTACCAATTTAGATGAAGCAAATGCCTTCTTAGAAAAAACGCTATACGCGAATAACTTCTATAACTTATTTGAACTGAACCTTGAAAAAGGTATTGCGGCAGGTGGTTTTGCTATGCGTCCATATGTCGATAATGATGAAATTAAAATTTCATGGATTCGTGCAGATCAGTTTTATCCACTGCGATCAAACACAAATGAAGTTAGTGAATGTGCAATAGCAACACGTTCAATTCAATCAGAGGGCAATATAAACTATTATTACACATTGCTTGAATTTCACGAGTGGGTGAACGGTAATTACGTTATCACGAATGAACTATATAAATCAGAATTAGAAAGTTCAGTGGGAAAACAAGTACCACTCGAAACGATTTATCCTGATTTAGCAGAAACGGTAACGTTGGAAGGACTCAAACGCCCACTTTTTGTTTATTTCCGCACGCCTGGAGCAAATAACAAATCGCTAGAAAGCCCGCTTGGATTGGGTATTGTCGATAATGCTAGAGAAGTATTAGACACAATCAATTCTACTCACGATCAATTCACATGGGAAATTGACATGGGACAACGTCGAGTAGTAGTTCCTGCAGAATTCTTAAAAACAGATGAAGCACATCCTCCGATGTTCGATAGTGGACAGAACGTTTTCGTTGGTATGTACGGCGCTGAACGTGTAGGTGTACAAGACATTACAACGGCTATTCGTACTGTTCAATATAAAGATGCTATTAGCCATTTCATTAAAGAGTTTGAGGTTCAAGTGGGATTGTCAGTTGGTTCCATGAACTATGCTGATGATGGACTAAAAACAGCCACTGAAATTGTTTCTAATAATTCAATGACGTATCAAACTCGTTCAAGCTATTTGACGATGGTGGAAAAAGCTATCAATGAACTGATTCACTCTATTTTTGAATTGGCAGGATACAAAGAATTCTTTAATATGCAAATGCCACTCATTGAATTAGAATACGAAAGTTATGTTGTTAACGTGAGTTTTGAAGATGGCGTTTTTGTCAATCAAGATAAACAGCAAGAAGATGACTTGAAAGCGGTGGTTGCTGGTGTCATGCCGAAAAAACCAAAGCTTGCCGCAACAGAACTTCCCGACCTTGATCATGCCGAAAAAACAATTTTTAATTAGAAATTATAATCTGACTGAGGAAGAATTAGAGGAGTGGTTAAGTGATTTAACCAACGAAATGCCATCGCAAGAGGCAGGAACTAATGACAGACGGAATCAAGATGCTATGTTCGATGTAGGTGATTAGAGTGATTACTCCAGAAAAAATGCAAAAACAAGCTGATGCGATAACGAACGTATACTCGTTACTAGAGGATAAAATCTTTAATTTAATTATTAAGACATTGCTTAAGCGCGATATCAGTAAAGTTGATAAAAAAAATGTGATGCTTTGGCAAATTGAACAGCTTAATTTAATGGGTGTGTTGAATGATAAAGTCATTAAGTTGCTAGCACTTTATACAAAGTCATCGCAAAATCAAATTAAGAAATTGGTTTTTGATAATGGAATTCAAATTGTGAATGAAATAGATAAAGAATTAGAACGTATGCTTAAAAAAAGTGTACCTGTCACGAAAGAAATAAATGAAATTCTTGATTCATTTCTAAATCAAACGTTTCTAGATTTGAACAATAATGTTAATCAAACGTTAATCACTTCAAATTATAGTCAAAATTCAACGATGAGAGCTTATCAAGCAATCATTAAGCAATCGACCCTAGAAACCCTAACTGGTCTAAAAACGCATGAACAGGCTGTAAGAGATAATGTGTATAAAATGATCGATGAAGGACTTAAATCTGGTTTCAAAGACAAGGCTGGACGTGAGTGGTCGATGGAAGCTTACTCACGCACTGTAATTGAAAGCACTACACATCGAACATTCAACGATTTACGTTTAAAGCGAATGGAAGATTTCGATTGTGTCACTGCTTTAATGAGTAGTCATTCATCAGCGAGAAAAGCGTGCGCAGGGATACAAGGAGATTGGGTTCTTACAGTGCCAAAATCAAAAGCACCAAAAGAATTTCAACATATACCTTCAATCTACGATCATGGATATGGTGAGCCTTGGGGAACACAAGGTACTAACTGTTCTCATATTCTTTATCCAGGCATTCCTGGAGTGAATACAAATAATCAGCCTCAGTATGATCCCGAAGAAGTGCAAAAAAATGCTGAAATTAAACAAAAACAAAGAAAATTAGAGCGTGATATTCGTTACCAGAAGAAACGTTTAGCATCTGCAGAAGCATTGAATGATGAAGTAGTGCAAAAGAAGTGTAAAGATATGATTCGCTATAAGCAAAGTCAAATAAGAGAACTGGTCAAAGAACATGACTTTTTAACTCGTGATTATAGCAGAGAACAAATTCAATCTTAATTTTCGCCCTGAACATGGCGTTAAAAGGTTTATTTTTTATACTCTCGTGGTCGTTGCCACGTTAAATATTCGAAGGAGGAAACAAAATGAAACGTGAACAATTGAAAGAATTAGGTTTAACTGATGAACAGATTGGCTCTGTCATGGCCCTACACGGAACAACTGTCAATGAATTGAATAGTAATGTTGCAACTGCAGAGCAACAAGCGAATCAATACAAAGAGCAGTTAGATGCGAACCAATCCGAACTCGATGCTCTGAAAAAGTCGGCAAAAGGTAATGAAGAACTTACCACTCAGCTGTCTGAGCTTCAAGAGAAGTACAATCAGGCTAAATCTGATTCAGAAACCAAAATTGCAGAAATCAAAAAAACATCTGCTGTTGAATTGGCTTTAACTCAAGCAGGCGCTCGAAATATTAAAGCTGCTAAAGCTCTGTTAGATAACAAAAAATTAGAGCTATCAGATGAAGGAATCAAAGGACTTGAAGAACAACTAACAGCACTCAAAGAAAGTGATGCTTATTTGTTCGAACAGGACACATCTACTCCGCCACCAGCTGACAAAAAGGCAACTTTTGACGGTAATGCGTCTGGTACTGCTACACCAAATCAAGACGATGCAACTGCACAAATGATTGCTGCAATGACAAACGATATTCCAAAATAAAGAAAGAGGGAAAATACACATGGAAACATCAAACAAAATGATTTTACCAATGAAACTACAAATGTTCGCTGATAATGCTACTTTGAATTATGCAGAATCATACCAACAAGGACTACAAAAACGTTATTCAGAAAATGGGATTCTATATTCTCAAAAATTATGGAATTCTCCATCGAATGGTTTATTAAAGTGGGTAGGAGCGAAAACCGTTAAAGTTCCTAAATTGCTAATCAAAGGCGGACGTAAAGACCGCACACGTCGTTCTATCACAACTTCTGGAGCTAACTATGAAAACAAGTGGGAAATTTACGAATTACAAAATGAACGTTACTGGGATACTCTGGTTGATCCATTAGACGTCGATGAAACGAACTTTGTTACTTCAATTGCTAATATTACAAAAACATACAATGATACAGAGAAAATTCCTGAAAAAGATAAACAAATGTTCTCGTCTCTTTTTACTTTGAAAAAAGCAAAAGATGGTGGAAAAGGAATCACTGAACTTGAATTGACTACTGAAAATATCTTGACACAATTTGATGAAATGATGACAGCAATGGACGAAGCAGCAGTTCCAGCCGTGGGACGTTCATTATACGTTACACCAACTGTTAAAAAAATCTTGAAAAACGCTCAAGGGTTACAACGTACTTTATCTGTTCAAAACAATAACGGTGTTATTGACCGTGTGGTAAACCGTCTAGATGAAGTAACGATTGAACCAGCTGTGCCGTCAGCATATATGAAAACTCTTTATGACTTTACTGTAGGTGCAGTTGAAGACCCAACGGCACAAACTATCCAAATGATGCTAATTCACATTCCATGCATGTGCGCACCAGAAAAATATTCGTTTGCTGGTTTAGATAAACCATCTGCTTCAACTTCAGGTAACTATTTATACTATGAACAATCATATGACGATGTAATTTTGTTTGAAACCAAAACAGATGGAATTTCGTTTGTTGTAACTCCTGCACAAACAAGTGGTGGAGGTGAATAAAAATGAAGGCAAAAAAAGGGAATCGAGTGATTGCTGTAGATGACACTGACAAAGATTTTTATAAAGCTCAAGGTTATGACATTGTCGAATTAGACGAATCTCAAACAGCTTATAAAGTTGTCGAAACAGCAACTGGCGGAAAAACATATACTGTTAAACAGTACAATGCATTGTTAGCTGAAAACGAAAAATTGAAGCAACGCATTGCAGAACTAGAGAACAGTAACGAACCAAATCGTGACGAGTTAAAACAAAAGTTAACAGAATTGGGTGTAGAGTTTGCGAATAACACTTCAACTCAAAAACTAACTGAATTGCTAAAAAATGCTGAAACAAAAGGAGAAGTTGAGTAACCTCTCCTTTTTGTTGTGAGGTGCTTAAATGAGCTATTTAACATTCGAAGAATACAAAAAACTTCGTTTCAATAAAATTCAAGATAAAAATAAGTTCGATGAACTTGAACCATACGCTGAACAGCATATTGATCGTTTAACATCTGACTATTACCTAATAAATAAATTAGAACTCGATACAAATAGCTATCGAGTTCTAAAATTTAAAACGGCAATGGCCATTCAAACAGAATATCTTTATTCGATTGGTGGTAAGACTTCTCTGCAAGAGTTGTTGAGTAGTTCACCATCAAGCGTTAGCGTTGGTCGGATGCGTGTTGAAACAGGAAACTCTAATTCTGCTACTTATGGCAGAACTTTAGTTTCGTCTGAGGCATATGATGAGTTACTGCGAACAGGTCTTTTATATAGAGGAGTTGATTATAGATGATTCCACAGATGCCAAAAGAATTCTGTAATCAATCAATTATTCTTCGTTTAAAAAAAGGAAGCGACAAATGGCAAAAGCCGATTTTTGAAGATGACATTACTATCGAAAATATGATTTTCCAACCCCAAACAGTTTATAGCGGTTCGAATAATAATAGGAAAGTGGTAGCAAATGCTATCGCTTTTTTATTTTCTAATGTTTCAAGCCCTATGCCTGAAATTTCAAAGGATCACATAGGTTCTGAGATTATTTTTGAGGGTAAAACTTATTCTTTAGTAACTATCGTAGACAATCGAAATCCATTTAGTAACGAAGTTTATTCATATGAATTGGAGGTGCTGTGATGCTTCATGTAAAAATTGATAAAAATGGAGCGGAACGAAAGCTCTCGGTCGTTAATCTAGAAAAAGCTTCTTACTTTATGACTAGCCAAGCTCATGCAGATATGAATCTATACGTGCCGAAAAGGGAAGGTCACTTAAGACGTGATTCTTATACTCGCGATAATCATATTATTTTCATGGCTCCATATGCCAAAACGCAGTTTCGAGGTCTAATTGTTACTAAAACAGGTCGATTAGTTCGTATCAAACGATACACGACTCCTGGAACAGGTAGACGCTGGGATTTACGTGCTAAGTCAAAACATATCAATGACTGGCGAAAGGCGTTCATCAAAGGGGGACAACTATAGTGGATCTCTTAGAACGATTAGCCGATTCTATTGATTCTGTTAAAGGAATACCGATGCCGTGTTCAATTGGTTTCTTAAATGGTGAAGATACCTTGTGTGTGTATACACTGCCAGGAAGCCGAACGACAGAAGAATACTTTGACGGGACTAAAGAACGTGAAATGCTTTATGAAATTGGTTTTAATACAAAAGACCAAGAAAAAGCGAATAGGGCTCTGTGGCTAATATCAAATTATTTAGAAGAACTGACTTCGATTCAATCGGAAAATGATAGTTTTGAATTTATTGGAATTGAAATAAGCGATACTCCTTTCGTAAGTGAACAGGACAGCGAAGGGGTATCAACATACTTACTAGATGTAAAAATCATGATTCATCAATTTTAGGAGGAATTTACTAATGAAAAATATTTTACCAATGGACCTACAAACATTTGCTGACCCAGCTCCAAGCAAAGAGTTTTTACTAAACTTTAAAAATAAAGTAGAAATTGACGTAGCTGGCAATAAATCACTAGATGCAATCGAAAGTGCAGATTTTGCTTTACTTGCAGCAGGAATTAGCAATATCACACCTGCAGCAGCTGATACAACTGATGCTACTCCGTATTATGACGGAGAAGGATTCACTGAATCGGAAGTAACAGGTAAAAATATTACATTTGCTATTTCTGGTCATCGTGTTTTCGGTGATAAGGCGCAAGATTTTGTTGCAAAACATTTCTTGTCAATCGGTGACAAACTTCGGACGCTGGCTCGTTGGACTGATGCGAAAGGGAATAAAGTTCAAGCAGTTGTTACTATGACATCTATCGTGCCATTTGGTGGTGCTGCTAATGCTAAGCAAACATTTAGTTTCACTCTTGCATTCAATGGGAAGCCGGTCTTAGAAGAAGCGGGGGAGTAATTAGCCCCACTAGTGTAACGTTGAATAAAGCAACGTTATCACTTGCTGTTGGGGCAAATGAGACGCTAGTAGCGACTGTTCTACCTGCAAACACAACAAATAAAAATGTAACTTGGTCAGCTGTTGATTCTACAATCGCCACAGTTGATACAAAAGGTAAAGTAGTTGCTGTTAAAGCTGGCACAACAAAAATTACAGTAAAAACGGTAGATGGAAATAAAAGTGCTGAATGTGCACTTACAGTCACCGCACCATAAAACTATTTTAGAGCAGATGAACGATTCGTTTATCTGCTCTTTTATTTCAGGAGGAAAACATGGCTATTAACAATGTAATTGACTTAGATGCTAAATTATCGCTAACAAAATCTATGAAAATCGCAGGGAAAGTATATGAAGTTCAAATTTCAGATGAAATTGACAAAACTTTAACCGATTTAACGACTATTGATATTCCAGATCAATTAAAAAATATGACTTCAAAACTTGAAAAAATGGATGAAGATGATAATGGAGCTAAAGAATTCAAAGAATTTACTCAATTTGAAATGGATGAATTAAAAGATAAAGCTGTAACTACTCTAGATGTGATTCTTGGGAGTGGTGAAGGTAATCGCGTTTATAATTTTTACAACAAAAGTACAAAAGCCCTTTTCACAATTATTGGATTGCTTGAAAAAGAGCTGGAAGAAGTTGTTTCTGAACGCAGTAAAACAGCAAAAAAACATTACAAAAATAATCGTAAGAAGTGATTAGATGTTTGATCTAACGAGAAAACCAGAAACAACAGTGATTATTTCAGGTAATGAATATCAAATTGATTTGTCTTTTGACACTGTTATTCGATTCTATGAACTAATTGACGATAAGAATTTGGAGTCTATAGAAAAAATAATTCTTGGGTTCAAATTGTTTTATATCGATTCAAAAAAAGCGGAAGATACATTCACTTTTGAAGAAATGCAACAAGCTATTAACGACATAGTTGACTATATTCAATCGAATCCATATGGAAGCATTGGAAGTGAAGGAGAATCGACTGGTCAGGATTCAAATATGAATTATTCGTATTCTCAAGACGCTGGAGCTATTTACTCTTCGTTTATGGCAGATTACAAAATCGATTTGTTAAACGAGCAAGGTTCAATGCATTATCTAACTTTCAAAGCGTTGATGTCTGGCTTAAGCGAAGACACTCAATTTCAGCGGATACTAGCGATTCGGTCAAGAAGCGTAGCTGGTTTAGAAGGCGAAGAACTAAATAGCTTATTAGAACTGAAAAATTATTATGCTCTTGAGTCTGAAAAAACAGTTAACAGTCTTGATGATCAACTAGGCGATATGTTTTCTATGTTAGCAGCACAAGCCAAATCATAAGGAGGTGAGTGTTTGAGCGCAGATGCAACAATAAATATTGATGTGATGCTGTCGAATTTACCTAAATTTAAAACAGACGTTAGTTTTGTTGATGACATATTAACAAAATTGGGAATGAACACGGGTTCAAAAATTGATGATTCATTTAAAGCTGAGACCGCAAAAGTTACAACAATTGCCAAATCAACAAAAAAAGATGTCGATCAAACTTTTGATAAACCAGTTAAGTTCACAATCAAGGCTGATAATTCGGATGCTGAAAAAGACGTCAAAGAAACAAAGGCTTTTTTAAAAGGCATACCGAAAAGCAAAATAACTGAATTAAAGGCGGACAATGACGGGGCATCACTGAAAATAAAAGCTACAAAAGAGGGTATAAGCAAGATACCTAACAAAAAAGAAACAGTACTTAACGCAGATGCTTCACAAGCAAAAAACGAAACAAAAGAGCTCGGTGATACTGCTGAAAAAACCGAATCTAAGTTTATCAGCTTGAAAGATAAATTATCAATTGGTGCGATTGCTGGTGCTTCTTCACAAGCGTTGCAGATTTTAACAGGTAGTTTTTCAGATTTGATCGGTGAAACTACTCAATCATCTGACGCAATGGACAAATTCAAATCTACGATGCAATTTGCTGGCTTTACAGAAAAAGAAACAAAAGAAGCTGCTAAATTTGTAAAAAAATATGCAGATGACACAGTATATGAATTGTCCGATATCTCGAATACTACCGCCCAGTTAGGGGCGAATGGAATTGCAAATTATCAAGAGCTAACAGAAGCAGCGGGAAATTTGAACGCTGTGGCAGGTGGTAATGCTGAAACATTTAAATCAGTAGCAATGATGCTTACGCAAACAGCTGGTGCAGGAAAACTAACCACAGAAAACTGGAATCAAATGGCTGATGCCATTCCCGGTGCATCAGGTAAAATGCAAGAAGCGATGAAAAACAACGGTGCCTTCACAGGAAACTTTCGTGACGCGATGGAAGAAGGTCAAATATCAGCTGAAGAATTTAGTAAAGCGATTGTTGATTTAGGTATGACCGATGTAGCTGAAGAAGCTGCAAAGTCTACTAAGACTTTTGAGGGTGCAATGGGTAACCTCCAAGCGAATATCGTTACTAAAATGAACGAGATTGTTGATGGCATCGGTAAAGATAAACTTACAGATATCATCAGCTTCATATCAGACAATACTACTAAATTATTTGATTCTATTTTGAAAGGCATAGATTATTTAAACGATAATCAGGATAAATTATCGAGTATCTTTGATAATTTGAAAAAGATTTCTAAAATATTTTTTGGTGCTGCGTGGGACACGGTTCTTGATATTATTGAAAAACTCACTGGCAATTTTAGTTTACTTTCAAAAGAAACTGGCAAAACGAAAGACCCATTACAACGATTTGATGATGTCTTAAGTGCGTTATCAAAACACGAAAAAGGAATAGCTCTTTTAGGAAAAGCATTAACTACCTTATTTATTGCCAACAAAATTGTTGGTGTGGCTACAGCTTTTGGGAAACTGCTTGATATATTTGGTGGAACGGCGTTACTTGCTAGTCCAATTTTTCTTATACCTGCCGCAATTGCAGGAATTGGATTTGCATTTTATAAAGCATATAAAACAAGCAAGCCATTTCGTGAGTTCATAGATGGAATTGTCGATGCAGTAAAAAACTTTGTAGAGGTATCTTTGAAGAAGATTAAGACCTTTTTTAAAAATATTTCAGAAGGATTTGTTGAATTTAAGGAGTCGGTTACAGATAAAGTTACTAGCATCAAAAAAAGTATCAAAAAGGTTTTTAACTCCATTATCGATTTCTTTAAAGAGGACTGGAAAGAAGTATTAACATTCATTCTAAATCCAATTGCTGGTGTAGTTGCTCTATTGTACAAACACAATAAGAAGTTTAAAAAGTGGGTAGATGATCTACTTGATACTATCAAAGATGGATTGAAAGCTTTTAAAAAGAAAGTTCTTGATCCACCATATGATGCAATTACAGACTTGATTGATAAAATAGCTAAAACTTTTTCAAAATGGATGGGCAAAATAGAAAAAGCCCTAGAAAAAGCGGGTAAGAAACTTGGAAAAGCTGCAGAGGTAATTTTTTGGCTTATCTATGGTCCAATACGGCTAGTCGGCAGAAAAATAAAAAAAGGGTTCGATGAAGTTGTTGAATGGGTAGAAGACAAACTTGAAAAAGCAGGAAAAATAGTTGGGAAGGTTGTCGATAAAATCTCTTCAACAATAAAAAAAATATTTAATTCTTTATCAAAATCAGTAAAAAAATCAATGGAATTATTTACTGAATATGTTATTGAGCCTGTGGATTCAGTTCGAAAAAAAGTCGTTAAAACAATTAGTAACTTAGTAGATAAAGTAGTCGATTTCTTTGTTGATTTAGTCAATATTACAAAGCACAAATGGAGAGAAATAAAATCCTCGATGGAAAAACCGGTTGACGATGCTAAAGAAAATGTCTCTAAAACCATCAGCAAATTAAAAGAAAAAATAGCTGAAATTTTTGACCGTATCAAATCAACAACTAAAAGCGCATGGAATACAATTAAGCGCTACACAGTGGAACCAATAGAGGACGCCTACAAAAAAGTCGTTAAAAAAGTTGGAGAAATTTACTCTGGTGTGACCAAATATTGGAATGATTTAAAGGACAAAACAAAAGAAAAATTCGATGAAATTGTTGACTATGTTAAAAAAGTCCCTGGTCGTATCGGCAAAGCTTTTAAAGATGGAAAAGAAGCAATCGGCGATGGTGTTAAAGCCGCAGCACAATACATGATAGATATTTTGAAAAAAGGTGTGAATGGTGTAATTGGTGGTATCAACTGGGTTTTAGAAAAAGTTGATGCACCAGATTCAGTTCGAATTGACGAATGGAAACCTAAGGATGTTGCAAAATTTGCTACAGGTGGTATTCACCAAGGTGGGTTGATGCTTGTTAACGATGGCGAAGGAGAGGAATTGGTTCGACATCCTGATGGAAGAATGGAAATTCCAAAAGGAAAAAATGTTTTGATGCATGCAGAAGCTGGTACTCAAGTATTGAATCATAGTCAAACAAAATCGTTTGCTGAAGCTTTCGGTATTCCAATGTATGCAAAAGGGAACGTGAGCAATCTAGGAGACTTTTTCAAGTCTGCTTGGAATGGAATAAAAGACATTGGTTCTGATGTTTTAGATGCAGTTCAACATCCAGTGGAGTTTGTTAAAAAAGCTATTTCGGAACATGTGAATTTTGATGCTACTCATCCAGTATTTGATATTGCAACAGGTGGTGTCAAGAAAGTAACGAATGGCGTTATGGATTGGATCAAAGATAAAATAGCAAGCTTTGGCTCTGTTGGCGGTAGTTTTGATGGGGCAATGGCTGATAATGTTTATAAATATTTAGTCGATATTGCAAATCAGACCGTAAGTAAATTTGGTATGAGTGGAATAACTTCGGGTTATCGACCAGGAGACCCTTACTACCATGGAAAACACCAAGCGATTGATATTGCTTACCCTGCTGGAATGAATGGTTCAAGCAAGTATTTTGACCCTGCAAACTGGGTGTTTGAACACTTTGCTGATAAGGTTGGCTATGTTATCACACAAGGGAAAGTTCGAGATAGAACAGGCCAATCAGGACAACCAGCCACAGGTGAATGGGAACCTTGGCCAGATAACGATCACTATGACCATTTACACATTACAGGTAAGCTTGGCTCAGGTGATATTTATAAAGCAGGCGAAGGTGGCGGAAAAGGTTCGCCTACAGGTTCTGGCGTTGCAAGGTGGACTAGCCAATTAAAAGAAGCCTTGCGAATGAACGGACTGCCAACTAATGCTTCGTATATCAATGCTTGGTTAAGGCAAATCGAAACTGAATCAGGAGGCAATGAGCGTGCTGTTCAGCCTGGAATAGATCCAGATGGTGATGGCTCTGGTCCAGCAATGGGATTAATACAAGCTAAGAAAGGAACATTTTTAGCAAATGCGTTTCCTGGCCACGGAAATATTTTTAATGGTTTTGATAGCATGCTTGCTGGTATTCGATATGCACTGAAAAGATATGGTCCTGATATGCTCGCGGTCATTGGTCATGGTCATGGTTATTCAAATGGAGGAGAAGTATTTGGTCCTGAGTTAGCTATGTTTGGTGAAGACCCTGCTTATCCATATGAAATAAACATCAATCCTGCAAAACCAAGTGCAGACATGCTGATTCAAAAAGCGATTGTTGCAAGAGAAAGATACAAACCAGCTGTACAAGCGAATCAAGCAGTTTATTCAAATCAACATTCAAATGGCGGAAATGAGCACAAAACGATGAGTAAAAAAGATATTGAAACAATCGTTCAAGCGTTAAATGAAAGACCAGTGCGCGTCGAAAGTATTCTTGATGGTGAAAAAGTCAGCAAGAATTTCGATGAACGAGGTGGTAGTGAATTAACCAAAAAAATGTACATGGGAGGTGGGTTAAGTTTTGGAAAATAAAACACTCGTCTATTTACAATTTAGCGATGGATTATATAATCTTTTAGAAAACTATCAAATAAAAATTATCGATATCAAAGTGGGAATGCCAGTTCCTAAAAATGAATTTACCTCTTCATCTGGATCAAGAGGACAAAGATTGTCAACACACTCTTTTGATGCTTTTTCACTCACGTTTGACTTCGATTTTTTTGCTAAAACATTAGATGATTTAATACTCGTTGAAACGGAATTGAGAGAATTGTTTTTTCGTGAGACCGAATATTATTTTATTTATTCGAAAGAGCCTGGAAAGAAATTTCTAGTCACCGTTGATAGCATTACCTCATCAAAAAAAGCATTCTACATGGGAAATTTTTCTATTTCATTTAATGTATATAAAGGTTGTTCAGAGTCGTTGAGCTCTACGTTATCCAACTTTGATTTGAGCGATGAATGGCAATTTTCTCAAGGTCTATTAGCTGATGATTACAAATATCAGCATGATACGAGTCGATTTGATATTTTTAATGGAGGCAGTTTTGAAGTCAATCCGAGAGAGAGCTATTTACAAATAAAAATTGAAGGTGAATCTGAAGGGAATTTGACAGTTTTCAATCGAACCACAGGTGATAGATTCGTCTATTATCCTAGTCTATCTACCGATTTAGGCCAGACTTTGATTATTGAGGGAGTCTATCCAAAATTAAACGGAGTTAATTGTGGAATTGATACGAATCATGGGCTGATTAACTTATCTGAAGGGATAAATGAAATTGAGATTCAGAATATTACTCGTGTACGTTCGTCTTGGGATTTCAATTTCTTGTACAAGTAGGTGAGTCCATGAATGATATTTTAATCAGAAATTATGAAGAGACAAAAGAAGAAATCCTTATCGACTTCGATAAGGATTCTTTTGTTTCTAATTGGCAACAAAATGAAGCTTGGGAAGTTTCTTTTACAGTGCCAGAAACTTTGAAGAATAAAGCAACATTTGAGCTAATTGAATTTGAAAGTTATGTCATATTTGAAGGTGAAATGTACTCAATCAAGCAACTACGAAGATATGCAGTTGGTCAACAACTATTTAAAGCTGTGACAGCTACGCACATTTATTACACTATTCAAGATGGAAGACAATACAATGTTATTACAGGCACAAAATCAATTAGTGAGTTACTAACTCATATTTTTAAGGCAGGTAGCAGGGGATTTAGTTGGGAAGTTATCGATCCAAATAATGTGTTTCTAAAGAAAGAGCAGGAGAATTTTGGGAATGATAATTATTTGAATCTAATCAATCAAATATTAGCAGATTATGGTGCTGTTGTTATCCCTAACAACAAGCATCTTGTTTTTTATCCGTCATCAGAATTTGGTCAAGTTACTGAAGAACAAATTCGTTATAAATACAATACGGATGATGTTTCATTTGATATCGATACGTATGCTTTGAAGACTCAAATTCGTGGCTCAGGCAAGAAAAAAGAAGATGATACTTACTATTTCCCACCAGTCACTTATACAAGTCCTGTTTCAAAACAATTTGGGATTCGAATTCAAGATTCTATTGAAGATGAACGTTATACCATTCAAGGCAACATGCTTGAGTATTTAAAACAATCAATTCATGACTATCCAGATATTTCGGGTTCAGTAAGTTTAAACTGGGCAATCTCTTTGGAAAAAGGAGATAAGGTTTCGTTTATTTACGAACCTTTAAATATCAATACATTAATTCAAGTGGTGGGTATTACAAAATATCCTGCGTTGCCTAATAAACCACCCGAGATCGTATTAAGTAATACGAAAAAAACAATGACTGCTATTCTGGCTAATTTAACTAGGAAAGGACTGATGTGATTTGGGACTATTAAAATTAGTCAAAAATAGAATTTCTAGCGAATGGAAAGAAATTTTTAATCAAAATGTTGATTATTTGAATGGCTTAGAAACGAAGGTTGACTCGCAAAACGAAGCAACTAATAGTCGAATAGACAACTTAGTGTTAAACGCTGGGGGAGATTCACCTAACGAAGTGGTGGACGCACGAGTCAACAGCAGAGGTGAAAAATTTGCTACATTACAAGGAAGACTGACTTACCATGAAGACTTAGCAGACCAAAAAATAGCTGACACTGAAAAAGAATTAGAGAGTCAGAAAGAGCAAATTGGTCAGTTAAACGAAGTAATCGCAGGCTTGTACGCAGGAAGCGGCTCAAACGTGGATATTTATGTTTCTACAAAAAACGGAAATGATAAAACTGGTGATGGAACTGAACAAAAACCATTTAAAACAATTCAAATTGCTATAAATCAAATACCACTAATTAACACATCAACGTCAACGATTTGGATTGACGATGGGGTATATTTAGAAGATGTATTTGTTCGAGGAATCAGCGCAGGAAAAATAATTATTCGAACGATACAAAGTCCAAGTACACTCGATGTGACAAAATCAGATATGCCTGTGAAAGTCAGATCTGTATCTTTCTTCTATTGTTCTGGTTATTTTCAAGCCCAAGGATTAGAACTTGTAGATCAAGCTAATGCGCCTATTTACGAAGGGCGTAAGTACAGTTTTTGCTGTGAACAGGGAGGGTACCTAGCTTTATACAAAGTTAGAGTGGCTGAAAATACTAAAAGCATGAGCGACCATACTGCGAGCTACGTTGGCGGTATGTCGAAAATGCACATATACGATTCGTATTTTGCAAATCAAAATCAAATCAACGTTTCTCGATTGTTCGGTGAAACGAGAGCTTCAAGTACCGTGACTGGAGCTTCAAATAATATTGCGTTTGAGGCCGACAACGGAACCGTACGCGACGGGACAACTTCAACGTTATCTGCAACAACAAAACATAAAGCGAGTGCTCAAGGATTGATCATTGCGAAAGGGACGGTGTTAAGCTGATGGTTTATAAATTGAATGAGTCTTTAATCAAAATTCAAGCAGAAGCAATCAATCCAATTCAGACAAATGTCGTCTTTTGGTCGCACGACAGAAGCACAGCAAAACTTCGCTTTAAGCTGATGAAAGACGGCGTTGCTCAAAGTTTACCAGATGGAACAATCGTTCCAATCCGCTTAAAATTCCGTTCAGATACTGCTGAGGGCGGTTATGGAAGTCATGACTATTTAGCTACGATTGAAGATCGAGTAAACGGGATTGTGTCTATCGTGATTAAAGATAATCTGCTCGGATATGTTGGAAAAATCGAAGGTAGTATTTATATAGAATTTCCAAACGATCAGTCGCTAGACACGGCAGGTCGTTTTATTTTTGATATCAAGCGAAGTCCCATCGATGCCACAACGCAAGAAGTAGATGATTACTATTTTGAAGGATTCGAAGAAGTGATTGATCGTTTAGAAGCGATTAAAGCAGAGATGGATGCACTTGATTATAAATCATTTCAGAAACATAAATTAACTGTTGATGATGGAAGAGCGATGCGCTTAGCTGACTTAAATCCTCGTCCAATCACCATCGATGATTTAACGCGACCAGGTTTTTACTATATTACAAGTGCAGAATCAAATACCTTTATTCCAGCGGATCACTATATCCGACAAACTGGTATGGCAGGATCTGGTTGGATAACAATCTATCCTGGTGATACAGGTGGAGGAGTGGTTCAAGAGTGGTATCGAAATACGGCAAATGTGGTCGTTAATACTCGACACTTATATCGTAAACAAGAATCAGTTTCTCCTGTTACGTGGAACCCTTGGTCAGAATATGCGCAGACAAACAGCACGATGCTATCGAGTAGCTATTATCAAGGTGCAGCACATCGAATTGCTGAAGCAACCACTACCGGAAAACAAGCAACTAGTTATCTTGAATTAAGCGAGAACACAGGAATTTATTATTTAACCACAAACGAAAGTAAAGCAATGTCTGATTTTACTCAATTACCGCCAGAATTCATTTACGGAGTATTTGTAGAAAATATCCCAAATGCGTCAATTAACAACTTTTTACAACGAATTACCAGTAATGTTACGGATGGAGTATCACAACCACCGGTGACTTATTGGCGTGTCATTCAGAAAAAGGCTGATGGCTACACACCAACTAAATGGCGTAAAGTTGTTTCGCAAGACGATGCACAAATGCATAAACTGACAGGTGATGACGGCGCCGTCGTTCGTTTGAGTAGTTTAAGCCCTAAGCCAAAAAGTTACGAAGAATTCGCGCGTCTTTACACTGGTTGGTACTATTTATCGACAGCAGATAGTCAAACGATGGAAGACTATAGTCAGTTACCTCCAACATTGCAAAATGTCGGTGTTTTTATGCTGATTGGTGCAGGTATAGATGTAAATAATGCGACGCAAACATTAATTGCTAATACGACAGCTCAAACGATGGTTTATAGAATTGTTAGAAACGGTTCAGTACTTCCTTGGAAAACTGCAATGAATGATTCCAATACAGTTAATACTACAGAGCCTCAGTCGGTTGGAGGCGTTAAAAACTTCTTAGAAGTGCCAACGATTAATTCTGTATCTGTTCTTACTGATACAGAACTGCCTTTTGAAGCATGGTATGTTCAAGCTGTCTCAATTAAAAAAATAGCTGACAAAGGTCGCTTGCCGGTAGGAAGGGAAGCGACAACTATTGGCAAGCAATATGGAAGAAAAATGAAAAGTAATCCTTTGAAATGGAAGTCTGATCAAACGAAAGCGGAAGTTTTAAGAGATTGTAAGTTGTTTGTCGATGGAGTTGCAGTACTTGAGCTAGGAGGTTCGGCTGGGAAATGGGCGTACATTGATGTTTGGAACAATGAGGAGCAGACTCAGTACATTGGCACAGGATATGGCGTTGGCGCAGCCACTGAGGGAACTCTTTGGTACAGACATAATGTTGCTTTTTCAAGATATATGGAAATCAAAGCAGGGACACAGATTTCTCTTGGTTTATCAATGGAAAGCGGTAAAGAATTAATCTCAGGACAAATTATTCATTTCCACATTATGGAAATTATTTAGTGACAAGGGGGAAACAAGATGATGAGGGTTTGGCGATATGGTCGGACAGGTGGTAAAGAGTACGAAGTAGCAGATGATTTTCCAATTCAAGTGCCGTTTACGGATGTACCACCGCTTGAAGAAATCGAATTAGAAGATCAGTTTTTTATTCCATCAGAAGGACGATGGAAAGAAATTATTAACGGATTGGATAAAGAGAAACTAGACAACTTAACTGCTCTTTATCCTGTGCTACAAAAAGAAAATGAAGAATTAAAAGAAAAAGCGGATAGTTTAAGTCAACTAAACGCAAAACTTATGCTAAATGATCTTGCAATCAAACAAGAAAATGCAGAACTTAAAGCAAAATCAGAAAGTCTAGCTCAAATCAATTCAAAAACAATGCTTGCTTCATTACAAAATAGCAAAGACATTGAGTTAATTAAGCAACAATTAAATCCGACAGAAGGAGGCGAGTAATATGTTTAGTTTTGATGATGTCAAGATGATGTATGATTGGGGCTGTTTTACAGATGAACAAGTACAAGAATTTGTTCCAACCTGTATTACGGAAGAAGAAGCGGAACAAATTATTAGCAAATAAAATGTAAGGGACGTGCTCAACTGAGTACGTCTTTTTCTATGGTCAAAATAGAAAGTGAAGGGTGGAAAAATGGTGTTAATTGATAATACGTTACTTTTGGGAGAATTCAGAGGTTTATTGAGTAATTTATACATTCAAATTTTTGTTTGGATTGTGATTGGAGATATTGTGACAGGTATTTGTAAAGGGATTTTTATTAAAGAAACGAATAGCACGAAAGGTTTAATGGGGATTGTAAAACATCTATTAGTCGTTTCTTTGGTTTTGATTGCATATCCATATCTAAAAATTATGGGATTTGAAGGAGTAGCAACAGCTTTTGTATTTTCTTATATTGCTGTATACGGCATTTCTGTTATTGAAAATCTAGGACAATTGGGAATTCCAGTACCAGAATTCGTGAAAAGTCGGTTTAGTAAATTAAAAGAAACATCAGAAAAACAAGGTGAAGAAGAAAATGGAGGAGAAAAATAATGGTTAAAATTATTAATAATTCTGTTTGTCGTGGTGTAGCAGGTAAGCGTGCGGGAAATGTGAAAGGCGTTGTTATTCACAACACTTGGACGAATACGACAGCAGAACAAGAAATGAATCGTTTAGCTTGTATGTCAGCTAAACAATTAGAAGCTGGATTTGCACATTACTATGCAGATGAAAACACAATCGTTCGTACAGAGGACACGTTCAATCGGGCATGGCATGTGGCGAATACAGATGGTAATAATAGTTACATTGGTTATGAAGTACGTGGCAATCGTGAAACGCCTAAGGCAGTATTTTTACAAGCAGAACAAAATGTTTTCTGGCAAGCTGCACAAGACTTGCGTTTCTATGGTCTACCAGTAAATCGTGAAACAGTTAAATGTCATCATCAATTCTCAGCGACTGAATGCCCTAAACGCTCTTTGATGGAACATTGCGGTTATGATTCACCTTATGCAGTCCCAGCAAATATCACTGCAAAAATGCAAGACTACTTTATTTCTCAAATCAAGAAATACTATGACAATCCAAACTTGCAACCTGACGGTGGAAGCAATTCGAATGAATCAAACAACGATTATCCTAAAACACATGATGAAATTGTTGCAGCATCTGAACCAAAACACCAAGGTAACGCTTGGGGTAAACTTGATTTTTACAATGGTTACGCAAAAGAGCAAATTCGAGTTGCTGGCTGGTTAGTTCCTGATAAAGCAAATGGAGCAATTGGGGCTACGGCTTGGGTGCTATTCATGGAGCATGGTACAGGAAAAGAATTGACGCGTGTTCAATCGAAAGGCATTAAACGTCCAGATGTTAAAAAAGCATACAGCTATCAAGGTGGCGATGAACTAGGCTTTGACGTTACTGTTAACAAAAAACAGTTCAAAGGTAAGAAAGTCGATATTATCTTGCGACGTGCTAACAATGGCAAGAATGGCGAAAGTCCTGTGAACGACGTACGAATTGATGATATTTATTTGACATTATAAAAATACTTAGCTCATTGAAATTCAAAAAATAAATAAATGAAATCCTTTTTATAATACTCATGTTTTGTTACACTTTAATCAAGAGAATGAAAAGGAGAGTAAGACATGATTATTGATGATAGTTTTTTCTACACGTTGAGCAAGCCAAGTTTGGTATCATTTGCGTTTACTGATGAGAACAAAGAGGCTATCAATGATATAAAAGTGTTGAGAGAAAACGAATCTTTTGACTTATATATTAAGGCTATTTTCACAGGAATTAGTTCCCAGTATTTAAACTATAATGAACCTAGAGAAGCAAGGTACATTAACTTTTGTATATATGAAACTAATAAAAGTGGAAAAGGGTATAAAGTAATTCGTTTATTTTCAACACATTTAGATTTGGAACGAATGGATCAAGAGAACCTAAAAATAGAAGATAAAATCCTAACAGTTGACAGTAGTCTAATCCCTATCCAAGGAAGTTTCGAAGGAGAAAAGTTTGACGAGTTTTATAATTTCAGTAACACATATTTATCTTTAAAGATATTTTACTCTTCGTATAAAATTGACAGTATAGAAGATTTAGATAATGTTTTTTATGAACTTTATAATATTGTTTTAGATACAAAATTACCAATAAAAATGGTGAACGAAAATGGCAAATGAAAACGTAGTGAGTTTATTAGAACACAAAAAATTCAGGAACGAGCATGGTGGAGGAAGCTCAGGAGGTGGGGACATGACAAAATATGTCACAAAGGAAGAGTTAGATGTTTCGATATCTAAAGTTTTAACTGAAATCAATGAAAACCATGTCGAAACAACCAATTTGATTACTTTATCCAACAAAACTATTGATCATAATCAATCTATACTTGAAGAAAAATTGAACTATCAAAATGAAAATGTAAATAAAGTAGATGGAAAAGTGAATACGATTATAGGTATAGGAGTATCATCAATTATTATTCCTATACTTTTAAAAATTTTAGGACTTTAAATAAGCATCCTTCTTGGTGAAGGATGCTTATTTAATTTAACATCTTATCCATAAAATAAGGGATTACTTTTCTAGTAGATTTAATCTTAGTTTTGTTAATATCACCAAATCTTCCGTTAAATATTAAAGGCACATCAGCTTCGCCATACTCCGTAATGAGGTGAAGCTGATAATTTGGAATTCCTTCGCTTTCGATATATGATAATTTCAAGGCATCACCTGGTTCAATTTCTTTTGTTATGCCGGTACTTTGATAAACTATCTCGCCATTTTCTTTCATGGATTTATATCTCATAACTACTACTTTTATAGGCACATCGGCAGGAGATACCAAAACAACGTGAGTAGGGTTTTTATCTATTTCTACCTCATCAAAAATATTTCTTGGATACATGTTTTGTTCTGTATTTATAGAATAAAACTCTATCGAAACATCTTCATAATAGTTTTTATTTTTTAAAAATCCAAAACATAGGAATAAAATACCAACGACAATTAACAAAACATCAAAAATATCTTTAGGAGTATAATCTGGACCTAAGAACCAATTAAGAGAAGAATGAACTATTTTTTTCATGTATTTACTCAACTTTCAATAATATGTAATATATAGAATTTTATCATAATTAAAGCAAGTAAAAAGCCCTCAACCAAAATTGATTGGTTGAGGGCTTTTTTTATTTTTTACCAACATCATATTCGCCTTTACGATAAGCGGATAAATTATTAACTGTCCCGACAGAAATGGCTAATTTCTTAGCAACTTCTTGTGTCGTGTAACCACTGTTAAGCAACTCGTTAATTTTAACGCTTAGTGGAGTAGAGTAGACACCTGCAGTTATCAAAATTTTTCGTACTTTTTGGCGTGACATATTGTGATGAATAGCTGTTTCTCGAATAGAACTACTATTCAAGTAAGTGTGAACAATATCGTCCGCATTTACTTGAATAGTTTTTTTGTGTTTTTCTTCTAAGTCATTTCTGTATTTACGAGCAGACTCTAAAGTTGTAAATCCTCTTTTTTGATAGTGTTTACGATTGACGACTAAGTCTACTCGATATTTTTTTACTTCGTTTTGAATGTAGGAGGTAATACCTGCAAATTCTGTTTTCATTTTGCAATCTCCTCAATCGGCATTTACATAGTAAACATAAACTTCTTTATCCATAAAATTAACAGTATATACGTCTAGTGTGTCGTTAAGTTTAAGGTCATCTGAAGAAATAATTACTTTTACGCGAGAATGCTTATGCCCAAAATCGTCTGATAATACTTCTACAGTTTCACCATTCATAATTTTTTCTGGATCAAATTCTTCTAAATCGCCGTGTCCAAAATCTCTTTCTGCGTAGTCGTTTTCGATAAACGTTTTTAATGATTCGTATTCTTCCATGACAAGTTCCTCTTTTCTATTTTTAAGTAATTGTTCCATTTCATTGATATCTTCCTTGTTAGTAATTTTCAAAAATCCACGTGCGGCAGATCGTTTTCTAATATAGTTCATTTGTTCTTTATTTTTTTCTTGCCATTTACGACTAGCTTTAATTTGTGCGTCTGATGTCTTTTTTTCTGTCATTCTGTTCACTCCTTAAAATAAGTTAGCTAACTTAACTACGATTGAAATAATCAAAATTATCATCACAATAATTAAAAATCCATTTAATAATTTTCTTTTCATTTAAATCAATCCTTTCATATATGATATAATAAAAGGGAAGGGAGGGCTTTTCAGCCCTTAACCCTACTTGAGTAGCTTGTTCAGCAAATCTATTAACTTATCAATCAGAGAAAGCACTGCGATTGCTAATCCGATTTTAGTTGTAAGTTGTTTTTGCTGTTCAAGCTTTTTTTCTTCCCTCTTATCTTTCCGACTCAATCGTTTATCACCTCCTTGACTATATATTTATTATATATCGGATATAGATATAAGTCAACACTTTTACATAATAAAAAGCGAAAAAACCTTACTTTTATTTTGCCACCGATTTGCCACCAACAGCTAAGGAGTTTTCAGATTATTAGGATAGAGATAAGTCGATTTAAGGACATGAACAACCATTTGGGATATTGACGTTAAAACTTAAAGGGCGTTTTAAAATAGGCTAAGAAGAGCTGAGAGTTTATTTAGCGAAAAGAAGCCTTCATGGCTGTTCTGAAAATGGATGAGGATGAGCCGAAGAAGTAGCAAGGTTTGTTTGAAAATACTGCAAAAAATAGAGCATGTTTACATCAATTTGCCACCGGATTGCCACCGGTGGCTTTTTTGGTGGCAATTTTTAAGAGTTATTTCGCAAGTTTTCCATAATATCAACAGTTTCATTTCTCATTTTGTTTGTAACGTGTGAGTAGGTATCCATAGTGATAGAAATTCTACTGTGTCCGAGACGTTCAGATATTTCTTTCATTTTTGCACCATTTTCAAGCAAAAGTGTAGCATGAGTATGCCGAAGAGAGTGGAAATTGAAAGATATAGATAATGTTTTAGATATTCTTCGTGTATGTGATTTGACAGATGAGGGAGTAACTAATTCGCCATCTTCTTTTGTACATACGGCATTAGAATCGTGATACCATTTTCCGTATTTCATTCGATTTTCTAGTTGTTGTTTTTTATTCTTTTTAAGAATGTTTATCAAAGTATTGCCAATGAAGATTGTTCTATTTGAGTTTTTTGTTTTAGGAGTTCCGTAGACCCATTGGCGTTCTTTGTTTACCATTTGTTTTTCTACGGTAATGGTCTCATCTGAAAAATTAACATTGTCCCATGTCAGACCACAAACTTCACCTACACGCATCCCAGTATAAAAACCGATATTTAAAGGGATATAGAAGGGGTGTTCTTCTGGAGTTATTTCTAAGATACGTTCAAAATCTTCAAGGCTAATTATTTTTAAATCCTTTTTTGTAGTTGGCAAGTCTTCATATTTTGGTATTTTTACATATAACATAGGATTTTGTTTCAACAGTCCCCATGGATATACCGCCATATTTAAGGCATTTTTAAGAACGGAGTGTGTAATGGTCATCGTTTTCTTTGCGTAGCCCTTTTTAAATTCATCGTTGATGAAATTTTGCAACAAGGCAGGTGTTAATGCAGTCAAACGTTTTTTACCTAAACCCACATTTATATGATTTTTAATAGTGTAGCGGTAATTTTCATAAGTGTTATACTTCAAATTCAATTTTACATATTCTTCCATCCAAAAATTTAAGTATTCACTAACTGTTGTATTAGTTCCGATAAAAAATTGTCCTGTTTCATCAATGTCAGTCAATACTTTTCTTAAAGCAATTTCAGCTTCTTCACGAGTATCTCCACCAACTTTTTCGATTTTTTTTCTGGATCCATCTTCATTTATATCTTCAAAATAATAGTACCAACGTTTACCACGTTTCCTAACGCCACCACGCATGTTATCAATCCTTTCGTAGATGATTTGTAATAGTAAGAAATTTTATAATATTTATTTTTAATCTGATAGGGGATAGAGCAAAAATCGTATTCATAAATAAAACATACGAACTTATGTTCTTTGGTGCTTAAAAAGAAAAGCCCGAAGGCTAAACTATAAATCCAATAAACTTTTTTTCTTCATTTCAAATTCTTCTTGAGTGATTATTTCTAAATCAAGAAGTTCTTTATACTTTTTGATTTCGTCAGTAGCAGAAAAGTTTACTTTACTAGAAACTGAACCTTTATAGTCTTTTAATAGTTCAGTTGATTTTTCATAAACCTTTATACTATCTTGTACTGTTTTTTTACTAAAAGCTCTAATAATCACAGAGTTTGGATCTTCAGATGCTTGACGTGTAGTTCCAATCAAACCAACTTTTTGATTTCGAGCAGTTTCGATATTTGTAATAAACTGAATGTAGCCGTTAGCCATCATAGTAGCCTTCTTAAATTCAATAGATTTAATATCACTGAAAAATATTTCTCTATCACCTTTGATTCCTTGAGTTACAAATCCCATAGCAGTTTTCCTAGATATTACAACTTTATCTGAAAGAACCTTTACTATCCCGTTCAGCCCTTTTACACTCGCAATAATTTCATTATCCATCAAATTTCACCCCGTGATTACATATATTTAAATTAAAAATCTATAAGCCGAAGCAGGAAGACCATATAGAAGAGTTAAATCTTCAATTTTTCTCGGATACATTTGTGTATCTTCTTTATATAAATCAGTTATAAGATTAGCAGCAAAACAATTTGCTTCGCTTTCAGACTTGCTTCTTGAATTTCTTGTTGAGACATAATAGCTAGAGATTTCTTTGTGAAATAGGGCATGTCCAAGTTCGTGAGCACAAATATAAAATCTTTCCTCTGATTCTTTTAAGTCTTCATTTAAGAATATGAAAGCTTGTCCACGAATTTCTTGAAATTGTCCTTTTGGATTTTCTAGGAAGGGGACATACTTAATTTCTATATCCATTTTCTCGCTTATGGTAAATGGGTTAACAGAGTTATATTTTCGTTTAATATCCCGAACTAAATTGATAATGTCCATTTCCATAAGATCACTTCTTTTTCTCTCTATCTTTTTTAACAAGATCCCAAAAGGTTGCTGCAAGTATGTCTTTGACACGTTGAACCTGCTCAGGAGTCAATGTTTCTCCACCGTATGCCATACCTACGTTTGATTCCAGAAGTTTATCAAGTTCAACTAAATCATCTTTTGTTGCCCACTCAGGTATAGTTTCAGTGCTAACTGGAGAGTGTTCTTCAAAATATGAAATTGATACGCCTAATGCTATCGATAATTTTTTTAAAGTTTCGAGAGTAGGGTCTTTTCTTTCGCCCTTTTCAAATCTAGATATTTGCGATGCGCTCACACCAGATTTTAGAGCTAATTGATTAACCCCGAATCCTTTAGAGGTTCTTAACGCCTTCAGTTTTTCTCCAAATTCCATTTGAAAACCCCTTTCTGTATAAAATGATATAGCCTAATGGCAACAAAAGCAAAAAAAATTGTATTTTGGCAATAAAAAGTATTGCCAAATGACAAAATATGTATTATTATATTGTCATAAGGCAATAAGGAGGCGATCAAATGAAAACATTACTAAAGCAAAAAGAACTCCATTCTTTAATGAAAAGAGAAGGTGATGATCCATACTCTCTTGCTAAAAGAATGGGGGTTGCACCATCAACAGTATATAGAATTTTAAACGGTGACCGTGGAGTTGGCGGAGAATTAATCCCAAAATTACTTAAAGCTTTTAATCTTTCAGAAGAAGATTTTGATAAGCTTTTTATTTTTAGTGAAGTGTTGCCAAAAAGCAATAAGGAGGTAGTCAAATGACACGCCAAGAAAAAATAAACATCGTATTAGATGCAAGACCTAGATTGATTCATATCATCAAATGCGCGAATGACGATCAACTTGATCGTTTAGTTGAAGAAGTCAACAAAGATCTTCAACGTGAATTAGACGAAGCTTCATTCGCTTGATTCTAATTAAATTATAGCGAGAAAGCTTTCGTATTGAAATTACGTTGAGTAAGAAATGAGGGTGTTAAAAAATGTTAAGGCAATCAGTAATTATTGATGAATCGTTAACAGAGGTTATCAATAAGAACGGTGAAACAAAAAAGGAAATAGCGAGAAATATAAACGTTTCTCAACAGTCGATGAGTGACTGGACTTCAAAAAATGGAGCTAAGCCAGTTACATTGGAAAATGCACAAGTATTATCTGATTACTTTAGAGATTCAGATTTTACATTACAAATTATTCATGAGTTTTTTGGATTGTTCAAATCAATCGATAGCAACGTTTATCGAAGAGATCCATCATCGTTAGATAAATTGCAAATGATTGAATCTGATGAACGTATGCAAAAGAAAAAAGAGGTTGAAAAGATTCTACTAAAGCAAGTCAATTACTTAACTAACGATGATAGACAACAAATAATTTCATATGCTTTTGAATTTCTTGACGAAATTATGGTTGATGTCACTTTGATAAGCGCATTATGCGAGATTTTAGGAATTGATATTAGAAAGTTGAGTGAAGAAAGACTTTCTTACTGGATACAGCAAGGATATATGAAAGGATGATTTTAATGGAAATGTTAAAAGAATTTCCGACTAAAAGAATTGTGGTGCGTAGGCAAGAAAATCGAAGACAAATCGAAAAGTTAACTTATTCAGTAACAGAAGCTGCTTTAGCATTAACAACTAGCCCACAAAATGTTAAAGATTTGATTGAAATGGGTTATATAGGACGTATGAAAATTGGGGAAATAAGAATACCTAAAGCAGAAGTAGCACGATTTCTGGATAATCACATGAATGAAGATTTGAGTCAAAAAATCAAGGAGTTTAGAAAAAACAAAAAGGGGTGAAATCATGAAAAAAGATTTTCGCATGAACGTAAAAGGTGCGTTGTTTCTAATGCTTGTTGAATTAGTTCTAGCAATCATCAATCCGAAATTTGCAGGGTTCGTGTTTATGGAATTGTTAGTTCTTTACTTGATATTTCAAGCATTCAAAGAAGAAAAACGATTTACAAGCCAACAAAAAAAGCCAACTAGCGACGGCCATCGCTAATCGGCAACTAAATAAAACATCTAAGGAGATTTTATCATATGAACGAAAAAATTGAAAATTTAATTGCGGAATTACAAAACGAATGCGAGAAGGACAGCGTAGGGCTTGTTTTAGGATTTATTGATCCAGAACACGAAAATGGAGCGCTTATTTTTAATGGAACTTTTGGGTTACAGTCAATAGCTTTAACGATGCTAAATGACCGATTTAAAGAATCTATGAAAACAAACGATTGTGATTGCGCTATTTGCCGAGCAACAAAGGAGATGATGTTTCATGAATAATTTTGATTCATTAGGTGCTAGACAAGAACCTTTGGAAGATGAAATTGTTGGTTTTGATTGGCAAGGAGAACCGCTTTTTCAAGGCGAAATGGTTTACTTCATTGAACATGAATTTGTTCGAGAAGACGACTTGAAAAATTACATTGAAAAAAACGTTGGAAAGCCGGTGATGATGTGAGTGAAAAAACAGAAACTACTGAAAATAGCGAATTAACATTCAATGAAAAAGTGATTGCTATTCAAAATCAATTAAAAGCACCAAAAAGCCAATATAGTGATTATGGAAATTATCACTACAGAAATAGCGAAGATATTTTAAAAGCCGCTAAACCACTAAATGAAAAGTATGGTCTGCTCTTAACGCTAACTGATGAACCGATTTTTCTTGAAAATCGTTTTTACATTAAAGCAACTGCACGGTTGACGGACGGTGTTGAAACATTATGCATCACAGCTTATGCAAGAGAAGCAGAATCAAAAACAAAGATGGACGATAGTCAAGTGACAGGTTCTGCTTCATCATATGCACGCAAATACGCTTTGAATGGCTTGTATTTGATTGACGATGCTAAAGATGCTGATGCATTACAACAAGACAATCCAGAAACAAAAAATCTTCATGATGAATTTATTGAAACATTTAATAAGTATGTGGAACAGATTGCTAATGTTACTGGCAATCAAAAAGAAGTGATTGCTGCAAATTCATTAGGAAAACACGGATATGAAGATTTAGATCAAGTTTCTGAAGAGTTTTATTCTGAACTGATTGGATACTTGAAGCTTTCAGCTGTAAAAGCTGAGCAAAAATACAATAAACAACCACAACGACAACCGCAACAAACTAAGAAAAAAGCTTCATGGGGGGACTTCTAATGACAACAGAATTATCAACAGAGCTACTGTTTGACGTAGCTTACACACCAAGCACGATTAGTATCGTGAACGAGGATCAATTATCTGTATTGATTGATGCGACAGTAAAAAAATATGACAACCTAATTTTCAAAGAATCAGATATTAAAGATGCAAAAAAAGCTCGTACAGAGCTAAACAATATTTTTTCTTTGATTGATGATAAACGCAAAGAAGTAAAAAAAGAATTTAATGAACCACTAAAAAACTTTGAAGAAAAAATCAAAGAGTACAGTCAAGAAATCAAACAAGTATCAAGTAAAATTGATTCTCAAATCAAGGAATTTGAAACTAAAGAAAAAGAAAGTCGTAGAGAGATTGTTTTAGCTGAACTAACAGAGCAAGCGAACAACTATGGTTTGGATCCATTAGAAATTTCATTAAATCCAAAATGGCTTAATGCGACAAACTTTACTACGAAAAATAATCTTACTAAAAAAGTTGAACAAGAAATTTTAGCAACTTGTATCGAACTGAAACAGAAAAAAGATGGAGTCGAACAAAATAAGAAATTAGTCGAAAGCTATGCTAAAGCGAATAAATTAGAACCTCAAGCTTGGATGACGTTAGTTGACGAAGGACTAACCGCACCAGTTATTTTCAAAAAAATTGATGCAACAGCTAAAGAAATACTTCAACAAGAACAAGAAGAGTTGAAAAATGCCGAGGTTGAAATTAAACAGGCAGTTGAACCAAAAACAGCAGTCGAAGTTCAAAAAGAATTGCATGAGGATATAAGCGAAAAATCATTAGATGAACAGTTGTATTCATTCACTTTGAAAATTGGAGGAACAGCAAAACAAATTTCAATCATCAAAAAAACAATTGAAGATTTACATGTAGACTACACAGTCGAGATGGACGAATGAGATTTTTAGCAAAAGTTTTTGAAGTGAAAAACAACTGGTTACGAATACAATCAACGAAATTACTCAATCGTGATTTTTTAAATTTATTGTCAGACGGTCAAGAGCTTTATGTAGAAGTGAAAGTGCATGACAATCGCAAGATGTCTTCAAAACAAAATGCACTTTCACATTCTTTAATACGAGACATTGCAAGATATAGCACTGATGATCCAGAGAGAACAGAGATGTTGATGAAATATTACTACAAAGGTAAAACAGGGGAAAAATTTTCTCATAGTTTAGCAACGAAACAAGAAGCGAATGAATGGATTCATTTTCTAATTGATTTTGTGTTAGAAGCAAATGTTGAGTTACCTGGCGATTACATTTACTTGCTTGAAGACAACTACTGGTTTTACTCATGTTTGAAACATCGAAAATGTTGTATCTGCGGAAAACATGCAGACATTGCCCATTTTCAATCTGTGGGCTCAGGTAAGAATAGAAATAAAACAGATCACCGCTTGTTGCTGTTGATGGCACTATGTCGTGAACATCATCAATTGCAACATCAACAAGGTGTGAACTATTTTGTAAAAACGAATCGAATTATACCAGTGCGACTGGAAGAAGAAGACATTTTGAAACTCAAATTAACCTCTAAAAAGACGTTAGACGAGTTCAAACAAAACGAAGTACTAGAAGGCTATTTTGACTTAGAAGTAGCATGAATTTTTAGGAGATGATGATGTGGCAAGACCTACAAAAGACGGTCTTGATTATTTTCCTCTCGATGTTCACATCTTTGAAGATGAAAAAATAGAAGCAATTGCTGGCGAATTTGGTATCAAAGGTGAGCTTGCAGTAATCAAACTGTTATGTGCGGTATATGAAAAAGGATACTTCGCTGTATGGGATGAGCTGACAAAAGCAAAACTTTTGAAACGAATACCAGGCGCCAGCAAGGAATTGCTTGATCAAGTTGTAAACCGCTTGGTTACGTGGGGATTCTTTAATGAGGACCTGTTTAACTCGGCTAAGGTATTAACTAGTCAATCAATCCAAGCCACCTATTTTGAAGCAACAAAAAGACGAAAATCACCAAAACCGACTAAGTACGTGATTATTGCTAACAATAACTCACAAGATAAGACAGTTAATGTTAACAATAACTCGCAAAGTAAAGTAAATAAAACTAAAGTAAATCAAAGTAAATCAAATACTACTGAAAAAGAACAGTATTCAATCAGGATATATTCGTATCTTGAGCAGAATGGTTTCGGTAGTCCTTATGGCAACACGATGGGTCAAAATATTGATTTTTGGTTCAAAGACCTTGAAGAAGCTGGTCTAACCACTGAACAAGCAGATGCCTGGCTGATTCATGGTGTAAATACTGCTATTGAAAGTAACATTCGCCAATGGAAGTATTTGGACGGCATATTAAAAAATCGTTTTAACCTTAAATTATTTAGCAAGTCAGCTATCGACGGTGCAGAGGAAAAGCGAAAGAACAAGCAACCTACTGGTTATCAAAAAAATGTAAGGCGTGAAGAGCTTCCTGATTGGGTAGATAAACCACAAGAAGATGAAAAGCTTGATCCGCAAAAACAAGCAGAAATTGAAGCTAGATTTGCAGAATATAGAGCTAAGAGGGCAGGTGTGACAGTTGAATAAGATAGATGTCCCACCTAAAAAGAGACCTCGGTACTCATTGAGTGATGAAACCATAGCTAAGCTTGAATGGCTTTACGAACAAGAAAAGAAAAAGTCTGGCAAGCGTATTTATCAGTCAGACACACTAACAAAAATTATTGATGATGCTTACACGGTGAAAAAAGCATTTAGAAACTGAGGTGTTTAGTTTGTCAAAAGTATCAAAACGAGAAAAGAAAAAGGCAAGAATGAAGTTGCTCCTTTTAATGGATAGTGATCCAAAATGGGACAGAAAACCTGAAAAACGTAAATTAAGAAACCAATTAATGTCGATTATTGACGATAGTTTTGTACCAAACGACAAAGTTATTATCAGCCCAGAAGAGCGAGCAGAAGAGTATCTCAACAATCATCCAGAACTTGAAATTGAAGTTGTCGAAGCAATTAAAAACAACATGACGAAAAAACAAATAAAAGAATATCTTTCTTGCACTGATGTAATTATCAACGCAGTTAGACGTAGAAATGGTTTAGAAGAACATCGTTCTTCACATTTTAGCGAAGATGAGGAAACCATTAAAAAAGTTTATCAAGAATATGGTATTTCAGGTTTAAAAACTCATTACGGAGTTAGCACAACAACAGCTTATAAGTGGATAAACAAGTACAAGTTGCCTAAAAAAACAGGTGAGAGAATCTATCGAGTTATTTTTCCTGATGGTAGTTTAAAAGACTTTAGTAGCCAATCGGCGTTAGCGATGTTTGTTGGGCTATCTAAGTCAACCGTTAAACAAAAAATAAAAGACAAAACTAGCGATAGCGAAGGTCGCAGATATGAGAAGGTGAGTAAGTGATGGGCGACATGGGTGAGTACTGGCGAGATATTAAGCCAGTTTTGAAAGAAAAGCATAAAAAACATGTGGCTCGAATGGGCAATAGTGCTAGCAAAAACATTGAGCGGTTGGGTTATCCATTTACACATTACCCAGCGAACCATCAGTTCGCTATCGAAACTGATAAAGGTGTAATTGATTATTGGGGAACGACTGGGACTTGGATCGTTAGGAAAACGAGAAAAAGAGGGAAAGGTCTTCATAGTCTAAGAGAATTTTTGAAAAATAATGAGGTGTAATTCATGGAATTTATAAGCATTTATGGCGAAAGAATCAAGGGCAAAATCGTTAGCGAATTAGAAAACACAGTAGTCGTTGAAGACAAAAAAGGCGTTCGATATCTCGTTCATAAAAAGAGCATTGATCCAACACGCAAGAAACCGAATTTTGACTTGCTCACTACTCAAAGTTTTGGCAAGTGTCCAGAACACAAAGTGCAGAAAATCGGATATTACTAGGAGGACAGTAAATGAGTACAACAGAAATTTATGCAATCGAAAAAAATGGTGACGTTACGCCATACAGTTCAGCTCAAAACAGTTGGCTGGGTGGTATGCACGTGTGGAATAGCTTAAGTGATAAGTACGGTTTTGATGATAATTTGATGTCTGGCTTTAATAAAACTTGGGGCAATTTCAACAAAGGAATTTACGAA
>ERZ772878.534-NODE-534-length-34390-cov-11.5537_pt1 | contig 34390 bp, 34 predicted proteins | sample MGYA00580578_ERZ772878 | MGnify/ENA primary metagenome ERZ772878 (study PRJEB29015, sample SAMEA2737686) | human gut metagenome | biome: human gut; feature: human-associated habitat; material: faeces | place: China | collected 2012 ...
AGTATAGACAAAAACTCGGCCTATCGGCATAGTCCAAGATTTTGTCCGCACCCCCGAGTCCCAAATTTGATAGATGATCAACTCAAATATTTCCTTTATCATTATGCAAAGTTAAACAACAGACGCTTGGTCATTCTCGACCGAGATTTTATGTTGAAGTTACTGGATTGGTATATTGAGAAGAAGAACTTGTTAAAAATCCAATGGCGCTTATACACACTCTGCCTTATCCAATCAGCTAAAGCGAGGCTTGTAACATAGAAATGCCATAGGTTTTTTGAGCCTACAGCGTTTCTTGCGATATTCACAATTCCAAACTTTCCAGCCACTCGTCAAAAGATTTCTTGGAAACGCGGATCGCATTGCCTATGCGGACGATCCTGAACTCCTCCTGCTTGACGAGCTGATATGCGGTTGTGCGGCCGATGTTGAGCATGGCTGCAATCTGTTCCACGGTGTATGTGCGCGGTTCCGGCAGTGACTTTTTCTCTTTTTTGTCCATAGTAACCTCCATGTATTTGCCTTGTCATTTTGACTAAGGGAGTGGAGAATGGCAGTAGCAATCAGTTTTGGCGGGATGTCCTCTTGCTAAGAATTTGCTAATAGGACCACCCAACGGACACATAAAACTGCGTCAGAATAGGTGTTTTGCACCATAAAGTTCGTTTACTACAAGTCATTCTGCGTAAGGGATGATATTGGAAGTTACATCCGAACCGTGTATCACATGGTAAGCCATACTCCTAAGCATGGGGTCGGAGGTTCAAATCTTCTCTGGGACGCCAGCTAACAACGCCAAAAGCCTTTGTTTTCAAGGGTTTTCGGCTTTTCTTATATAAAAAACTGTGAAAAAACTCTTTCACTGTATGAGATAAAATCTCTACTCTAAAATTTGATTTTTGACAACCCCTCCGGAATCGAACTGCGGTTATAAGACAAAATCGCCAGCTAATGTTTAGCAGAAAATGGGCTGTTCTTGCTAATGAAAATGCCCTTCCTGCTAATCAGACCGAAAATCGTGCTAAAAAACCTGCTAATCAAAAAAGGCGGATGTTTTGAGTACCATGCTGTTATAGCGGATAAAATTGAATATCCTTATGTACATAGAGCGTCTATTTGCCCCGCATCGGGGATGGATAGGCGCTCTTTTTTGTCCAAAACCATGGGCAAATACAAGAGCTTGGAGGTGTTTTATTTGAGCAAGCCTGTTTATGCCGCAGACAAGCCGAGCGATTGCCATTACTGCTACTTCTGGACGAATGGCAGAAAGGGTTGCCGTCTGAGTAGAAATCATTGCTACTACTTAATCTCTTTGCCACCGAAACCCAAGTCGGAATGTGATGGCTGTCCCTATGGGCGAGATCACCCGTGCATTGGTTGGTGTACGAAGAAGGTTATGCGTGACGTGGGGCTTCGTTGATATGGATGCGTATGAACAGGAATACCGCTTCTGCTATTTTGCCCGATGTCCTTACGAAAAGACGGATACGACTTTCCGCAGCATACCGCTGACAACAGAAAGTTTTCTGCAGAAAGAAGGTGGTGAAACCGTGTGAGTTTCGATTATTTTTACGGTCAGCAAGGCGTGGATTTACTTCCCACCGTCCATGAGGGCGCAACCGTCCGGGCAATGGAGAAGAAAGGCATCCGCACCGAGAAAGGCGAGTTCAACCGCTGGATCAAGGCAACCAATGCCGTTATCCGGGACATCAAGAAGAAAATCGCTCTCCTGTTCGATTGGATTGCCGAAGCAAAAGCAGAGCTTGCCAAGCCGCAGGCACCCGACCTTGTTTCTCCACTGAACGCCTATTACACCCAGCGCAAAGCCGGGGCGTATTCCCAGAAAGGTAAAATCAGCAACCTAAAGGAGATGAATGATACCTTCAATTACCTGCGGGAGAATGGCATTTATTCACTTGAATATTTGGAACACCGTGTCAGCGAACACAGTGCTGCCACAGAGAGCTTGAAGGTTGAACGCTGATGAATGGATTGATTTTCCTTGCGGTTTAGAGTACAATAAAATTGTCGAAATTGCTCAAAACAGTTCAAGGAATAACACCTATTACGAATTACGCTATCGCACAGGAGACTTCGTTCATGCTTAAACAAGGCCTTTACGAGCAAGTAGTGAATACCGAAATCAAAGATGAGCTGCGTCAGCTTCCGGAAGGCAGCAAGCATGTCGAGAAAATCGATGCTGCCGAGTCCTCCGCGGTCTTAACGCAGTACCTGTCCGAAGTCGTTCACATCTGGACCAGCCGATTCCGGCGAAGTATCTTCGCAAGACGAACAAGCTGGTAGTCGGATAAGGAAGGCATTGTATGAAAACAATTCGAGTGGTCGCCGCAGTCATTCGTGATGGCGAAAAAATCTTTGCCACCATGCGCGGCTACGGTGACTTTAGGGGACTGTGGGAGTTCCCCGGCGGAAAAATCGAGCCCGGCGAAACGCCGCAGGAAGCCTTAAAAAGAGAAATCCGGGAGGAACTTGCTTCTGAAATTGCGGTTGGTGAATTGATTGATACCGTTGAATTTGATTATCCGACCTTTCACCTGTCAATGGATTGCTTCTGGTGTCAGCTGATTTGCGGTGATCTTGAACTGTTAGAGGCCGCCGAAGCGCGATGGCTGACCAAGGAAACACTGAAAAGCGTGGATTGGCTGCCGGCTGATTTAGCACTGGTTGATAAAATTGAGAAAGCGCTCGCTTTACTGCCATCATGAACTGTAATGCAAGGCGGTGTAACCATCATCTGCGAAGCCTTTCAGGTATTCAAAAACGGATATGCGAAAAATAATCGTCTTGCCGAAACTTGTTGACAGCAAAACCGGTTGGATGTATATTGGTTTACACAGAAACCAGACGCAAACCGGTATTATAAATACCGAACTGATGCATTTATTCGTTAATCAGACAGCGAATTACATGAATGTTACAAGAGGAGCATTACTTTGACCCATTTTTTCGCCCTGTCCGCAGCGGCCACCGATATTATGAGCATTTCGCTTCGTTCCCGCCTATCCGCCGCACGGCTGACTTATATCGACAGCCTGCACGGCGCCTCCCGTCAGCAGAGCTTCACCGCTTCCCTGCTGCTGGACGAGGCGGTGCGCCGCTGTTTCCCGTCCGTGCCGCGCCCGCTCGATATTGCCGCGAACGAGAACGGCAAGCCGTATCTGACCGCCGCGCCGAATGTCCATTTCAGCCTGTCGCATTCCGCCGCATGGGCAGTCTGTGCGGTGAGCGACCACCCGGTCGGCGTAGACATTCAGCAGTGCCGCTCCTTCAACCCCAATATTGCCGACCGCTTCTTCCACCCCGATGAGGTGCAGTACCTGTCCTCGCTCTCGCCTGCCGAGCGCGAAAACGCGTTCTACACGCTGTGGGCACTCAAGGAAAGCTACGTCAAGGCCGACGGCCGCGGTCTGCGGCTGCTGCGGCAGTTCTGCGTAGATATTGCCTGTCAGCCGCCGGCAATCACCGTCGGCGCACCATGCTCCCTCTTTGTGCCGGATTTCCCCGATCCCACCTACAGGCTCGGCGTATGCGTACGCGAAACCGGCGCAGAAGCGCCCAAACTGACCGTTCTGCGGAATATTTCCGCCGAGTAAAGCGTAAAAAAGAACCGATATCGCAGGATATCGGTTCTTTTTATGTTATTCCGCGTCTTTCGCCTTGCGGACCGCTGTCGCCAGCTGATCCGAGCAGCTTGTGCCGCGTCCGCTGCACGAAATGCCCTTGAAGTAGCCTTCAATCTGCTCCACGGTCATGCCCTCGACCACGCGGCTGATTGCCTGCAGATTGCCGTTGCAGCCGCCCTTGAAGGATACGTTGTGCACAGTATCACCGTCCAGATCGAACGAAATATTCATCGGACATACGCCGTGCGGCTTGTAGTCAAAATGCTGCATGTCTTTCCTTGTCCTCCCTAACTGATCAGAGCAAAGTGCGGATATGCGCCGCTGCCTGCTCGAATGTGCTTACCTCGGTGTAGGACAGCTCACCGACCGGTTTCGGCTTGTCCGTCCAGTTGAGCCACACGCCGTCAATGCCGACGTCGAGCGCGCCCTGAATATCGTGCGTGAAGTTGTCGCCGACCATGACGGTCTCCTCCGGCAGACAGCGGCATTTGTGCATCGCCAGCCAGAAAATCGCCGAACCCGGCTTATCCACACCGGCTTCCTCACTCGTAACAAGGCAGTCCACCTTGTCGGCAATGCCGAGGTACTCCAGCTTTTCCATCTGGATATCCGCCAGCATGTTGGTGCAGATGGCCACCTTAACGCCCGCCGCACGCAGCTCATCCAAAAACTCAGCCACGCCCGGGCGCAGAGTCATCTTGGCGAACACCGCATCCCAGTACACGCGGAATGCCTCGCGCGAATAGCGAACGGCGTTCAGGCCCATGCGCTCGAGTGCGCCCTGTGCAAACAGCACACGGTCATGCGTGGGCGGCATGGCAGGCTGCTGCCGTGCCAGACGCTTGCGGTTGACGCGGAATGCGTCCGCGAACCCCTTGCCTTTGTCTCCAAACGTGCTGATGGCCCACTCCTCCAGCTTTTCGTAGGCGTAGGCGTCCCCGGCCTGAAAGCTGGTGTATAACGTGTCATCCAGATCGAAAAAAACTGCTTTTAATCCCATAAAATCCTCACAAAAGTTTTTCGTTATAGACTGCGCGGCTGCCGCCTACAAACTTCGGACGGCGGCGTGCGCACAGCAGAACGGCTTCGCCGATCTTCTTGGTCTCAATGCGCAGCGGTACGACCACCGGCTTGATGTGCATGCCGATCAGCGTTCCGCCGATGTCCATGCCCGCAGAGGCGCTCTGCTTGAGCGACTCAACCGCCACCGGATCATCAAAGCGCTTGTACGCGGTCGTGCCGAACGAACCGCCTGCCTTGGGCTGCGGAACGACGTTGACCTCCTCCAGACCGAACTGCTCTGCCACAGCACGCTCCACGATCAGCGCACGATTGAGGTGCTCGCAGCACTGTGCCGCCAGCTCCACGCCGTGCTCATGCAGTACGCTGTGAATGCCCTCGAATACCGCTTCGGCTACCTCTACACTGGAATGCGTGCCGATCTTCTCGCCCAGAATCTCACTTGACGAGCAGCCGACCACAAACAGGTCGCCGATCTTCAGCTTGGCTGCCTCGCAAACCTGCTCTGCCGCCTTCGCACTTTGTTCTCTGATTTCAGAAAGCTCCATTTTTCATGCCTCCTTTTTATCTATATAGTATAACACAAGTTTGAGAACTTGTTAAGACCCCAGAGCATAGCATGACAATGGAGAATGCAATCATTATAGCTTTGTTATATTGCAGGGCGGGGTGCCCGGCAATATTTCGTTTCATTCATTTTCTATTCTCCATTCTTAATTTCCAATTTACAGGGTGATCTTATGAACAAAAATCCACAGACCAAGGAGAGTATTCCTGCCGGTCTGCTTTCGCTTGCGATGGCCTTTGTGCCGACGCAGGAATTTGATACGCCGTATGATCCGGTGCTGGCCTTCTCGCGCGGCACGATCTTTCCGGCACTCGACAAGCCGTTTCTCGGAGAGGAGGCCGTGCCGCAATGACCGACAAGGAGAAGCTGCTCGGGCGCGTGCGCATGTACGATTTCGCGCTCGTTGAGGTGATCGAGTACCTCGACGGTCATCCGGACAACGCTGCCGCGCTCAAATACTACAACGAAATGCGCACGGCGTTTGACAAGGCCGCCGCCGAGTACGAGGACGCATTCGGTCCGCTGACCGCCCGCGAGGTGGATACCTGCAGCGGACATTGGACGTGGATCGACGATCCGTGGCCGTGGGAAGGAGCTGAGGACTGATGTGGTCATACGATAAACGATTGCAGTTTCCGGTAAAGATCAAGAATCCGAATCCGCAGACCGCCAAAATTGTTATCTCTCAGCTTGGCGGCCCGGACGGCGAGCTGGGTGCGTCCATGCGCTATCTCAACCAGCGGTATGCCATGCCGTATAAGGAATGCAAGGGCATTTTGACGGATATCGGCACGGAAGAGCTTGCGCACATGGAGATGATCTCCGCCATCGTGTACCAGCTGACGCGCAATCTCACGCCCGAGCAGATCAAGGAGGGCGGCTTTGACGCCTACTTTGTCGATCACACGACCGGCATTTACCCGCAGTCGGCCTCCGGTGTGCCGTGGAGCGCCGCAACGTTCCAGTCCAAAGGCGACCCGATCACTGATCTGTTTGAGGATATGGCAGCAGAAGCTACACCTTTACAAGAACAATCCTTTAGGCTTTTCGCACCATTTTAGCGTATATATCGCCACATTTCTGTATATTATCATACGCGGTATACTCATTGAATGATAATTGATCAAAAATTCCAATGAATCTCTATGGGAACCGTTTTCGTGCCCTTTGCGCGCCGACCGACAGTCACATAGTCAATCAGCGTATCGACCATCTCACGGTTCAGGTGCTCAATGTTCATGTACTTCTCGACCAGTGCACGGCGGTTATCTCCGATAGCGATTCGCTCCTCAAGTTCTCGCATCTGCTTTTCGCCATCCTCGATCACATGCTCCAGCCGATCACGCTCTCCGGCAAAATCTTTCGACATAGCAAGATAGTCCTGCTCTGTCAGCAGTCCCTTTACCTTGTCGAGGTACAGATTGCGAATGCCTGTTGTATATTCCTCCTGCTTCTGACGATAGGTGTTGATCTCCTTTTGCAGGCATTTCTTCTGTTTCTGCAAATCCTTGCAGAACGCTACGCTCTCGGCCGCTTCATCCTTATCAAGAAATTCCTGCGCCATCCGGTTCAGCTCTTCCAGTACAGCTTCCTCCAAATGGCTGACCGCAATAAACGCACCGGGACAGGCTTCCACAGAGATATGCCGATTCGGACATTGCAGATAGTGCCGGTCCTGCGTCTTGGAGGACCGAAGCGTATAGCCGCAATATGCGCACCGTGCTTTGCGTGCGAAAATACCAATTTTTCCATCACTGAACGGTCTGCTGCGCTCTGCTCGCCGCCGACATACCTTGTTCCACAGTTCCTGGTCAATAATCGGCTCGTGCGTACCACGCACAACATACCACTGATCTTTCGGACGCGGCTTACACTGCTTGGTTTTATACGACACACTGCCATACTTGCCCTGCACCATATTGCCGATGTAAATTTCATTTTCCAGCATATCCGCAATCGCAAAGTATTTCCACAAGGTGCTGTTTTTGCTCACCGCCTGCTTGTAGCGTAAGCCATGCTGTCGTTTGTACTCGGTGGGATTGGGAATCCCGCGTGTGTTCAAAATACGGGCGATCGAAGTTTTCCCATATCCCTGTGCAAATAGATTGAACACCTCACGGACTACTGCTGCCGCTTCTTCGTCTATCAGCAAATGCCCTTTGCGGTCAGGGTCTTTGCGGTAGCCGTACAGTGCAAACGCACCGATATGCAAACCGTTGACACGGCGGTTGGTCAGTACGCTGCGAATGTTATCCGACATATCTTCCAGATACCATTCGTTTACAAGACCGTTGATCTGACGTGATTTCTTGTTGCCCTTATTGTCCGTATCCGCATTATCTACAATGCTGACAAAACGGATACCCCAGATGGGAAACAGACCGTGGATATACTTTTCCACCAGCTCCAATTCGCGGGTAAAGCGGGACTGTGTTTTGCAGAGGATAATATCGAACTTGTGTTGCTCTGCGTCTTTCAGCAGCCGATTGAACTGCGGCCGCCGCCTGTCTGCACCTGTATAATCATCATCACTATAAATCTGATAAACTTCCCACCCCTGTTCTTCTGCATACTGCATCAGCATTGCTTTCTGATTCTGAATGCTGCCCGAATCATCGGTTGCACATAGCTTGTTTTTATCTTCTTCGGATAAACGGCAATAAATTGCTACTTTCTTCATGTTCTATACCTCATTCAGATAAGAACAAGCTGTTTCCTACTTTTATTGTAACGCATAACTGCACTTTTGTCATTGCCTTTTCTCCGTAATTTTCGTCTCTGCCTGTTCGATACGGTTAATCATTTCTACCCATTTCTCTGTAAACCGTTTCCGGTCGCAGGTTTCCCTTCCATTCTGAAAAACGTGTGTGCAAACCGCTTTAATCTGCTGTTTTGCCATACGGCTTCACCTTTCCTTTCAGAATAGCCTATGTTACTCTCTACTAATGTAAAACCCACCTGCTGCAAAACAGGCGGGTTTTCTCATTCTACTCTCAAATCCAGTATTCGTTGCGGTCACTGTCCATGATGAAATCGTGTTCGTGCGAAACCTCGGTTACGACGGACGAGGGCGCGTCCGCCCATGTGCGGAGATTGCCGCTGTAACCGGAAACATCCGGCGAGGTATCACGTCCGGTAATCTGGCAGATTGCCTTTGCGAACGTCAGACGGGATACATCACCGCTGAGACCGATATTCGTTCGCGCCGCGTAGGCCACCAGCGAGTTCAGTTGACCAGACCCAGCCCAGATACGCAGGTAGCCGTTCTTCGAGATTGTGTAGTTGATCTCGTAATCGTCACCCTCGTCCATGCGAGTGGTATCAAACGCGGATGCAGGCAGAACGCCGATGGAAACGAAATACTTTGCTTCTTCCGGAATATCGTACTGGTATTTCGGAACGGTAGCCGTGCCGCGCGGCAGCCATGTGTTGCCGCCGTTAGCAATCAGACGATATACAACCGTGCAGGCTTCTTGCAGAGATACGCGATCATTCGGACGCCACAAACCATCAGCATAGCCGTTGAAAAGCTGATAGTGAATATCAGTAACAACCGGAGGATCACCGGGCTTGACATTGCTAATGATTTCGATTTCCGGCGATTCACCCATAGCATTGCCATTATCACCAGTACCGGTAGCAAGATTTACATAAGTTTCGCCGCCTGCATCCGTTTTGAATTTTACGGTGATTTTGATAACATGGCTTTCGCTCGGTGCAATATCACCTAATTCCAGCGAAAACACATTATTAGCAAAACTCCACTTATTGTTCAGAACGCCGTCCACATAGACATTATTCTGCAACATAGGAGTTACCAGCGTAGTATTCAGCGTATCTTTCAACACAACTCGTTTCCAAGTCTGGTTCGAGTTGTTTCCTACGGTAATCGTGAAAGTTGCTTGCTTACTGCTATCAGAACTACTATTGCTTACATCTACCACGGTCTTATCAACCTCTTTGGTTACATAAAAGTCCGTGGTATCGTTCGGCTGCTTAGATACATCCGGTACGGTTACACCGTTGTCCGTTGCTGTGCCGCTGCCATTATCACCGTCGAGAACTGCTACATTCGTTACGGTGGTATTGGCTGCGGTATCGAGCACCTGTACATCGAAAGTAATCTCTACGGATTCACCCGGTTCAAGATCACCAACCAGTACGGAAAGTGCGTTGCCGCTCAGATTGTAAAGCGCAAACTCATTGTTGACGTACACACCGCCCACCAGCTTCACGCCGGTCGGGAGCGTATCGGTCAGTACGACATTCTTCCATGCAGCAGTTGCCTTATTGCCGTTCTTTGCGGTAATGGTGTAGGTGAAAGTATCGCCTACATTGGCAGTGGTGACGCTGGCAGTCTTGTTGACAATCGGAGCAGCTTCGCCCTGGTCAATCTGTACGCCGCCGTCCGGCATGGGCGTTTCCTTGCCGTTATCATCGAGGATAGCGGTATTGACAATGAACTTGCCCTGCGAACCATCATCAACAGTTACATCGAAGCTAAGAACGGTCTGTGCGCCTGCTGCGATAGCATCCGGCGTGAACGTAATTGTTTTCATCGTAGCATTGTACGAATAATTGACCGTTGCCGAACCATTCTCCTGCACGTTTCCTGCAAAACTTACGCCGTCAGGCAGAACGTCAATCACTTTCATGTTCTCCCAATCAGCGGTAGCTGCTGCGCCATTGGAAAGGCGAATGGAGTAAGTGATCGTATCGCCAACTACTGCTGTGGTCTTGCTTGCGGTCTTGTTGCCCGCATGACCGTCTGCCATGCCATCCTCAATATCCACACCGTTATCCGTACCGCTCTTGTCCGGCGTATTGCTGCCGCTGACGAGGGCGGTATTTTCAATGTGCATACCGTAAGCATCGCTGTTCACAGTTACATCAAAGCGGATAGCCTTGGTCTGGTTCGGCGCGATCTCACCGAGCGATACGGTCAGGGTCTTGCCGGTATTGTCGTACTGATATTCTGCGGAGTAGCCGTCTACGGTTACATTGCCGCGGAAAGTCAGTCCGTCAGGAATGGTATCGGTCATAACCGCGTCACGGATATTCACATCCGCACCAGTCGCATTCGCTGCATTTACGGTGTAGGTAATCGTATCGCCAACCTTGGCGGTAGTCTTGTCTGCGGACTTGGAAACGGTCAGCAGCGCGTCACCGTCTGCGATTGCTACGCCATCGTCCTTATCCTGCACCGGGTCTGCATTGTCAGAGGTCAGCGTTGCAAGGTTCTGGATGGTGGTGTTGTACGCGGATTCGTTTACCGTTGCGGTGAAACCGATAACCTGCTTTGCATCCGGCTCGATGGTGCCGATATTGACGGTCAGCAGGCGGGTATTTTCATCGTAGGTGTAATCGTTGGTATTCTTGCCGTTCAGCGTGACAGAGCCGTATTCAAAGTCTAGTCCAGCCGGAAGAACATCGGTGATAACGCCGTTCTCAACCGGAACAGTTGCGGTATCATCGTTCTTTACGGTCAGCGTGTACGCGATCTTATCGCCAACACGGGCAGAGGACTTGTTCGCAGACTTGTCGATCTGCGGCTTTGCCTTGCCGTCACCAACGGTTACACCGTTGTCCTTGCCGCTGGTGTCCGGCGCATTGTCGGACTTCATCACAGCGGTGTTGTAAATGGTCTTGCCGTATGCAGCGGTATTCACCACCGCAACGAAAGTTACCGCTGCGCTTTTCTCAATACCGAGATCACCGACCTTGACGGTCAGAACGCGGGACGCTTCATCGTAGCTGTAATCGTTGGTCAACTTGCCGTTCAGCGTAACCGAGCCGTACTGAATATCCAGTCCGTTCGGAATGGTATCGGTCAGCACAGCGTCCTTGATCGCTACGCTTGCGAACTCGCCGTTTGCCAGCTTGATGGTGTAAGTTACCTTACCGCCAACATTGGCAGCGGACTTGTCCGCAGTCTTGGTGACTTCCGGCTTGGTCTTGCCGTCACCGATCTCAACGCCCTTGTCCTTGCCCTCGGTGTCCTTGATGTTATCGCCGGAGAGGACAGCGGTGTTGTGTACGGTCTTGCCGTAAGCCGACTTACCCACGGTCACAGCGAAAGTTACGGTGCGGGCTGCGTTCGGTTTCAGATTGCCGACCACAACAGACAGCTTGCGGCTGGCGTTGTCATAGCTGTACGGATAGGACTTGCCATCCACCTGCACGCTGCCGTCTACGAAGTCAAATTCAGCCGGAATGGTATCTGCCATTTTAGCGTTTTCGATCTCGTAAACAGCACCGTCACCGTTGCCGACCTTGACGGTGTAGGTGATCTTGTCACCGACATTCGCGGTTTCCTTATCCGCAGTCTTGGTCACATACGGCGCGGTATCGCCCTTTTTGACATATACGCCATCGTCTTTGTCCTCGTAAATGTTGGTTTTCTTGCCGTCCGCAGCGGTCACATAACCGTTCGTACCCTTAGCAACAGCGGTGTTGTAGATCGTCTGATTGTACATATCGCCGTTGATTTTTGCCTTAAAAGTGACAGTTACTGTCTTACCGGCAGCAATATCACCGAGGTTTACGGTCAGCGTACCGTTCTTTACGGTATGGGTAGCAGCTACATTGTTCACATAGACGCTGCCCTCAATAAAGGTCATGCCGGACGGGATTTTATCGGTCAGCACGACACTTTTCCATGCGGAACTTGCCTTTTTATCGTTTGACAGCTTGATCGTGTAAGTGATCTCATCGCCTACCTTAGCGTCCTTGACGCTTGCCGTCTTTTCGATGGACGGGAGCGCGTCACCGGTGCTGTACTTATAAGTGATCGTGCGGATATAGCCGCGATACTCATACGCCGGAATGGACTTGGGCGCGGATTCTGCCTTGCCTGCCGTAGTGACAGACTTTGCGATCTCCTTGCCGTTGGTGTCTACGAATTTCTCGACAATGATGTTGTACTTGCCATCGTTGTACTTCGCGTCATGCCATTCCTCGGCGGTATGGGATACCGTAGCTTCCATGAGGTTTGTGTAGCCCCAGAACGATTCTGCAAGATCGTTGTACGAATTTCGCACATTCAGTGCCTTTAGCTTTTCGCGGGTAACGGCGCGGTTAATCATGTTATTAACCAGCGTTACGGTTTCGGTTCGGGTGATCTCCTTGTTGGGACGGAAAGTACCATCAGGATAACCCTGAATCCAGCCTGCTTCACTGGCAGCGTTGATATAGCTGTACGCCCAGTGGCCCTTTTCTACATCAGAGAAAACCTTGCCGTTGGTGTATTTGAGGTTCTGGAAACGAGCCGCCAGCGCAGCGAACTCGGCACGGCTGATCGGCGCATTCGGCGCGAAAGTGTCCTTGGACTTGCCCTCCAGCAGGCCGATATTGTACAGCGTTTCGACCGGCTCATAGAACCAGTTCTTTGCGTTTACATCCTTGAAAGTGCCGTTTGACATACGCCGCGTAAAGCTGGGATAATCACCGTCATACAGGCGGTAGAAGATCATAGCAGCTTCGGCGCGGGTCAGATCACCGTTCGGATGTACGCCCTTGTCAGGATAACCGATGATGTAGGTCAAGTCCTTATGCGAATACACATACTCAACACTTTCGGTGTAGTCCGTGTAGGTGTAGTTTATGATCGTCTGCGGGGACTTTTCCTCGTGCGTGACGCTGTATGTCTGCTTTTGGGCAATCTCCTTGCCGTTTTCTGCATCAAGATATTTTGCCGTCACCGAGGACAGCGTGCTTGCAGACTTCGCGCTGACGGCAAACGAACTTGGGATAACCGTTGCCGCCATCGCCAACGACAGTCCCGCTGAGGTGATTCGCTTTATGATTGACATTGTTTCACTCCATTTCTGTTAAGTAATCTGAAATGCTCAACTGCCCCGGCAGCACACCGTCCTGCAGCCACCAGTGCAGCACTTCTTCCCCGCTCTGCCAGACGAGCGATTGCCTGCTGTTCCTTATTCATTGCGCCCCATCAGCTTGAAGTAGGCTTTCGGGCGTTTCGGCAGTTCCGTCCAGAAAATACAGCGGCCGTACAGATCATGAACAAAACTCTCACGGCCTAAGTAAAGCTGTACGTCCATTTTGCCGTTCGGATACAGGCACAGAACCCGATGGCCGCGTTCCGGCAGTATCTTATTTGCGTTTTTCCATTCCATAGATAACCTCCAAAAGCAAAACCGGAGGAATCCATGCGATTCTTCCGGTTTGTGATTATTCTGTTGTCCGGATTTTTACACTATCATATATATCATCACCTCGCATTTCTCTGTCAGCCTATTTGTCCTCACCCCCGGCTGCTGGGAAACATCAGGCGGTCGGCAGCGTACCGACCTCACAGGCATTGCACCTATCTCGTTGTCCGATCTCATCGCCTGTGACGCTTTTAACGCTCGGACTATGACTGATCGGGAGTATCATTATCATCTATGTGGGTCGTCGCCTTGTCGGGAGCCGCCCGACAGTTCGCGGCTTTACGCCGCAGCTCTCCGCACAGAATTTGTACCTGATGTTTGATATTCAGTTGCCAAGGAACAGTGAGGGTTTATTTTGCCCCTCACTGTACCCCCAAGAAAAACAGCCGCTGGAACAGGAAAAATTAGAATTTTGAAAAATATTTTTTCAGCTTCTCCAAAATGCAATCCCGTTCTCTGCGAACCCTTGTATGTGACACCCCGATTTCACGAGCATATTCTCGTACCCCAAGTCCGCGAAAGTACAGTGCGTCTATCAGCCTTTTCTCATCGTCATTCAACTGAGCAAACACAACCGGCAAGTGTTTTACCTGTTCTGCCCTCATTTTTACATTTTCATGTTTGATACAGATTTCCTCTGCGCTCGGTTCTGCGTTTTCCAGCGTTTCGATATGTATACCTTCTTCCCTTGTGTATTCCCACGAAATTTCACGTTCTGCCATAAGCAGTTCTTCCGCATACCGCTCCTGCCGGTCCATCTGCGAATATGCTGTAAATACTTCATCCGAAACCTTAACATCCTGTCCATATACAGAGATGATGTTTGCAACCACGTTGCCGTCCTTATCTTTAACCCGCTTGTAGTTGCGGTTTTTCTGCCAGTTTTTCATTTTCAAGCTCCAATCTCAAAGTTTTTGTTTAAGATTGGAGCTTATGGATAGCGGGCAATATTAGCTTGCCAGCAGTCTGAAAAAGAGCGAAACCCCCTGCACTTTGGGATTTTAGGGCAAAAAAATAAAGCCTTTCGCACAGCTATTAAGCTATACAAACGGCTTTGCTTACATCGCTTGACAAGGGCACACAGCCCTTTGTCGTGTGCGATAGATAAGTAAAAGTCAAATTTTCCACTCAATCGAAACGTGTTCGTCGGTTGCGCGGATCTGTGAGATCAGGCCGTCGGCAACCTGCCGCCTGTCCTCGAAGTCAATTTCTTCCCATTGGTTGAGGTAGACCGACAACCGCTCAATCTGCTCCGGGGACATGGTTTCCGCCGACAGCGCCGCGATCTCTTTTGTCAGAGCTTGGCGGCGTGTGTCCAGCTCCTCAATTTTGCTGTTGGCATAGGACAACAGCACCGCATTAGCCCCAGTCAGAGTATTCAGCAGCTTTTCAATCTCGTCCTCCACGCGGGCAAGCTCCATGTTCAGCGCGGTCAATTGGGGATTGACCGTTTCCCGCTTTGCCGTCAGCGTCTGGAACTCGGACAGCTTTTTGACCATCTCGCCGTATAGAAATCTTTCAAATTCCCGTGTGCGGAGCGTCCCGCAGCCGTCACAGCTTTTACTGTCGGCCCGCTTGGAGCAGCGGAGATACTGAACACCTGTAGGATTGCCGACGCTCATAAGCGCGTACCCACAGCGGCCACACTTGACCTTTCCGGCAAGCCATGTGTTCTTTGCCTTGCGCCCGCCTTGGAACGTCCTGTTTGCCATGAGCTTTTTCCGGCAGCGCAGCCATGTATCAGACGATACCAGCCCCTCGCTGGGAGCCAGAACAAGTATCTGATCTTTCAGGTGCTTGTTTTTTCTTTCCTGCACGTCCCGGCCCTGGTAGAGATAGCAGCCGTTTGTCCCGGCAAAATCTGTCGCTTCATTGACTACTACCGTACCCTGGCTTTTGAAGAACTCGTACATATCGAGATCAGCCTGTGCGTAAATGGGGTTTCTCAAAAGCTGGGATATAAAGCCCCGTTTCATTTCCTTACCGTAGATCAGGATGCCCTCGTCGGCAAAGTAGCGGGCGATGTCCCCGAAAGAGGTTCCGGGCTGGGAGTACATTTCAAACATCAACTTTGCAATATCTGCCGTTTCCGGGTCAGGCTTCATCATTTTTGTGCGGATGCCCTCAATGGTGGTCGGCTCCAGTTGGAAGCCATAGGGGGCCGCGCCGCTCATGTGAAAACCGTGTTGGCAGCGGGAATAGTAGGCGTCGGTCACGCGCTTCTGGATGGTTTCACGTTCAAGCTGGGCAAACACGATGCAGATATTCAGCATGGCCCGCCCCATCGGGGTGGACGTGTCAAACTTTTCCGTAGAGGATACGAACTCGACATTGTATTCCTGAAAAGTTTCCATCATGGTTGCGAAGTCCAGAATGGAACGGCTAATACGATCCAGCTTGTAGACCACCACGCGCTTGATCAGGCCCCGGCGAATATCGGCCATCATTTCTTGGAACTTGGGCCTGTCGGTGTTCTTGCCGGAATAGCCCTTGTCGGTGTACTTGCGGAAATTGCCTCCTCTCAATTCATACTTGCAGAACTCGATCTGGCTTTCAATGCTGATACTGTCCTTGCGGTCAACGGACTGTCTGCCATAAATGGCATCTTCACGAATAATCATTTGGTGCTCCTTTCCGTGTAGGAGCTACCAAACCTTACACCTATATTATATCTCTGGCAGCCCCGCATCTCAAGGATGTCCCGCATTAGTGCATCTGCGCCCGTCCCGGCGCATACTTCACAAAGACCTCATACAGACAGCTTTCAATCTCACGCTTGCGCTTGTCCCGTGCTCGGGGAGAGAGCATCGGGGTCAGGTTTTCCACGGTGATGGATTTGCCCTGAAAAGATGCGGTTTTGACTTCCTTGTGATAGCCGACTCTTGCCTCCGTCATCTGAAAACCTCCTATAAAAATCAGCGGTGTGAATAGATTTGATGGTTTCCCGTCGTCCGTGGGGAAACGTGAAAGGACGGCACAAAAGCGCCGTCCTTTGACCTTGCCCCACCTCTGGCCACGATGACCAGAAGCAGCGGGACAGTTGTTTTCCGTTTCAATCCACAAAAGAGGGAGCCGCCGCGCCGGAATGGTTTGGGCTGTCATAAGACAGAAAGGCCCGGTTTGACGGCTCCCTGTATGATTGTTGTGTGCCGTATTTGCCACGCATCCCCGGCACGGGGAGTATTCCAGACCGCCGATGGCTTCGGCTGCATAGCCCCACAGTACCGCTGCCCGTGGAGGGCTGGCGCATACCGCAGGGACTCCCCCTCAAGTCTGTGGGAGGGCGTGAGCAAGTTTCATTATCCTCCGCGCTGTCCTCGCGCCCGGTTTGCCAGCACCGGGTCAAAGGCTGCGTTGATCGCTCGGCCAGCTTGTCCATCACCTCCTGAACTGGCTGTCGTGGCGGCGCACCTTACGTCGCTATCACGCGGATTTCGTATCGGGAATACTGTCTATTCAGTTTTCAAGGCGAGGAAGAAAACTCCTCTCACCTATCAGGAGGTTTCGAGGGCAAATGTACTCCCTCTTACAGAGATTTTTTCAAAATATTTTTCATAGCGGCCAGCCCGCGCTCAATGGAGCAGCAGATGCGGCTCCGGCCAACGCCCTCGGCTGCCGCGATCTCGGCCTTGCTCATGCCGAGAAGATAATGCTGGTACACACGCCGGGCCTGCGTAGGCGGGAGCTGGGCCAGCGCGTCATAGAGGGCAAAGGTGGTTTCCTGTGCCTCAATGTACTCGTCCGGGGTCATGGGCTGACGGAGCACGTCGGCCTCAAAGCCGGGAGCGGTGTCCAGCGAGCACTCGCCATTTCTGCGCTTCTGCCGCTTGTAGCTGTCGCACAGGCGGCCTCCCATAGAGAGGGCGGCGGCGATCTCGTCCGAAACTTCCAGCACCACATTTTCGTTCATATAGGGGTAATACCGTTTCAGGTTGATAGTCGTCATAATTGTCCTCCATTTCAAAAGGTAGTTGGTGAGTGTGGATTGAAATGGAGAACAGGTGGCCCACGGCATTGGGGAGCCTCTGGCCACCGTGACCAGAAGCAACGACATATAGAAACGCCCGCACAGCATGACGCTATGCGGACGCAAGCAACTAAATATCCTGTTACATGATGTTTAATTTCACTTTCAAAGCCGGACTGCTCCGACGGAGGGGCTACGCTTTTTTTAGCTGGTGCAGATCATGGACGCTGCGAAAAAGAAAAATGGACACGGCGGCAATCCCCCTATGTGCCGCCGTGGAGTTACACGGTGTCGGGGCTTCGCTGGTTTAGGATAGACGAAAAGAAACGGCGGCTCTGAAATTCAAAGCCGCCGTTTCTTATAGGCGTGTTGATAGGACTGCTGGACGACGACTTTTTTTCTTTGCCGCCGTCCGGCAGCTACCTTTCTTATTACTTTTAACGGGTTATTCCATCTCTCTATAGCGGGCAGCAATTTCCTCCGTAATCGGAATTAGTCTGCAATCTTCAATCGAGTACACCTGATCGCATAGTTGTTCAATGTCTTTGAAATGGTGTGAAGTCAGAAAAATGGTCTTGCCTTCCGCTTTCAGCATACGGATGATGGCCTTTACATCCTCATAGGTTTTGTAGTCCAATGCATTAAAAGGCTCATCCAAAATCAGAATATCCTGCCCCTCCATAATCGCCTGTGCAAGCCCCAATTTCTGCTTCATGCCAAGAGAATAATTGTCTACTTTCGTTTTATTATCAGGGTCAAGCCCCACTTTGCTCATGGCCTGTCGGATTTCTTTTTCTCCAATTTTCCCTTGAATGTCCGCAAGGAATTTCAGATTTTGAAAACCATTGTAAATACCGATAAAGCCAGGGGAATTGATAAATACTCCCAAACTTTCGGGGAAGTCGCAGCCATTTTTACCAAGCTGGTTTCCGCGCACATATACGCTGCCCTGATCTGGCTTCTCAAAGCCGCATATAATCTTGAACAGCACCGACTTTCCGCTGCCGTTAGCGCCAACCAAACCAACAGTTGTTCCCTGTTCTACAGGCAGGGAAATATTCTGAAGAATTGCCCTGCCGCTAAAACTTTTTGATACATTTTTCACTTCAATATATGAACTCATATTCTGTCCTCCTAATTCAATATTTTCTTGTAGCCCCACATAAGAATTCCTGCAATCATCAGCGTTAAAATGGCGGCCTCTATACCAAAGGCGGACACAGCGGAAATTCCAATTCCCGGTTCCACAACAGAAATTCTTGTCAGGCTGGAAAGGCCAAAGGGCGAATAAGCTACCCAATTCCCCGGAAGGATACAGAGCAGATTTCCCGCCACTACCACAAGGAAACCGATTGTAACCTGTCTTGTGGCAATGTAGATGTCGAGCACAATCAGATATTGCGCCAATATATCAAGGCACTTCATTAAAACCGCATAGAGCATAAGCCTGAAAGAAACGATTGTTAATCCAGTGCTGAATAGGGATGCCCCTATAAGGCCAGCCATAAGCCAAAAGAATGCATATATTATGAGAAATTTTGTACTGACTGATAAGATCCCCTTCACTAAATGTCTACGGCTTTTTGCACGCACAGAAATAAAAATAGATTGTCCGTTTACCGTATGTTCCACAAAAGCTGACAGCAGGTATAGCGGTACACCGCTGGTAATAAGCATTTCCAGAAATGGGAACACCTGAAAATATCCTGTTCCGTGTCCCGCAAACAGCGAATATATCCATTCTACGCCTGATATGGCGGCACCATTACCCATCGCCTTGTAAATCGAAACTCCCAACACAACACCTAAAAGAATCAGCAGATTGCGAGGGATCATGAGTGCGTGAAAATAGTAGCCAGCTATATCACGGCGGGACAACGGTATATGCGGCAACTGTCCCCGCCACGCAAACCGAATAGATATAGCAATTATCAAAACAAGGAGCAGCAAGGTACAGGCGGTTATCTCAAAACGATGGGGCACGACCAAATTGTGGTGTAAAATCAACAAATGATTAAAACTCGTCAGCGGAATATTTTGAATTGCCGGAAGCTTGATCCACACAGCCGAGAGGACATAAAGAACGATTACAATTCGGATCGTCCACTTTCTCCCAGCGAAATGTCCAATCCACATACAGATTCCAAATATCAGCCAACTTCCAATAAGCTGATAGAGGGTAAAACAGACAAACGCCTGCAAGGGACTGGCAAAAAGCTGTTCCAGAGTGGAAAATAACTCGGCTTCCGTTGCACCCGCAGCAAGGTTCCATTCGTTGCCTAAAGGTAATCCTATACCAGACAGAAGAATTGCCCCAGTTTGAACAGCCGTCAGAATGACTGCAATCAAACCGACTCCAATCCATTTTTTCAGAAAATAAGAATGGTAACTTTGAAACCGTAAGATTACTGGCTCTCCGTCGTCATCAATAAAGGAAAAGCAGCTTAACAGTACAATCGGCAGCACAAAATAGGTCAGATAGTAATGGTCTGATACCGCCGACAAGATGTGCCGCTCGTATGCAATACCTCCGTTTAACCTCCCGCTGATGGAAAAAAGTATACATCCGGCAAATAGGGCAAGCGACTTTCCATATCCCCACAAACGGAGATTTTTTCTGATAAGCGCAATCATAACGGACTCCTAAACGGTTACGACAGCATTTTTCTTAGAAAGGAGAAACGCTGTCAGGCCAATCACAATGCTTAAAACGATTGGGCCAAAGAAGAAAGAGGAGATTGACACGACCCGTGGATCAACTGTTGTGGGATCAAAAGCTACGACCAGCCGGTATCTCTCTAAACGAAGAATAGCCAGAACAAAATTCTCTAAAATGGAATACATAAATGGCCCTGTAAGGATTACAAAGATGTTCTTGCAGTATAGAGCAAGTACAAATCCGAAGGTCATTACAAAAAGGCTGACTATGCCTCTCCAAAGGGACAGGGCAACTGCATATAACAGCGGGGTCTTTATAAATGCGTTTTCAAATATATGGCTAAACGGATTTTCAACGAAAGGAACCACTGGCGGTTTCACATAGAGGGCAAACACCGCCGATAGTATATAAGGAATCACAATAATACAAAGGGTTCCCAGCGCATACGCAATCCATTTGGCAGTCAGATACTTCTTAATTTTCACTCGCGGCATGACATAGAGCAGGAAGTTGTTTTTGCGCTCGTAATACAAATTCCAGCATAGCGGCACCACAACAAACAGCGGATAAAGCAGAGAAAACAGTTCTGTTCCAACTTCCCATGCCTCTAAATCGTAGTGTAGTGTATAGTTTTGATAAATTGTGCAGGACAACACACTCATGGCGATTGCCAGAAGAACTGTTGTCAATAGCACCGGCAGAAAAACTTTTTTCCACTCATTTCTCACAAGGCCTATCATATTCATTCATCCCTTTCTTTGTTTTTTCCAGTATATCGAACTCTTTCAGGCGCTTCAATAGGCCGGAAACAAGAGAGGGTTTTAAGGGAACAAGATAAATTTCGTTCCCTTAAAACCCTCGTTCATACCCTTTTCTCATGGCATGAGTATGCCAAAGACAACATAATTTTCATTCAAAATGGATTCATTGCGGGTCAGGATTTTCCCATGATACTGTTCCGTCATGCGTAGGATGTTATACAGACCAAAGCCGTGGCCGTCACGATTCGTCTTTGTTGTTACGCCTTTTCCAAACAAGGCCATAAATTCAGTATTTGACAGTGGCGGAGCCGGATTGGAAACTGTCAACTCCAGAAAACCCTCCTGTTTCTTGCTGGATAAAAAAATTGTACTTCCTTTCGGTGAAGCCTCGATTGCATTATCCAATAAAATTCCAATGACCTCGATCCATTCTGTTTCCGGGGTGACGGTTTTCTTGAAAAGACCGTGTAAAGATAATTCTATGTGACAATTTGCCGCTTCTGCCTGCTTTATTTTTCCAAACAGCATCCCGGCAATCATTTTGCTGTCGCATGAGAGCAGTTCCCGATCATTAAGACTGATTCCAATACTTCCTGTAAGACCTGCTACTTCTTTCCGGGCTTCTTCTAAAGTATCAGCAGAGGCAACGGCAGCTTCAATCGCCATTATCCGGTTATTAAATTCATGCTGCCTTGCCCTAACCTGTGAGATCAATTCTTCTACAATAGGCACATACTGCTCAATCATGTGGATTCGCTTTTGCTCCTGCGTCCGACGCTGATGTAGGAACAGCAATATACTGTCCAGCAGCAACACCGCAAGGATCAGAATTATAATCACCCACAGATGGGAAAGAATTCTATCCACATCAAAAGAGAGGATAGAAAGCACTGCCATGAGAAGGACAGCGATATTGGCAGATACGATCAGAACTGTGAAATCGCTTCTTTGGACGAGCTGATGGATCAAGCCGAAAAGTGGCGTGAACTCCAGTACGACTATAAGGCACAACGCCGCTATACGGCTGCCCAACAGGAGTAAAATATCCGTAGCTCCGCAGACAGCAAAAAGAACCGCGCACAGGCATTTGACGAACAGGAAAATGGAGAAGGCCGCCATTGTGCCGCAGAAAACCGTTCCGCTGGATTTGGAGCCGAAGAAAATACTGCTCAACAACAATACTGCAAAAATCAAAAACAGCAATCCAACAATATTGTCTGCTGGTAGTATTTCAAAGCCTTCACTGCGGAAAGATGCCGTCATATTTGCTCCGACAGAAAAATCCACTCTCGGTACAACACAAAGAACAAGAAGAATGGGAAAGATGAAAAAATCTTTTGCCTTTATTTCTGATTTTTGCCGGAAAACGGCTTCACAGCAGAGAGCCAGTATTCCCACATCCAATCCTAACTGTATCAGATTCATTAGAAAGTTCATGTTTACCCCCATAATTCGGCCTGATATTTATTTCCGATGGGGATTGTATCTGTAAATCCTTTCAGAAAAATCTTCCGCTCGGATTTGTCAATTTTCTCAATATGGGATTTGTTCACGACATAACTCTTATGGCACTGAACAAATGCTGGATCATCAAGCAACGCCAATAAACCAGACAAAGTGTACCCGGAAATCGTATCTTCTTTGATGCCGGACAGACGGCTACTGGTATGGATCACAAGTTTTTTTCCAAAGGCTTCGATATAGGCAATATCCTGTGTAACATATTCTAAGATAAATTGCTTTTGCTCAATCTGAATGGTTTTTGCTTGTTGGCTCATCTGTTTAGACAATCCCAACGCGTCACGAAATGCCGTTACAAATTCTTCTTCGCCAAATGGCTTTACAAGAAAACTGTAACACTTCACATCTCGATAAGCTGAAAGTTCTTCTCCTGCCAATGCCGTTTCAAAAATAATCGGCGTATATTTATATTCCGGCAATTCGCGGAGCTGCTTTGCTAAGCTGGTTCCTTTATAGTCCTCTAACTGAATATCAAGGATAAAAAGGGAAACATCGTTCGCTTTTGCGTATTGCAGGGCATCGCCTGCTTCGGAAAAAGAAACCACGTCCAATTCAGCGAATATTTTATTGATATATCGGATTATCCTTTTTACTGCATCTGGATTATCCTCTACTAATAATATTTTACTCATTATGATGGTTCTCCACTATTATCTTTGAATTATACAAATCAATTATATTATAATCTTTTTCACCCAAAGGTACAAGCAGCAAAGAGAGCGAAATCAGATAGTCAGGCAAATGAAATTATACATCGTTCAAATAATAACACCCGAAATGTAAAATTACATTAGGTGGTGATGCTATGAAAATTGAACGGGACGAACGCAGATTTAACTTTCACGGGATCGGCCTTGCCATTAAGCGGGCAAGAGAAGCCAGCGGAATGACGCAGGAGCAATTAGGATACATTGTTGACCGCGATCCGCGTACCTTTCTTCATGTAGTACAAATGAGCACATTACCAAAATTACAATATTCAGAATTGCCGAAACGATCAATTCTAAACCGTACGCACAGATTTCCAATTGTTCATCCGATACAATAATCCCCTTCTTTTTGAGATAATTACAATAAGAATCGACAAACTTCTTCATAAAAATACTCTATTCTCGCTTATTCACTTCACTATACCTGATATTCCTTATTATATCGAGCCCTTGATGTATTTCAATGTCCTTGCAGAGTTTAGTCATGTTTTTGCAGTAATTAGTTGAAAAGATAGTATAACTATTATAAAATAATAGTATTAATCGCTTTTAATTGGTATCCATACTACTTAGAATAATAGTATCGCTACACCTGAGGTGATTATAAATGACAGGTCTTGGAGAAATTATTCAAGCCAAGCAAAAAGAGTTAGGGTTGACGCAAGAGCGTCTTGCTGAGAAAATCGGAAAAAACGCCGGATATATCGGCCAAATTGAACGCGGACTCAGTTATCCATCTTATCCGGTTTTATTACAGTTGATTGAGACATTAGAACTTGATGTACAATCTTTATTCTGCACATCAACACTCGAAGAAAGCGCAAAACTGAAGCAAAAATACGCACAACTCTATTCCAAACTCTCAAAGAAACAGCAACAATTAGCCCTTGGAATGTTAAAACTTATTTCGAGATGTGATTTTTAACAGGAGTATTTATGCGAATTGCAATTTGTGATGATGAAGATCAGGAACGGCTCAATATCGAAGCATTAGTCAAGCGATATGCCCCCGAATTATCTATTGTCCTTTTTTCCTCAGCAGACGAACTGCTGGCAGCAGCGAAGACGACATTTTTCCCATTGATTTTTCTGGATATTGAAATGGATGATACAAATGGCTTTGATGCTGCAGAAGAACTTATGTCAGGAAGCGCAAAACCGCTTATTGTTTTTGTAACCAAGAGCACCGAATATACGATTCGTGGTTATGATGTGGCTTTTCATTATCTTGTAAAACCTCTTAATGAGGCAAAGTTCCACGAAGTTCTAAAGCGCGCTTTGCGTCTGATTATTCCGCAGTATTTTACATTCTCCTCGAACGGCGAATTGTATCGTATCCCTGTACAAGAAATCCTGTATTTCGAGTCTCGTAATTATATGCTTTTCGTTCATACACAGCAGCAGATTTACAAAGCTCGCTTGAGCCTGAAAGAGGTCGAACCCCAATTATCATCAGCCAATTTTCTTCGTATTCATGCCAGTTTCTTAATCAATCTGCATCATGTAATTCGCATAACAAAAGACGATATAGAAATGCAGGACCATCAACTGATCAAAATCAGCAGAAACCGAAAGAAAGAGGTCATTGCAGCTTTTACAAAGTTTGCGAGGGAAAACATATGACTTTGCTAATTGAAGCCCTCAGTGGTGTATTAGACACCTTTCTACTCTATCTTTTTGCATCTGGATTTTACTCAAAATATCGCAGCACTAAATACAAAGGACATTTATACTTGCTTGTAGGTATTTTTATTATCGTGATGAGCTGTATCCCTATGCCGGGTATACTTCGTATCCTACTTAGCTGGAGCATTATCAGTGTATCAACATATGCGATTTTTGAATCCACTGTTCGCAAGGCACTTTTAACTTCAACAGCATTTATAACCCTCAGTGTGTTGGTTGACGTAATATGTGAATATCCTTTTTATCTCTCCGGCATTTCACGAACGGTTATCCTCGGACAGGGGTTAGCACGCTGCATATTTATCATCTTTGCAAAGCTGATAAACTTGCTGCTCATTCTTTTTATTGTCACACTGTTCGGCAAAAAAGGTTTACTTGATATTCCATTCAAAGAATTGCTCCCACTGACGACCTGCCAGCTCGTCAGTGTATTTATCTGCATTGTATCATTGGAATTGGTCGGAACCGTATCGCACTTTCTTTTAATATTATTAACACTTTCTATTGCCGGAATTTTGTACATCAACATTGTATTCTTCGTATATATGCGATCTATTCGTACAAATTACGAAAACGAGCAGCAGCGGCGTTTGGCTGAACAGCAACTCGAAACTCAGCTGTCTTATTACGAACAGATGAAATCCGCTAACGAGCAAACGCGAAGCCTGTGGCATGATATAAAAAAGCAATTAACTGCTGTTACTGCATTAGTCAAGGACAGTGATGTATCACAAGCAGAGTTATATCTCGAAACCATTACCAAATCATTTAATTCGCTTAGCAAAATCGTTGATGTAGACCATCCGGTTATTAACGCAATTTTGAATGATGCACTGGGAAAATCCTCGCTTTCTGGTATTACTTTAAAAATCGACGTTTTTGTTTCCCCTCAGCTTGCCTTGTCCCCGCTGGTTTTAAGTGTTATTCTCGGAAATACATTGGATAACGCAATTCGTGCGTGCAGCGGTGTATCTGCCGATACGCCTAAAATCGTAAGTTTAACTTTAAGACAAAAGGACAGTATTCTGTATTACCGCATTTCCAATCCCTATGACCCAGAATTTTCTTCTAAGAAACGCGAGGGTATTCATGGTTATGGGCTGAAAAACGTCAGTTCCACAGTAGAACAAATTGGCGGCACGATGCAAATCAATCAAGAGAATAATCAATATACTGTAGAGATTATTTTGAATTTGTAAAATCATGGACGACAGTTTTAAAAGCTGTCGTCCTTTCTTTGTGCATTTTACTGCACCAGACCTACCAAACTCTGCACTCCTATTGCGTGCTTTTCTGCACGATGTATAATACAGATACACAAATCGTTTAAGGAGGTAGTTCATATGAAAAAGCGTTTTCGCATCCCGATTATCGGCCTGATTTGCTGCCTGTTGCTGGGTACGATTGCTTTCGCAGTCAATGGCCGCAAGATTACTGCAACCTATGGAGGTATCACCATTTACCTGAACGGCCAGAAACAGGTAGCTACCGATGTAAATGGCAAGGTGGTAGAACCGTTGATCTATCAGGGTACGACTTATGTGCCGATACGTGCCGTCAGCGAATGGCTGGGTAAGACGGTTACATGGCAGGGCAGCACAAGTTCGGTTTTCATCAACGATTCTGTCTTTTCGGACAACGAAGTTGCAGCTGCTGAAAATGTAATCAGCGAGTTCTTTACACTGTTCGGCGATAAGCAATATCAGAAGATGGCTGCGTTGTGTACCGGCGATGCCGCAGGTTTTGATTACAGCTCCGGCGTATTCGGTATGAAAGAGGCAAAGTTGAAATCCTGCACCTACAACGGTGATTACTCCGCAAGAGAAAAGAAACTCGTTTTTGAGTGTTCTTTTGCAATGAAACCCGCCGCAAACTCGGTGTATGACCCTAATCAAACCAACACAACCTGCTTGATTTATGTCAAAAAAGTCGGCAGCCAGTTCTTGATTGATGAATTTGCAAGCGGTTTCTAAACCATCATTCATACACCAGATAATAAAAGGAAGAAATGGTTGTCACACCAACTCGGTGACAATCATCGATAGTGCACTTGCATATGGAGGGATAAAATACGATGATGAATAAGTTTCAAAAAATGATGAGCGGCACACTCGCGGGCTGCCTGATGGCGTCCGCGCTGATGATGAGCGCAGGCGCAGCAAATGTGCAGACCTATATACCATCGGGTACGGTGCAGGCTGCTACACAGACTACAACACAGCCCCGCACCGCCGTAAAAATCAATCCGCAGAGCGCGGACATTTATGCAGAGGGCATTCCGGCCACCTTCCCGAGCGAGGACGGCAAGACGGTTTACACGGCGCTGAGCTACAACGGCTCGACCTACATGCCGCTGCGCACGGTTGGCCGCTGGATGGGCAAAAATATCTCGTGGGACGGTGCATCGCGCACGGTGTTCCTGTCGGGTACTACGGAAAAGTCGTATCCGTGTGCGGATGACGATGCGTACCACAAGGAAGGCGTGAAATATGTCGGTGCGACCGGTCATGCTACGCTCGATAAGGGCGTAAAGGTGCTCGTTGATGGCAAACAGCAGACCTTCAAAAACCAGAAGGGCGTGACCATTTATCCGCTGTTTTACCAGAATTCCATCTATCTGCCGCTGCGCAACATCGGTGAGCTGACCGGCATGGACGTAACATGGTACAGTGCCAAGGCGGAGAATGACGTGAACGCCATCTTCCTGCGCATGCCGCTGAGTGACAGCAAGCGTGCCGAAATGGAAACCTACGCGACAAATCTCATGAAGCAGCTGCTTGATATGCGGACGGATACGCAGAAGATCAAGAATTGTGCGTCTGCGGTGAAAAACGGCGGCTATACCGACTATGTAGTTACCGATAAGGCAACCGCCATGGCGGCGCTGGACTCCATCAAGCGCAAAGCGCAGACCATCCGCAGCGGCATGACCGAGCAGGAGAATCCGATCCGCTACTACAACAGCAGCCTGATGAACGAACTGGATTTCCTCATCGATAACGCGGACGCCGTGATGGACCGCGTGAAGAACGGGCGGGTCGTGCTCGGCAGCAGCAATCCGGATACGAGCGTGGTCGATCAGACCGCTGTCATGTTCGGCGCTGATAATACTATGCTGGACTGCGAACGCATGGTTCGTATGCTGCGGCAGAACATGGATAGACTTTTTTAATGCAAACCAAGACCATAAAAAGCTGAGGATTACCTCAGCTTTTTATTTATCCGACAATTTTCCAATTCCCCTCTACCAGTTTCAGCGCAAGTTCAAACTGCGAAATTTGCGTCATTTTCATAACATTATCCAGTATTCTACTGTCACAGTTACCATTACAGTATCGCTATGCCTGTTCAACACTATGCTTTTAAGCTGGCTGACTATATATGTAAGCATGGAATCATTGCTAACATAGTAAGATAGTCCTTTAGGTTGCCGTCGGCTATAATATGAAAAAGATAATCAAGAAATCCATAACACGCAACGAATAATAATCAATATACCGTAGCGATTATTTTAAAAATGTAAAACAACAGACAACAGCTTTCCAAAACGCCATTCGTCATCTGTGCATTTTACTGCAAAAATCATACTGAACTCTGCATTTTCAGTACAAATTCCACTTTTAATGGTATAATGCAAATATGAAATAAACAATTTACATACTCGATTATCTTTCACAATAACTGTAAAGCATTTTATAGTCTTACCCGCTATATTTGTGATAAATTATAATGGCTATTACAGGAGAAAAGTAATGAAAAAGAACCTTTCCATTTCATGTATTCTATTAGCTGTAGTAACTATATTCAGTCTGTATTTTTATCAAGAGCGCGAAACCAAAAGTTTACCTGCTTCCATTGAACCATACACCGAAACCGCAGTAATCTTATCAGATTATATCGATTTTGAAAAAAGCATTTATATCGGTCACAAATCCGACCATGAGATATTATATAAAAATTACACTGATAACTATATCAGGTCGGTTGACTTAAATACCCAAGAGCAACAGGAACTTATTAAATTGGACACGCAAACAAACGGCACCATGACAACCTTTGATTATAAGGATAATTGGTTTGTCTGGTCCGAGAGCCAAGACGCCGAACTGCGTGTAGGAAGTTCTATTGGTGAAAATTGGGCTGTATACGCGGCTGACCTGCGTACAGGAGAAATCATATTCGTAGACGGCGAAAACGATTTCTTCCCTAAAACACGGAATTTTGACCCGCACCCGTGGTCGCTTTCGGTAAATGGCAGCTTTGTTGTTTACGCCAGCTATACAGCTAATGAAGATGGTATTTACCCTGCAATAAAAATTTATGATTTGAACAATCATAAATTGGAAATTGCAGATACAGCAGATTCCATGCAAACCACTTTTGGTTCACCGTCTGTGAATGACAAAAATGTTGTTTATCTAAAATATGATTCTAATGGCAGTTCCCTTTGGACATATGACATAGAAAAACATAAACGTATGTGTATCGAGCCGCCCGAACCGTTGCAGGAAATATGCATCACAAACTCTTTTGTCGTAGGCGTTTCGGAGTGGCAGCCGCAAAAATCAGAATCGTTATACTGTTATGACTTCGCTCATAAGAAATGGTCAAAACAGATAGACGCCACCACGAAATTATATCCAAACAATATTGACAGCACCTTAGAATTTGCTGAACTGCAATCTTCAAACGATTTTATAACATGGCGTCCGATTACTGGAAATGCACTTTATGTGTGGGATATAACAACCAATAAAGTATTGGATTTGTCCGAAAATGTTTCTGGGTTAATTGATTATGTATTATATCCTTTTGATGAAGATTATCTGGTTTGGTGTGAAACAAATACACAAACGCAAGAAACTAAGTATCCATGTATAAAAATATCAAGTGAATCATAAAATTTCTGCGCTCGCCACCGAGAGAATAGAAGGCTCGTCTCAGAATCGAAACATTCTGCGACGAGCCTTTTTCCTCTTCGGTATTCGATTTTCACACTTCGTTACTTGCTACTTTTCCCCGTACGAACGCATACATCACCCGACGATTTTCCAATTCTCATCCACCCGTTTCAGCGCAAGCTCAAACTGCGAAATCTGCGTCATTTGTGTAACGCTGTCCAGATATTCCACCGCCACAGTTGCCGTTACGGTATCGCCGTTCTTATTCAGCACCGTGCTTTTAAGCTGGCTGAACGTATAGTCCGTGCACTTTACCGGCGGCATGGAATCCTCGCTGACGTAGTAAGACAGCTCTTTTTCCGTAGCCGTCGGATACAGCGTGAAAAAGGTAATCAGGAAATCCGTAATATCCTCGCTTTCCACCGCAGAAACCGTTCCGTCGGGTTCTGTGTCTTTTGGCATATATGCAGATTTTGCAGGCTTTCCGGTGATCGTCGGCGCTTGCGTAATAACCATATCTCCGTTTTCGTCCTTGTGAACCGCTGTTTTGTACACGCTGGATACAGTGTCTTTTTTCTTGCCGTCCGAAATCGTCTGCGCCACTGTGAACACGACTGCAAAATCGTTTTCACCGCTGCTCTGCTCCACAGACCAAATCTGCACGTCCTGCACGGACGAAGAAACCGCAACGTCACTTTTCACGGTGTCAGTCGTTAAACGCTGCAGGTCCTCGGTCAGATAGCCGGTCAGCGCATCGGTACGCTGTGCCACAGAATCCTTATTACTGCTCCACGAATAGTACGTTTTCGCAAAGTTCCGCACAAACGCTTCTACGCCGCTGGTATCCTCCACACGGCGCTCAACAATCTCCTTTTCGTGAACGGTATGTGTGTCGATTGCGGTAAAATTCTTATATACCGCAAACGCAAATCCGCAGACGAACAGCAGCCACAGTGCAATCACCGCCGGCTTGCGGCTGTTTGCCGTGTAGATACGCAACTTCCTTGGTTTCTGCTGTTTTTCTGTCTTTTTCTGAAACATAATTCGTTCTCCTTTGTCTTATTTTTGTGCAACCACAGCGCCGCCCCAGCCCCAGCCGCCGAAACCATAGTACGCCGTCCAGCTTTCCACGGTGTCTATCGTAGTGCCGCCGATGTTGGAAATAATCTGGCCGTTGCCGATATAAATACCGACATGACCCGCATTTCGTCCGCAGGTGTCGTTCGTTCGGGACTGGTATACCGCCGGGTCATTGTAAACCATCGCACCGAGCGGAATATTCTTGCTGGACTTTCCGACCGTATACAGCGCACGATTTTTGCCCGCACAGCAATGCTTGTCGATGGATACACCCGCTTTTCGGTAAACTTCTTCCGCCCATGCTTCACAATATCCGCCAGCAGCCGAAATACCGTACTTTTCTGAATTTCGTGCCACCTCGACAATGCGATTCTGTGCGTCCGTTCCGAGCGCATCACCGCCTGTAAGTGTCAGATATTGCTTTACCAACTTGACATAGAACATATTGCCGTAGTTATACCGCCAGCCGCCGTTGATCGGCGTGGAAATCTCGTTTTTATAAGTAACTTTCACGCCGCCGGAGTGCTGTCGGGAAAACTCCTGTGCCAATTCAAAGGTATACCGTTTTCCGTTTCGTGCAACGAAGTCCAGAAAGCCGCTGCCGTAGTTATACGCTTGAATTACAGCATCCATATCACAGCCGAGCCTATCGGCTTTCGCTATCAGTTCAGCAAAATACTTGCAGCCCTGTTTGATACTGTCCTCTGTGCCGAGCGTATTCACCGGCAGTCCGGCAGATTCCGAGGACTGCATAACGTCCTCCAGCTTGCCTTCGCTTTCCACCTGAATAATGGCAAGGAGAACATAGACATAATCGCTGATACCGTTCTGCCGTGCGTACTTCTCAACCATGGGTTGATGCGCGAGCACTTCCGCTGAGAGATTCACGCCGATGTACAAACCCGAGCCACTTCCGCCACTATCCTCATCCGAAGCGATAATCAGAAACATCGACAGAAGTAAAGCAATCAGCAGTCCGAAGCCCAGGGCACCTGCCATTGCCGCCTTTTTCATCACTTGCGCTCACCTCGGCTCGCCGAACGCCGCTGTTTGCGCGTGATTTTTCCGGTTTTCCGCTGTTTGAACTCCGCACCAAAGGTTTCTTCGTCCAGTCCTTTTGGCATTGTATATCGTGTTTTCGGCTTGTCCGGTACCATCGGACGTTCTGCCGGACGGTCCGGCTTGCGGTCTGCAACCGTAGTCTGCGGCTTATCCTTGACCGTCGGACGATCTTCCCGCTGTCTGGGTGTCGGTTCAATCCGTTCCGACCGAGGTCGATTCTGCGGTGCAGACGGCTTTTCCGGTTCAGTATTCTGCTGTTTGGGGACAGTTGGGCGCTCCTTTGGTGCAACACGAGTGCTTTCTGTTCTTGGCTTCTCCGTATTACCCTCATTGCGTTCTCTTTTGCGCTGAGATAACTGTTCCCGGCGGCTTGCAGTGGTAGTTCTACGAGATTCCATCTGTGCAGCACGCGCTTCTCGACGTTTCTGCATGGTTTCCCGCACACTTTCCCGTGCAGATTCCACATTGCTACGGACAGCATATTCCGCATTAGTCGGTGCGTCCTTGACCTTTTGCACGGTTTCTGCCGCCTTATCCCGCACACGAGATGGCGTATCTGCAATCTTGCCTGCCGTTTCGCCTACTCTCTGACCGAGATTCTTCTTTTCCGGCTGAACGGTTTCACGGCTTGCGCTTTCACGGTTAGCAGAGGTCGAAGCCGTCCTCTGGGTTCTTTGCACGGCACGGCGCTGTGCAGGACGCTTTCCCACTCTGACTCCTGCCGCAAACGGCAGTGCCTTTCTCACAGCACGAGAGATCGTCCGGCGCGGCCGGTTTGTCATGGCTCGACCGACACGACCCGTGCCCTCATCACGCAGACCGATCATGCCCAGCAGTTTGTCGCGCTCCATGTACACGCCCGCAAACACAATCACCTGCAGCAGTACGACCACCACAAACGGCTTGCCGTTCGCAATCGTGTAGGCCAGCGAGGACAGCACCAGCACAAACGTGGTCAGCAGCGTTGTTCCGACGCGCAGCATAATGGTGTTAAACAGCGAAATCACCGCTCTCTTGCTCGTGCCGGAAAACGCCGGAATCATGCTGATCAACAGGCTCACCGGCAGGAACATTGCGCTGATGATAAACAAAATCTGTGACAGGAGCATACTTCCTGTCAGCATAATCGCAAACACCGACACAATCAGATTAAAAATCAGGAAGAACACAGACAGACCGAACCGACTTGTCACCTCGGTTACGGTCAGATTGCCGTTATCGTAATCTTCCAGTTCCGACTTTACGGCTTCTTCCCTGTCTTTGCCGCGATTCTCGTCCGGTGAAGTGCCGAGTAGGCTGTTTACCCGTTCTTCTCCGATATTCTCCACATCCGAATCGCCAAACTGCATGATAAGCCACGGCTGCTTGACTTGGATACCGAACAGGCAATCCCGAATCGCAGAAACGCCGGTGTTCTCGCCTGCCGTATCCGGCGCAAGGATTTTCGCGCTCACATCGACAATACCGTTGCTAATATCACTCGAAAACTCGTTGACACCGCTAATTGCGGACGGCGCATAGGCAATCAGCCCGACCGACACCACAAACACAACGACGAAATTCAGCGCCGCATGAAACGCTTTTGTGGTTTCGCGTTTAACCAGTCCGACATAAGTGCAGTACACGCCGACCAACAGCGTGACAATCGCCATCATGCCTGGAAACAGGCCCGTGCTGTCAAACCCGCTGGCTGACACGCCCGCAATCAACTGAATATTCTTTCCAATTTCACTTGCAGCGCTGCTGATGAAGTCGAGGTCATACGCCTGCTGAATCAGGTAGCCAACAGCATTTGAAATGTACAGATTCAATGTCCATAGAAAATTCGTGAACAGGTAAATTGCGTACTGCGCTGTTTTCCCGATACCGTCTAACCAGTTCCACGGCAGCCAATCCCACGAGGAATCAACATAAAAATCAAGCTGGTAGTTATCAATCGGATACCTGCTGAACTCGTGCGCCGTATCAATGGTTTCGTCCAGCAATCCAGCGGCGTGCGCCTGCACCGTGAACAGATTGAGAAATAGAAAAGCCATCACAACCGTAATAAAGGCTGTAATGGCTAATTTCTGAACTTTTGAGGTATTTGTCACACATCACACCTCGTTTTCTGTAACCGGCGGGCGAGTATCAAACGCATGGAACAGATAATCGAACATAACATGAAACTTGATAACACCGACACGGCCGTACAGGTCTTGGAAAAGACACTGACCGTTTTCCAGATTGCGAAGCCGCTTTTGATTGTTTTCATCCTCGGAATCCAGACCAAAAAATTCGAGCGTTTTCTTGATTTCGTTAATATCCGTGCTTCTAAACGCGAACTTCATGCCGATATTGTTCTTGATATTCTCGTCCGCTACATCACCGGCGTTCTGGGCGACAAAGTACACGGCAGCGTTCATCGAACGACCGGCACGAACCAGCTTATTTGCCAGCGTTTTGCCCTGTGCCACATTGAGGAACGCCCATGCTTCATCAAGTCCAACCATCTTGAAGATACTGCGGTCTGAATGAATGAAAACATCGGTGTACAAGGGGTACAAACGAGATAAAATAGAAATGAGGGTCGATAGAGTGGAAGTATCAGATTTTCCACTCTATCTGAACACGGTCGCTGGTGGCCTTGATCGTAGAGAT
>ERZ772878.547-NODE-547-length-33532-cov-14.4464_pt1 | contig 33532 bp, 29 predicted proteins | sample MGYA00580578_ERZ772878 | MGnify/ENA primary metagenome ERZ772878 (study PRJEB29015, sample SAMEA2737686) | human gut metagenome | biome: human gut; feature: human-associated habitat; material: faeces | place: China | collected 2012 ...
CTCTCTCCATCAGAAAACCTCTGCTTTAAATAATGGATTTTAAAAGCATGAATTTCCTGATTTGACAGGTGCAATCTACCTGTAATGAAACTTTTATATGAATTTAGATGTTTTAGAAAATATGCTTTGAAATAGAGTAACATATTTATGTACAATATTCAATGTTTTTTGATAATAACTTACAGTAATCAAAGCTGATAGTTACTATTCACATGATGTGCGATCAGTAACACATCACACTGTTTAAAAGCTGTTTAAAAACAGAGTGTACTCTTGCAATATAAATCATCATCTGCTAAAATTTATCTTAATGAATCATAAGGAGGACTCTAAAATGAGCAAAATTGATGAAATCAGAAGCGCTATGGTTGCTGCAATGAAGGCAGGAGACAAAGAACGAAAAGCCGCACTTTCCTTTCTGCTCTCCTCTCTGAAGAATAAAGCTATCGACAAACGTGCCGACCTGACAGAAGAGGAAGAAGGACAGGTAATCTTAAAAGAAATCAAACAGTTAAAAGAAACAATTGATATGACACCTGAAGACCGTACAGATCTGATTGAAGAGTCTCAGAAGCGTCTTGCTGTTCTTGAAGAATATGCGCCAAAGATGATGAGCGAAGATGAAATCAAAGCAGTGATCACATCCGTTCTTGCAGATCTTGGTATCGATGCTCCTACAGCAAAGGATAAAGGTAAGATCATGAAAGAACTCATGCCGAAGGTAAAAGGCAAAGCTGACGGTAAAGAAGTCAATCAGATTCTTGCCGGCATGATGAAATAAATACAGATTCCAGAATAAAGACGTAGCAAAGAGGGTGTCGCACTAAACGACACCCTCTTACTTTTTGTTAATTATTTCATTTTTTCTGCTTATTTTGTCATCTGTTTTCCCACTTATGATAAATCGCCTCAAGTGCATCTACCGCACCATCGATTCCAAGAAGACTTGTATTCAGCAGGATTGCATTCGCATCAATGCTTCCCCACTTACGGTCTGTTCTACCTTCATAATACAGGCGTCTCTCTCTGTCAATCTTCTTAATCTTATCTACAGCCTCTTTCTCGGAAAGCTTATAGATATCCATGATTCGATTGATTCTATCATCCTTATAAGCATAGATAAATGTATTCACAACATTTGAATAATCCCCAAGAACATAATCTGCGCAGCGTCCCACGAAGATTCCAGGTCCGCGTTCCGCAAGCTTGCGGATGATTGCCGACTGTGCGTCAAAAAGTTGATCACTTAATGGTTTCTCCACTTCCGGACTGAGCATAAATGTAGTATAATCACCCATTCCAATATAATAGCTTGATAACACATTTCCAAGTCTCGTCTCATCTACTCTTCCAGCATCTTCGTTCGAAATTCCAAGATCTCTTGCTGCCATTCGAATCAGATTATGATCGTAAAGAGGAATGTTCAGTCTCTCTGCCAGTCTGTTTCCTACTTCATGACCGCCACTTCCGAACTGTCTTCCAATTGTAATAATTGTGTGATCCATCATAAGCAAGTCCTCCTTTTTCTGATAATTCTATTCTATCACTCTTTGAATTAAGAAAAAAGACTTTCTTCCTGTTTTCCGCTAACAATTTTGTAATACTGTTTCGAAGTCACCATATAGACAATGATATAGAATAATGCAAATACTAAATAGGAGCACACTGTCACCAGAATCAGGAATTTTCTGTCAGAAAAAGCAAGCAGATGCACCATTTTTTCTATCATTGGAAATGCAAATGCCGTATGAATTCCGGCAGCCACAAGAGGCAGGAAGAATACTGTCATTACCTGAGAATTGATCGTCTGACGCACTTCTTTCTGTGTCATCCCCACTTTCATCAGAATCTGGAATCTGTCCTGATCCTCATAGCCTTCTGTAATCTGTTTATAATAAATGATCAGCACCATTCCAAGAATGAATACGACTCCAAGAAGGATTCCAAGGAAGAACAGACCGCCGTACAAAGCCTGGTAATCAGCCCTTGATGCGGCTCTGCTGTCTGTAGAAGCTCCAAAAAATAGGGTATCTGATTCCTCTGATTCCTGTTCAGCCAATGCATTGATTTTCTTGTCAATCTCGTTTTGAATCTGGATCTGCTCTTCATCTCCACAGGACAGATCAAAATTGTAGTACCATTTCTCATAAGAACCATTGACACCGTAAACGGAAACATTTCCTTCTTCCAAAGCTTTTATATCTTCCAGTCCGGAAACCACCAGATAGAAGCTGCTGTTCATATTTGCCATATTATTTCCATTTGAAATCATTTTATCCAAATGTCCTTTAATCCTCCATGTCCCGGAATTCTCCACCGTGATCTGATCATAGGGGAAATCGGAATCTTTCGCATACAGATACGCTTCCCCGGGAGCAAGCTCCAGATTCGTCCCCATGATCCGATTATACGCTTCCAACGGCAGAGCATAGAACATTTTTAAATGATCAAATGTATTCACTTCATTGACTCCCGGAGCATTCTCCGGATTAAAATAGATTTCATTTTTTGAAACAATTCCACTGACTGTAAGCATCCGGTAATTCTCCGGATTCTCCGCGGTCTGGTTATGTTCTTTCAAAACCTTCTGTACAAGCTCTATAATCTGTCCATTCTGATTCTCTTTCATTTCTTCCGTCTGCTCCGGTTTCGTGTACATCTCAATCTGGACAGATTTCGGATATCGAAGATTCAAGCCATGTTCCATACTCAGATACAGGCTGGTTGTAGAAGATACCATAACCAGAACCATTGTGGACAGAATACAAATAGACGCTAATCCTGCCCCATTTCGTTTCATACGGTAAATCATGGATGAAAGTGAAATAAAATGATTTGTTTTATAATAATATCCTTTCTTTTTCTGCATTATTTTACAAAATGTGACCGAGCCGGCAATAAATAACAGATACGTTGCAAGGATTACCAGCACGACGGCAACCATAAACCAGATCATCGCTACAAGCGGATCTTTGATTGTCAGGGATAAATAATAAGCCACACCAAGCAGAAGCAACCCGAGTACTGCAAAGATCCAGTTTGCCTTCGGAGGTTTCTCTCCTGTCTTTTCACTTTTTAAAAGTTCTACAGGTTTTAACCGATAGACGGACACGATCATCCGAAGCATGATTAATGCAAAAATGACCAGGAATAACAGTGCCGTAGCCACAAGTGCCGGAACACTGATTTTCATAGAAAGTCCGGCATTACTTCCAAGTATCTTCGCTGCCAGAAGTTCCCCCAATTTAGAAAACAGGATTCCTCCCACGATTCCTCCTGCAATCGTCAGAACACTGATGATCAGATTCTCAAGAACCATGATTTTTACAAGGTCAATTTTTCCCATTCCAAGGATGTGATACAACCCAAACTCTCTCTGTCGTCTGCGGATCAGAAATGAATTTGTGTAATACAGAAGGATCAGAGAAAAGATTGAGATCACACCAGAACCAAATCCAAGGATCATCTGCATAGTATCCCCACCTTTGATCTTGGCAAACTGCGGACTCACTGCAAGATAATCGATCAGATAGAACATCATAACCATACAGATACAAGTGATCAGATAAGGAAGATACAGCTTCTTATTTTTCTTAATTCCATTAACGGAAAGTTTCAGATAAAGTCCACTTTTCATTGTCTCTCACCACCTGTCGCAAGCATTGTCAGTGTCGCTGAGATATTCTGATAGAACTGTTCATCTGTCTGTTCGCCTTTATATACCTGGTGGAAAACTTCTCCGTCTTTAATAAATAACACTCTCCCGGCCTTGCTCGCTGCTTTGACAGAATGTGTTACCATAAGGATCGTCTGTCCCGACTGATTGATCCGCTCAAATACCCCGAGCAATTCATCCGTTGATTTCGAATCGAGTGCCCCGGTCGGCTCATCCGCCAGGATCAGTCTCGGATCTGTGATCAGCGCTCTCGCCACTGCTGCACGCTGCTTCTGTCCTCCTGACACCTCATAGGGATACTTCTCCAGAAGTCCTGCAATTCCAAGTTCTTTCACGATTGGCATCATCCTGACATTCATTTTCCTGTAATCAACTCCCTGCAGTACCAATGGCAGTAAGATATTGTCCTTTAGATTAAATGTGTCCAAAAGATTGAAATCCTGAAATACAAACCCAAGATGATCTCTCCTGAACTTGGACAGATCCTTCTCACGGATTGCAGATAACGGTTTTCCATCTAGATAAACTTCCCCTTCGGTTGGTTTATCCAATGCTGCCAGCATGTTCAGTAATGTCGTCTTCCCCGAACCACTCTCTCCCATGATTGCTACATATTCGCCCTCTTCTACTGAGAATGTTACCTTAGAGAGTGCCTGTACCTGATTACCGCCAAAACGCGGACGGTATATTTTTTTCAAATTTTCTACTTCCAAAACTGTCATTTCTTACGACCTCCTCTTCTTTCAACATCCTCAGTATAACAATACAGCCAGAATGCCGACATTGATTTCTGTGACATTCCAGCTGTCTGATGTGACAATTTTGTCACTTGCTTCTCTCTGTGTGATTTAGCGTTTTACTCTGATCTCAACGGATACTCTGCCAAACCAATCGTAAAACTGCTGCCTTCCCCTAACTTTGACTCAACTGTAATCTGATGCCCCAGTTTCTTTGCCGCCATCTGACTCAGATACAGACCAATTCCCGTTGATTTCCGTTCCATTCTTCCATTATATCCCGTATATCCTTTTTCAAAGATTCTCGGCAGATCTTCCGGTGCAATTCCCATTCCGGTATCTGTAACCGTCAGTTTCTTTTCTTCACTGACAGTGATCGTCACTGTTCCTTTCAGCGTATACTTCACTGCATTGGATAACAACTGTTCAATAATAAACGAAAGCCATTTCTCATCTGTCAGAACAATCTGATCTGTCCCTTCATAGATCAGACGGATTCTCCTTCGAATAAACTGTCCTGCATATTTACGGATCGATTTTCTTACAATTTCATCCAAAGGATACCATGCGATTACCAGATCCTTCGTGCCACTGTCAAGACGCACATACCCAAGTGCCATCTCCACATACTGCTCCACCCGGAACAGTTCAGCTTTCAGATTCTGATTCGTCTCGGTATCTTCCTGCTGGAGTAATACATTCATCACAGCAATCGGTGCCTTGATCTGATGCACCCAGGTTGCATAATAGTCCTCCATGTCCTGACCGGACTTCTCCCATCTGGCATGTTCTTTTCTTTGCTGTTGTTCTTCTTTTCTGATCAGCTCCTGATATCCTAACTCAATTCCATCTTGTGCCACCGGAAGTGAATCCTCATAAGGTCCTTCTCCTTGCAGCAAATGTTCCAGCTTCTGCCCGGTTTTCTTATACCGCAAATATCCACAGAGAAGAAAAAGTAATCCAAATGCCAGACACAACACTGTCGGATAAACCGCTGCCTTCAGATTAATCTCTTCCAACACAAAAATCAGAAAAAAGATTCCCGCACACAGCAAACTCCACAGAAGCACAAATCGGATTCTTTTCAAATATTGTAAAAACATTTTTACTCCTTCTCGATGATATATCCACCGCCGACTTTCGTCTTGATAAAGCCTTCCATTCCCGCTTTTTCCAGCTTTTTCCGAAGTCTTCCGACATTGACTGTCAATGTATTCTCTTCGATATAATTGTCTGTCTCCCACAGCTTTGTCATTAGCGTGTCTCTGCTGACCACGCGTCCTTTATTCTCCATCAATGTCTGCAAGATACGAAATTCATTCTTTGTCAACTCTATTTTTTCTCCATTATAAGTCATTGTTGTATCATAGAGGTTCAGGATTGCTCCTCTATGTTCCAGCATCGGTACTTTTCCTGATAGATCATATGTTCTCCTCAGCAGAGCCTGAATCTTCGCTGTCAGTACACTTAAGTCAAACGGTTTTGCCACAAAGTCATCTCCGCCCATATTCATCGCCATGATAATATTCATATTATCCGCTGCTGAAGAGATAAAGATCACCGGCACGCTCGATATCTTACGGATCTCGCTGCACCAGTGGTATCCATTATAAAAAGGAAGCGTGATATCCAAAAGCACCAGATGTGGACCATACTCTGCAAATGTCTCAAGAACCTTTGCAAAATCTTCCACATAACGTGCTTCATTTCCCCACGCTTCCATCTCTTTTTTAATTGCCCCTGCCATCACAAGGTCATCTTCTATGATTAGAATCTTATACATTCTGCGGATTCCCCTTTCGCTCTTATCCACTACTATATATCATAGTATACAGTATTTCAAGAGCACACGGTCATACCGTATCCGGCGAGATAACCCGCTGGATATGGATTGCAAGAAATCCGATCTCTTCTTTTGCGACCGGTTGTTTCAGCTGTCTGGACATATAGTCACACACTCTCTTCGCCGCCTCTCCGGTCCTTGGGTAATTCTGAAAAATGAAATCATTAAAGTCTGCATTCGTCCCTTCACCCTTACGGGTTCTCAGAATCATATAATACATATGACTCATCAGACGTGTACATCCAAGTGAGCCGCTCTCCAGCTTCTGATCGAATTCCTGTTCAATCATGGCAATCCCTTCATTTACAATCCTGGTCGCATCCAGAGTCTGGGATACTGCCTCATCAGAAAGGCCTGCATGGATATGTAGCGTAATGAATCCGACTTCATCCTCTGAGATTTCATATCCTGTCAGCTGCTGTATTATTTCCCGCCCTTTCAGGGCCACTTGATACTCCTCTCCAAACAACACACGGATATCTGGTGTAAATGGATTCGGAAGCTGGCGGTTCTCCTTCGCTCTCTTCGCTGCAAGCGCAATATGATCTGCCAACGGAAGCAACATCTCATGATTGATCTTCTGAAACACGTTCTCTGCTTCTTCAATGATCTTTCCTGTTGCCTCAATAAACTCCGGGCGGATTCCATTGACCGTTTTCAGAACAGACTCCTGCTTCCTTCTTGTGACAAGAGAATATACTTTGGCTCCGGGAAGTTTCTCGATCTGTTCTGTAGGTTTCTTTCCAAATCCCACACCGTTTCCGAGAAGGATCATCTCCTTCCCTGTCTCAACATGATATACAAGAATCCCATTATTATTCAGAACTTTAATGACTCGATACATCCCCCCGGAGCCTCTCTTTCTTTCTCTTAATTCAAGCTTACGATTTCTGCTGTCTTCTCAAGCTTCTCTACTTTTCCGCTCTTAGATATTCTGATCTCTTCACCTTCCTGAAGACTTGTAAATACAACCATACATTCATCGGATTTTGCATGCTCTTGGATATATTTTATATCAAAACCTATCAGTTTGTCACCCTTTTTTACTCGGTCTCCGTCATTTACAAAAGTTTCGAATCCTTTTCCATCCAGATTTACAGTATCCACGCCAATGTGAAGCAGATATTCGGTTCCGTCATCGCTAGTCAGACCAACCGCATGTTTTGATGGGAAGATAAAAGATACCGTTGCATCTTCAGGTGCATAAGCCATTCCCTCTTCCGGGCGAACCAGATAACCGTCTCCCATCATTTTCCCTGCAAATGCTTCGTCACACGCTTCTTCGATCGGTGCTGCCACTCCTGTGAATGGAGAGCAAAGCTCTTTCTTTACAGTTCCGGCTGCAACAGTTTTGTTCTCATCTTTCTTCGCTTCATCTTTTGTTTCTGCACATTTATTCGTTTCTTCTGCGCTGTTTTCATTTTCTTCCGGAAGATATTCCACATCCGGAGCTTTCTCCAGATAATCTTCTAGATTGGATTTAATCACAGAAACAGCCGGTCCGTAGATTACCTGGATTCCCTGTCCTTTTCTTACGATTCCGGATGGGGATGTCATTCTTAAGACATCTTCATTTACCAGTTCCGGCTTTACTACCGTACAACGAAGTCTTGTCGCACAGCAGTCTACATCAGAAATGTTTTTCTTTCCCCCAAGTCCTCTTGTAATCAGTGCGCTCTTCTGATCTTCCGGTGTCATTTCATTTTCAGAATCTGCATCATTTCCATCTACTTTTGCTTTATAATCAGCTTTTGTATACAATTTAGTTTCCGCATCATCATCTTCTCTTCCCGGTGTCTTCAGATTCAGCTTCAGAATTAATGTACGGAAGATGATGTAATATAAGAAGAAATAAATAATTCCTACCGGGATGATTCTGATCCAGCTGGTCTTTGCATTTCCCTGAAGAATACCAAAAAGGAACAGATCAATAAATCCACCGGAAAATGTAAGTCCGACTGCAATATTTAACATATGCGCGATCATGTAAGCGGATCCTGCAAGGATCACCTGTACTACAAAAAGGATCGGTGCCACAAACAGGAATGAGAATTCCAGTGGCTCTGTGATTCCAGTCATCATACATGCAAGTGCTGCAGAAAGCAAAAGTCCGACTGCCTGTTTCTTCTTCTCCGGTTTTGCACACTGATACATTGCAAGTGCCGCACCTGGAAGGCCGAAGATCATGAAGATAAACTCACCGGAAAAATATCTTGTCGCATCCGCACTGAAATGTACTGTGGATGGATCTGCAAGCTGCGCAAAGAAAATGTTCTGACCGCCCTGTACAAGCTGTCCCGCAACTTCCATTGTTCCTCCAACCGCTGTCTGCCAGAACGGAAGATAGAATACATGGTGAAGTCCAAATGGAATCAACGCTCTCTTAATAATACCAAAGATCAATGTTCCAATATAGCCTGTTCCTGTTACAAGTCCGCCAAGTGCATAGATTCCATTCTGAACTGTTGGCCATACAAAATAGAGTACGATTCCGACAACCACATAAGTCAATGTTGAAATAATCGGAACAAATCTTGATCCACTGAAGAATGACAGTGCATTCGGAAGCTGGATTTTGTAAAACTTATTATGAAGTGCTGCTACTCCAAGTCCAACGATAATACCGCCAAATACACCCATCTGTAATGTCTGGATTCCGCAGACACTTGTCACAGTTCCTTCCAGAACTCCGGCTCCAAGCGTTCCGTCTGCAAGAAGATCTCCACGGATCAGAAGCATGGCATTCATTGTTGCATTCATTACAAAGAAAGAGATCATTGCCGCAAGTGCCGCAACTTCCTTCTCTTTCTTCGCCATACCGATTGCTACACCGACAGCAAAAATAATCGGCAGGTTATCAAAAATAATACTTCCCGCTTTGCTCATAATTGTGAGCAGGGAATTCAGAATTGTCCCCTCGCCTAAAATTGCCTGAAGATGATATGTCTCAATCATCGTTGCATTTGTAAATGAACTTCCTACTCCAAGCAGAAGTCCTGCTACCGGAAGAATTGCGATTGGAAGCATAAAACTTCTTCCGATTCTCTGCAATACTCCAAAAATCTTGTCTTTCATCTGTAATCCTCCTAGTATCATTTCTTATAGAGTTGACGCATCCCATAGTTTCTTGTGCTGGCACAGTTCTGCAACTTACTTATCCTATACTATAATGCGCAAAAAAGGCATAAACTAATCCTCAATAACCAAGTCCTCCTTATCTGGTGAACTTATTAAGGATAGTTTATGCCTGCTTTACCAGTAACACTCTATCGTGCGCTTTTCTCTTTTAACCACGTATAGTATAACCATACTCACTTCCAACAGTCAATCTGTAATATTCAACAATATTTATCCTGTTTTTTTGTTGAATATGTTACTTAGTGATTATTTTAATAAATTAAAGTTTTTCTTTTGATTTAAATTATTTTCTCTTCATTTTACGCTTCTGGATTTTGCTTATTTGCTTTTGTAATATCCAGACGTACATTCACACCAAATGGATTGATTGCAACTCCCTTTGCATCCGGGATCAGTATCTCCGGAATCTTATCCGCCGGGATTGCTGCTGTCTTCATCTTCTTGCCCTGTGCAAATCTGGTAAATTCTATCATATCTGTAAAGATCGGCTGATACAGACTTCCGTCCGGCTGTCTCAGAAGTGGGACCTGATTATCTTCCTGAACTCCTACGATAAAGGTTCCTTTCTTATAATGCGCCATCATCTCTTCCTGAAGTTCCTTCACATTCTCCGGCATCTCCGGTCCGATACTGCGGTGCATCTCCTGCATCAGATACATTGCTGTCAGATGAAGCTCCGGATTCTCGATCAGTTTCTTTCCTTCAGGCAGTTCTTCCTTATTCTTACGAACTACAAGCTGTTCCAGCTGAATCCTGATCTCCTCCTCTGTACCAACATTCACTGCCAGTGCATTCACGCCCATTGTATACAGGTTTGTAAAAAATCCAAGTCTGGCATTCTTTTCAATTTTGGCAATTCCTACATGATAACGATCTTCTGCAAGCGTCTTTGCCTTTTCCTTTGCAGACTCTTCCTGATAATAAACCAGAACCTCGTCATCAAATGTCTCTTCATCACAGAGGACAAACGGCATCTTCGTCACCCCTGACATGATCACATAAATCTCTTCGAGATTTCGCAGATTCACCAATGTCTGCTTCATCTCTGTACTGACAATTACTTTATTCTCATCCATCTCTTTGTTTTCCTTTCTGGTTGCTTTTCTTTCCATTACAGTAGTGCAAAATGATGTGAGTGTCAAAAATAATTTTTGCCACTCACTGATGTAACCGGATTACTCCATTGCTATGCAATTCCCGCAATCCTCATAAAATGAGGTATAAATATGATACACCCTATGATCACAGCCATGATTGCCGTAAAAAGCACTGCACCAGCTGCCGTATCCTTCGCGATCTTAGCAAGTGGCTTTCTCTCTTCTGTCACAAGATCGACAACAGCTTCCACTGCCGTATTCACAAGTTCCAGTGAGATCACCATTCCAAAAAGGAGAAGACAGATACACCATTCCATCGGTGTTAATCCTACAAAGGTTCCAACTGCTGTTACAAGAATCACTGCAAGGCAATGAATCTTCATATTCCTCTCTTTTGAAATCCCTGTCCAGATTCCTTCAAAGGCATAGCCAAAGCTTTTGAATAAAGGCTGTTTTCGATTCTTCATTCGTAGTCTCCTTTCGGATTCGTATCATAGATCAAGCAACAAATCTAATATCTATGATACCACATCTAGCTCCTTATCAAAAGAGGTATTTTCCTATTATTATCAAAAGAAGACTCGGATTTCGAATCCCAGATCCTTTTCACTTATTTACAAGCTTCAACCATACTCTTTACATATTCTGCAACATACGGCACGCAGTCTTTTCCGTATTTCTCACACAACTTAACGATTGCACTTCCAACGATCGCACCGTCTGCGCTCTGACACATCTTCGCCGCCTGCTCCGGAGTGGATACATTTTGCACGATTTCTTTCAGATACTCTCTTTTATATCGATAGGAAATATATGTTTTACAGCCGCAGTGTGCATCCTAAACGGAGCATTTTTTATATATTAGGAAAGCACTTTCCTAATATATAAAAAGTCCTTGACAGAATATTCCTATTCTGTCAAGGACGGTAAATCTAAATCTTTTCCGCGAAATTGTCAAAAAATTTTCTCAATTTTCTTGTCTTTATTTTCTTTTTCTCTTCCATGCAAATCCGCCAACTCCTGCTCCGAGTGAGGAGAATGCAAGTCCTAATAAGCCAAGAACATTTGCCGGATCACCTGTCTTTGCGGCTTTTGATCCACTTGTTCCTTTGGAAGCTGATCCATCCGTAGTTGTTCCTGCCTTCTTTGTAACAGTTGGAGTTGCACTTCCATTCTGGCTTCCATCCTGTTTTCCATTCTTTACAAGTGCTTTGATTGCTGAATTCAACTTATCTGTTGCTTTATCAACTTTTTCCTGGCTTTCTTTTGCATTTAATGCGCTCTTAGCGTCTGTCAGTGCACTCTGCAATGCCTTCCAGCTGTCAACTGTGTAATCAGCTTCTTTCAGAGCTGCCGCATCACTGATTGCTTTCTCAAGGGAAGAAGTATCAACTGCTGCCGGCTCTTCTATCTTAACAAGTGCTTCAATAGCTGCGTTGAGGTGGCTTACTGCCTCGTCTACAGTTGCCTGAGTTTTTGGATTTTTCAATTCATCTTTTGCTTCCTGAAGTTCCATCTGCATAGATGCCCAGCTTTCCGCTGTGTATTCAGCTTCTTTCAGGGCTTCTGCTTTTGCAATAGCTGCCTCAAGATTTGTTGTTGTGATTGTTTTATCCTCAGATGCTTTTACAATGTTCTCCTCTGTTGCCTGGAATTTGTATGTCACGTCATTATATCCAAGTGCTGTCAGTGTAATGGTCCAATATCCTGTTCCATCCGTTCCTTCCGGAAGTTTACAACGAAGAGAATCTGTCAGTCCAAGCTGGATTCCCATTGCTTTGTGCATCCAGTTATCTGCTGCAAATTTTGTTCCATAAGTGGCTTTTGCATTTGTATATGTGCTGTCATCTCCATAGTAAGTCCATGTAACAGTCTGGAGATTTGATCCAAGATCACCATAATTTCCTGTCAGATCAACTCTTAAGAATTCTCCATAAGATCCACTTGCTTCTTTTACTGTCAGCCCTGCTTTCTCTGCTGTTGGTGCTGTCTTGAGTGCCTGATCTTTGATTCCGGACTCTGATCCATTATTCACTCTTGCAGAGAAACTGAAGGATCCATTCTCATTCTTTGTTGCTGTTTTCAGACCGTTTGTATTCTCTGTTACATTAGCAACCAGTCCTGTATAGCTTACCAGATTCTTTTCTGAATATCCTCCTGCAAGTTCACTTCCGTTTTCGATCACACGATAGCTTGCTTTCAGTGCATCCAGATCAGATGTTTTTACTTTCACCGGCACATATTTCAGTCCGAGTACATCATACTCTGTCATCTTTGTTGTTGCACCGGATTCCTCTGTGATCTCTCCTCTGTTAAATGTAATCTTGCTTCCGTCTGTCAGAACTGCAGTAGTTCCATCTGTCCAGTACTCTACTGCATACTCTTTTCCATTTTCCGCCTTGATTACTGCGTTGCACTGGAAAGAACCTCTGTGAAGTCCATGATTTACTGTAGCTCTTGTTACAGTATCGAATGCACCCTTGTCAGACTCTCCTTTTGAATCCTTTGCATCTGAAGAAGATGTATCTCCTGCTGCCTGCACATTTTCAGCAGCCCAGTACTCTGCCCAGCTAAGTCCTACATATGCGTAAGTATACTCACTCTCCTGGGCTACAGTATAAGTAAATTCACAATCCTTTGCATAGCCTGTTGCTTTCACTGTGATCTTAAATTCCTGTCCATTTTCTGCATTCTTAAACGGAGCCGCAGTCGTATCAATTGTTCCATCTTCCTTAATAATCTTCACTGCACGTTTTCCTGTTGCCGCATACTCTGTTCCGTCAACTGTTACAGATTCGATCTTCTTTACATAAGAAGTTACATCCTCTGCTGCATATCCTTCTGCTGCTACAAGTGCTGCACTTTCACTGTTAAATACAACCGGTACAGCTTCTGTTGTCAATTCAAAATCTGTCGTAAGATCCGCATATTTTCCGGATTTATCAGATACTTTCAGAGTATATTTGCCTATCTCTGCGCCTTTTGTCTTATAGGTAAGTACCCCGTCTTTTACCTGAACATCCTCAAGACCTTCAACTGTATATTCTGCCTGATAATCACCAGGAAGTCCTTCTACAGTTACATTTACTTTTCCACTTTCAACATCTGCATTCTCTGCTGCGACATTCCCATTGAATTTAACCGGCACATGCTGATCTGCATCAATCTCATAGATTCCATTATCTGTGTAATATGTGATTTTATTGATCGTCTGCCCCATCATCTTTTCATAATCTTTTGAGTTCAATGTATTTCCATGAGATGTGGTTACAAATCCTGTACTCCATGCCAGTTCTTTCTTTTTCCAGATATTTTCAAGATGACGAAGTCCGTAGTTGTCTCCTTCTTTTGTACTGATCACAACTCCGTATACTGTATTAACCGATTTTGGGAGTCCATTTACATCTAATTCATAATCTCCATACTTCGTGTCTGTTGTAAAATCGATTGATGCATCACTCAACTTCTGTGCAGTTGCACCTTTCACTTCACTAAAACTGAATGAACCATCTGCATTTACTGTTGCTTCTTTATAATAGGAAGGAGTCTCACTTAAAATATAGTAAGAATAGCTTGCGCTCTCGAATAACGCATCTTTTCCGTTATATTCTGTTGTTTTTTCCTTTCCTTTGATGTTCACTGTGATAGAAAGCTTGCTGTCATCTGTAATCTGTGTATAGTTTTTCAGCACAGATGCATCACTGATCTTAACCGGATATGTAATACCTGTAATGTCTGTTCCATCGCTGTTCACATGATAAGAACCAGCTGCAAGTGTTGATCTTGTTTTCGCTTTTGTAGCGGAGGATACACTGTCTGCTCCTGCCACCTTATCTGCTGCATAGAATTCAGAATATGGAATATTCATCAACACATACGTTTCTTTCGCAACTTCTGCCTTTTTCAATGCCTTCACTGCTGTATTTAACTCATCTGCCGCTGTGTCCACTGCACTCTGGGATTCCTTTGCTGTCAGAGCCGCCTTCGCTACAGTTAATTTTGTCTGCATTGCACTCCAGCTGTCTGCTGTGTAATCAGATTCTGTCAATTTCTCAGCCGCTGTGATTGCTGACTCAAGCTTTGCTGTGTCAATGGTAACTGTCTCCCCTGCTGCCGGAGCTGACTGGATTGCTTCAAGTGCAGCTTTTTTAATCGCATCAGAAGTACGTGTTGCACCGGATACTGTATCCCAGCTGTTAATTGTATCTTCTGTAGCGGCCTGTCCTTCAAGCTTTGTTTTAAATCCTTTTGTTTTGAAATATGCTTTATTAAAGTAGGATGCATTTTCTTCGTCATATCCTTCTTTTGGTGTGACTGTAATCTCAGAGAATTTTCCATCCTCTACTTTCAGGCTGACTTCTACATCATATTCATTCCACTCTTTTTCGTCTTCATCATCCTCAGCTGTCCTTGTTACATGCGCTGTCTTTGTATATGTTCCATCTTTTGCAACCTGATCTTTTGTAGCCGCAAAGATCGTCGACGGGCAAAGTCCTACTACCATAGACATTGCCACTGCCATAGACATTGCCTTTACTTTCATTTCTTTGTTTTTCATAGAAACCTCCTTTTTAACTAAAATAGTTACATACAGATCCTGCCTGTCGCAGTTCTGCTTTCCTGCTTCCGCATGGAATATATTATCAAGTTAGCTTTTGCTAACCCGTAATCAAAAAGTATATATCTATCCTGTCCTTACAGCTTCTTTCTTCACAACCTGTAAAATTCTTCCTGCAACAATTCCAATCACGAATCCTGTTACTGTCCCGGCTACAAGAAGAACCGGCAGATAATAAATCAGTTTCAGATTCTCCACCACTGACATGGCAACAAGAATCTGTCCTATGTTATGAAAGACGCCGCCAGTGATACTGACTCCTACAATGGAAATTCCATCCATCTTCTTTACAAGTACCATGGCAAGAAGGCTGACAACCGCCCCTGCCAGACTGTAAATGATCGACATTCCATTTCCAAAAATAAATCCTGTCAGAAGTACACGCAGTACAGATACCGCCAGTACCTCCGGCGTTTTCAGAAAATAAAGACCTGTTACAGTGACCAGATTGGCCACTCCAAGCTTCATCCCCGGCACTCCAAAATTAATTGGAATCAGGCTTTCTACATAACTAAAAATCATTGCCAGTGCAACAAGCATTGCCATATTTGCAAGTTTTTTATTTCTATTCATATATTCTCCTTTACAGTCGAACAATTGATTTATTTAGAAATTGTATCCGGTAGATCTTCCTTTTCACTTTGAGAATCATCAGAATTCTCAACCTCTTCTATTTCTACAACCAACTTATGTGGCAGGCAGACAATTGTCTGCGTCCGGTTATTGATCTTCCCCTGCTCTTCGCAATATCCATCTGGACAGTCAGCCTCTTCCATATACGCTTTTCCATCCTCGATCCGGACACGGTTGTAAAAGTCTCCTTCTTGTACTTCGACTACCTGGTCTTCATCCAACGAATATCTTCCGTAAACTTCTCCGTCCACCTTGATCACAACCTGTTTTTCCTGATTTTCTTTTTGCTCGCTATCCCTTGCCTGTACATACTGCATCAGGTTCATCACAAGAAACAGTACACATGCCACAAAGAGGACTCCGCTTCCTAATAACAGATCTTTTCTCTTCATCTATTACACTCCTGCCCAGATCATAATTACAAGTAACAGAATTGCCCGAAGAATCGTAAACCAGAATTCATTTCCCTTCAGGCCTTTAATTCCTGTATGGATATGCTTCTTTGGACAGGTATCAATACATTTTTGACATTGGAAACAATCTCCCTCGACTTTGATCGAGCCGTCTTCTGGAAGTCCGATCCCGGATGGGCATTTCTTCGTACATCCACTGCAACCTTTGATGCAATTTTCTCTGTCGCGGTGCAGTGCGAAGAACGGAAGCACCGGAAGCAATGAGAATACAGCTCCCATCGGACACAGATTCCGACAGAAAAATCTTTCTTCCAGGCACATTCCTACAATGATAAAAATTAGTAGTATCACTCCCGGCAAATATCCCTGCAAGTGGAAATTTCCTGCATGCAACATAGAAAAAACATCCCACGGGCTTGTCCCTCTTGCCTTTCCGTATACTCCCGCAAAACAAAGTACTGCAATCACGGTCAATACCAGATATTTCAGATAACTTAACTTCTCCGCGATCTTTTCTGAAAGCAGCACCGGCTTTTTCTTTCTCTTCTTAAAGCACCAAAGATAAAATGCATGAATTCCATCTCCAAGACTTCCGAATGCACATGCGAATCCACAGAAGAATCTTCCGAAAAGAATCGTATATGCACAAAGAACTATAAGCACCGTTACAAAAGAGGTCATCCCGATCGCCTCGCTTGCCCCTATCTGTGTGAAAATGTATTTCACGCCGGCAAACGCCGCTGTATACACAGATGGCAGAAACAGAAAATAGAGAATCTGAATCAATGTGCGAAGCCATGTATGCAATTTTTTAATTTCTTTTGCTTTTAAATTATGTATATTCAACTTCTTCAAACTACTTTACCGCCTGTTCCAATGCCTGTTCTGTTGCATCTTTAATTCCTGTTGAACTGAACGTTGCGCCGCTGATCGTATCAACTTCTACACTCTGCGTCTCTATGATCTTCGGAATGATATCTTCTGCCATTGCAAGATATGCGCTGTCTTCCTTCTCTGCAGATGTCACTTCTACCGCTTCAATCTTTCCATCTTTTACAGTAACTTCTACCGCAACCGTTCCACCAAATCCATCCGCTTCTCCGATATAGGTTCCATCCTTGTATCCTGTTTCACTCCCTGAATCACTCCTAGACTCTGAAGCACTGAAGACAGCTGATGTCTGTGCCTCTAACTGTGCATTCAGCTTTGTGATTTCCTCATCCTTCGCACGGACATTCAACACTTCGTTATATCCGAAAAGGACACCGACGATTGCCAACAGACTAAACAGTCTTACGATAAACTCTTTCATCCTACTGTGCCTCCGTCTCTTCTGGTCTCAAAGCCGTTTCCAGTGCCTTTTTGCATCCGTCAATAATCGCATTCGAAGAACAGGTTGCTCTGGACACCGTATCGATTTCTTCCGGCATTCCTTTGGTAATAATCTGAGAAACGACACCTTTTTTACTGGACGTTCCATTTGCCGCTTTTTTGATGTAACTGTCGTTCTCGCTGCCTCCATCTCCAGCAATTTCCGTAATGGATACAATTTTGTCATTTCGTATTGTCACCTTCATAGAAAGCTGATACTCTGTAAAATCTTCATCCTCATCCGGTTTACACGGTACACTCACCTCATAAGTTCCATCGATGTATTTTGTCTTCACTTCTTCCTCTTGATCTGACTTCTTTTTCTCAAGCTGTGCAACTGCAAGGTTCAGATTCTCCATCGCTTTGTCTACCGTCTCCTGTTTCACCGAAGTCTGTCCTGCTGTTTCGAGCATTTCTTTTGCGTCCTGAAGACGAACCGCCAGTACAGACCAACTGGCTTCTGTATATTCTTCTTGCACCAGTGCTTCTGCTGTCTTGATTGCCTCTTCCAGCTGCGTTGTATCTGCCTTCTCCTCGATGGTTTCCCCATTTGTTACTTTTTCTGCCTGCTTTAATGCATTTTGGATTGCCCCGAGAATTCCTTTTGAACTATAGGTTGCACCTGACACAGTATCGACTTCCGTCCTCTGCGTCTTAAGTACATTTTTCACAACTCCCATTGCGCGCTGGAAGAATGCCTCATCGTCCGAAGTCTCTGTGATCAGAATTGCTTTGATTGATTTTTCCTGAATCACAACCGCCACCGAGACATTTCCGCTGTAGCCTTCTGCTGTTCCGTAATAAATTCCTTCTTTATACGGGAAGTTTCCTGTTGCGGCGGATGTGTCCTGATTCTGGTTTCCACTATTTCCTGCATTCCCAGCTTCTCCGGAAGTCGTTGTCCCACTTGTACTTACTGCCGCCTGACTCAGCGCATTCCGAACTGCCTGAATGATTCCGACCGAACTATAAGTTGCCCCCGACACAGTATCTACATTGGTACTCTGATTCTGTATGATCGTATTGATCAGAGCAGATGCCTTAGAAATGTATTCGCTTCCGTCCTGATTCTCCATAATCTGAATTGAAGTGATCTTTCCGCCACTAATCTCAACTTTTACTTTCAGTGTTCCGCCAAATCCGGTTCCTGTTCCGTAATAGGTTCCATCCTTATATGCTGATGGGTCTTCCACTGCTTGGACAGAAGTGGAACTTCCAGCTGCCGCGCCGCTACCAGACTGTGACTGACCTGTTGTTCCGCTGTCTTTCTCTCCGGTCAGTGCATTCTTCACCGCACTGATGATTCCCCGGGAACTATAGGTTGCACCGGATACCGTATCGACATCCAGTGTCTGACCTTCTATGATCTTGTCAATCACTGCCTGTGCACGTTTAAAAAATGCCGCATCATCCGAAGAACTCAGAATATCGATTGCAACAATCTGTTTATCTTTAATTTGGACGGCAACTGTGATATCTCCCGCATAACCTGTTCCGGTTCCTTTATAAACACCATCTGTCAGATCAAAAGAACCTTTTGCCACTTGTGCCTGCTCTTCTGACTTTGTAGTCTCTTCTTTTACAAAATCCGTTTGCTCCTGCGCTGCATAAACCGGTGGCTGATATCCCCTCAGGGAGCCTGCTACACAGGATGCCACAACTGCTACCGAAAGTACCGGTGCAAATGGTTTCAGCTTCTTTCCTGTCTCTTTTAAATCCATTTTTGTCCTCTCATCTCTGATTTTGTCTTATACTTTCTATCGGATAATCTCAACCGTTCTCTCCGTTGAAAAATCATTTTCCAATCCTTCTGTTACATATAGCGTCCCGTTATCACTCATAAGGATTGCATCAAAATCATCCTTATGTTTTCTCCAGAAATCTGCCGCTTTCTCTTCTCCCATAATAAAAAGTGAAGTAGACAGTCCATCTGCCAGTGTTCCATCCTTACTTACAATTGTTACAGAGACAAGTCCACTTTCTGCCGGGTATCCAGTCTTTGGGTCAATGATATGATGATACGTCACACCATCTTGTTCAAAATATCTTTCGTATCCCCCCGAAGTAATAACTGCCTTGTCCTGAACACTCAGAATCCCCAGATAGTCTTCTGTATCATCCGGGCTCTGCACTGCAATCTTCCATTTCGTTCCATCTGTCTTTGTTCCAAGTGCCTGCACATTTCCGCCAAGATTCACTAATCCGCTTGAGATTCCATTTTCTTTGTAAATGTCCATAATTCTGGATGATGTATATCCTTTTGCAATTCCTCCGAGATCAATTTTCATTCCTTCTGCGCCAAAAGAGATCTTTTTCGTTGCTTTGTCATAAGAAATGTTTCCCGCATCAGTAAGTGGAAGAAGTTGATCCAATGCCTCCTGTGAAGGAACCCGGAAATTCTGTGTCGGGAATCCCCATGCTTCCATCACCGGATAAATCGCAATGTCAAACGTACCATCTGTCTCCTGATAAAGTTCTAACGCACGTTCCACCAGATAGCCTGCATCTTCGGAAAGCTTTGCATTTCCATCTGCATTTAGTTTTGCAATCTCGCTGTCTGCATCTCCTGTCGATAAAAGTGCGTCCAGACGCTCAATCTCTACTTCCGCTGCATCAACGGCTACTTCTGCATTTTCTCCATATGCAGTCACTGTCATATAGGTATCCATAGCAAAAACATCCCTGGATGCTTCTTGTATATCATCCGACTGGTTCTGTGAACTTTCTGACGCTGTTTCGGATTTCTCTGCTGTCTTCTGTCCGCAGCCGACCAACAAAGCCGACACACAGAGACAGACTGCAAGTAAACAATTTATATATTTTAATTTCATGTAACCACTCCTAGTTATTTTCTACTAACTTGTGTTAGTTTAACTAACTTCGTAAGTATACAAGATGTCTTTTATCCAGTCAATTAGATTTTTATTATTTGAGAAGTTTTCTCATTTACAGTTTTTCTAAGCAAAAAAGAAAAAGAGAGACGAAAATCTCATCTCTCTTCTGCTTCCACTTTATATTGCTTTTATCTTTTTCCAGACTTTTGTCTGTAATCGCTGAAATATTTTATCCTGTGACCCATACAGTACTTCATATCCGTTTGGAATTACAGAACTCGCCAACAGCATTCCCGGTTTTCTTCTTTTTGCCATTTTTCACCTTACTTTCTTGAGAAAATATGTTTCACAAAAACATAAATCATTATCACCACTGCCATCAGATATCCAAACGCACCAAGTGCCGGGATTCCCATAAACTTCGGTGTCATATCCGTTGTACAGATAATACTTGAACTAATCAGAAGTGCCATGACCCACAGACCCATAACAATATTTCTTACCAAGCGTCTCAAAAGAAATGCCAGATCCTTTGACACACGCAGATCAAGGTTCACCTTTGTCTGGCCTTTCATGAATTCATCCATTAAGTCCGTTGTCATGGATGGAATGTCAATCATCTTCCGCACAGATTTCAAAAGGCTTCTTCCTGTGCTCTTCAATTCCTTCTTAAAGTTAAAATTGTGAAGAAAATCCGCAGCTAGTCTTGCTTTGGCAATCTCCACCATATTGATATCCGGTGCGATATTGGCAAGTACACCTTCCATATGCGTAAGTCCTCTGGCAAGCATCGTCAGTCCATGTGGCATCATGATCTTATTTTCTTTCATAACTTCCATTAAGTCCGTCATGACCTCTGCCACATTAATCTTGCCCATATCGGTACTTCCGTATTTCAAAAGCAATCCTTCAATGTCTTCGTAAAGTTTTCTCTGCTCCGGTCGTTCTTTGAATTCGCCCAATCCGAGAACCGCCTTCAGGATCAGACCAACATCATTGAGTGCAACGCCTTCGATTGCAAGCGTGATCATCTCACGGTCATGCTCTGTCAGTCGTCCCATCATTCCCATGTCGATCCAGACAATCTTTCCATCACGGATCTTAACATTTCCGGAATGCGGATCAGCGTGGAAGAACCCGTCATCCATTACCTGCTTGATATAGTTATCTACAAGTTTGCTTCCGATTTCTTTCAGGTCATATCCATCTTCGAGCAGCTTATCCTTCTCATCAATCCCGCAACCATCAATATATTCCATCACCAGCACGTGAACGGTCGTATATTGCTGATACAGAACCGGTGTCTGAACGAAATTGACATCCTTGTTTCTTCTGGCAAATTCTTCGATGTTCGCTGCTTCTGTCAGGAAATTCATCTCATCTCTTGTCACTGACCAGAGTTCATCAAGCACAAGATCAAAATCAGCCATTCCTTTCAGACTGATCGGCGGCATCAGTTTGATCGCTTTACGGATAAACTCAATGTCCCGTGCCATCATTTCATAAATGCCTTTTCTCTGGATTTTAACGACGACCTCTTCTCCTGTCTTCAGAACTGCTCTATGTACTTGCGCAATTGATGCAGAACCAATTGGTGTCTCTTCAATCGAAGAAAATACTTTCTTCCAAGAACGTCCGTAAGACTCCTCGATTACTGCTACTGCCTCCTCGAAAGGCATCGGCCTTGCATCTGTACATAACTCCATCAATTCGTCACAATAGGCTTTCGGAAGAACATCGGAATGAAGTGCCATAATCTGTCCGATTTTTACAAATGTCGGACCGAGATCCTCCATGATCAAACGAAGTTTCTTCGGACTTAGTCCATGTGTGATATTGTGCTTGCGAAGCACCGAAACAATCTCTCTAAATCTTGAACCATTCGTTCCCTTTTCTTTCTCACTCATATTGTAATCTCCTGCTGTCAGAGTGACGTTTTTCCTTTTTCCACTGTCATTTACAAATCGACAAAAGGGGAAACGACACTATTTCCTTTCTTAAGAAAATAGAGAAGCTACTTTTCAGCAGCTTCTCTGATAGATTTAGATCAAAAGGATTTCCCTACTCTGCTTCTTTTTTCTCTTCCTCAACAACTTCTACGTCTTCAACATCATCTTCTGCTGTATCGTCTGCGTCCACTTCTTCTGCCTCAGAATCTACAGTTGACTCTTTCTCCTTGATCTGAGCCTTCAGTGCTTCTAACTGCTCCGGTGTCATCTTATCAAGAAGTTCACTCAATTCCTCCGGTGTAGTAACTTTTACCTTCACATTCACATTGTTCTTTACAGTCTGTTTCAGATTGTGCTTGAGTTCTTCATTCAGAACCTTTCCCTGCTCCACTGTAAGCTCACCCTTTTTTACCATATCATCAAGAACATCCTTTGACTTCTCAGCAGTTATAGCAACTGCTCCGATTCCAGCCAGTATTACCTTCTTTAAGTTGTCTGTTAATTTCTCCATAATGCCTGTCTCCTTCCGTAAGTGATCTGTTTCCAGATTCAAAACTATAATTAGATTTTACAACTTTCTCGTCATCTCGTCTAGTATTCGAATCCATTTTCTGTGCTTGTTTCACAATAATTTAATAAAGACTTTATAATTTTCAAGACTTTTTCACAAAGAAATGCTTAAAATGTTACATTTTCAACCTTTTGTAACTTTTCTTTTTTATTTGTGCTTGTTAAAATAAAGACATAGTACATCGGGAATACCTCTAAAGCTTCCCGAAAATCTGTTTTTAAAAAAGGAGATCGAAAATCATGGCAAACAGAATTATGTTAAATGAAACATCTTATCACGGCGCAGGCGCAATCAAAGAGATCGCTACAGAAGCAAAAGCAAGAGCCTTTAAGAAAGCTTTTGTATGTTCTGACCCTGATCTGATCAAATTCGGAGTCACAAAGAAAGTAACAGATATTCTTGATGAAAATGGACTTGCTTACGAAATTTATTCTGATATCAAAGCAAACCCAACAATCGAAAATGTACAGCACGGAGTAGAAGCATTCAAGAAAGCTGATGCAGATTACATCGTTGCAATCGGTGGTGGTTCTTCTATGGATACTTCTAAAGCAATCGGTATCATCATCGCAAACCCAGAGTTTGAAGATGTAAGAAGCCTCGAAGGTGTTGCACCGACAACAAAGCCTTGTGTACCTATCATCGCAGTTCCAACAACAGCCGGAACTGCTGCTGAGGTTACAATCAACTACGTTATCACAGATGTTGAAAGAAAGAGAAAATTCGTTTGTGTTGACCCACATGACATGCCGGTTATCGCAGTTGTTGACCCGGATATGATGTCCTCTATGCCAAAGGGACTTACAGCTTCCACAGGTATGGATGCCCTGACACATGCAATTGAAGGATATACAACAAAAGCTGCCTGGGAAATGACAGATATGTTCCATATCAAAGCAATCGAGATCATCGGAAAATCTTTAAGAAGCGCTGTTGAAAATGAAAAAGAAGGCCGTGAAGGAATGGCTCTTGGACAGTATATCGCAGGAATGGGATTCTCTAATGTAGGTCTTGGAATCGCTCATTCTATGGCTCATACACTCGGTGCTGTATACGATACTCCACACGGTGTTGCATGTGCTATGATGCTTCCAATCGTTATGGAATACAACGCTGACTGCACAGGTGAGAAATATCGTGAAATCGCAAGAGCAATGGGCGTTAAAGGTGTTGACGACATGTCTGTAGAAGAATACAGAAAAGCTGCTGTTGATGCCGTTCAGAAACTTTCTGTTGATGTTGGAATCCCGACAAAGCTGGAAGCTCTGAAAGAAGAAGATCTGCAGTTCCTCGCTGAGTCTGCTCATGCTGATGCTTGTGCACCTGGTAACCCGAAAGATGCAAGCGTAGAGGATCTGAAAGAGCTCTTTAGAAAGCTTATGTAAATTGATTTCTGGTACACGGGCGAAAATGCTGAAATGTGATAAGGTGTAACTCCTTCGAAGGGTGACGCATCGAATCTGGCTCAGGGTTACGTGTACTGATAATTCTAGGAAAAACTTAAGATTACTAAATACAAAGAAAGGTTTGGAAAACTCGCTGCCGCTCAGACAGCTTCCAAACCTTTCTTTAACGTAATCTTAAGTTTTTCAAGTATTATCAAGCACACTCCACATTCACCATCTTCGATGCATCACCTTTCTGCGGTGATTCACTTTATCCTCTCATTTCCGGATTTTCTGTGGGCTGAAATAGATTTACGGAACGTGCAACGATTTAGAAGGATTCGTATAAATTTTCTGTGGACAGAAATGAATCTTTCTGAATATGAACTACAGTAATCCTCTTTCTTTAAATACCTGACATAATTCTGCGGGCATGGATTCGGAGAGGAATCTAGCCAGGGTTTCAGGGGTGGCTTTGTGGTTTCCGAGAACCCACTGGACGGTCATGTAGATGGAGCCCTGGCAGTACATTTCTAACTGGAAGCGAATCTTGTCAGACATCTTTTTCCCTGTATTTCCTTCAATCCGATCGGTGTAGAATTTTGTGATCAGCTCGAAATCATGATCACGCAAACAGTTCTGGTCGTCATTTTTAAATGCCGCACGAAAGAAAAGTGTTTCTTTCTGAATGTATTGGAATTTATTTACAAGGCTTTCATAGACTGTTTGTCCCTCTCCCATATGCTCAAAGGATTCAATCAGTATCTTATCAAAATACCAGTTGATCAGATCGTATTTATCCTGAAAATTCCGGTAAAAGGTCTGACGAGTCACTCCGCATTCTTCTGTGATCTCTTTCACAGTGATCTTCTCAACCGGTGCTTTTTTCATGCATTCTTTCATCGCCTCTGCCAGCCGATATTTTACTTTTTCTCCTGACTTGCTTATTTCTGCCATAATTTTTTCCTCTCCACTCCAAGCAATTCAAGTAATTCATTATGCGGATATTCTTCGTCTTCCTGATAAATATCCACATAGTTCATCGCCGCACCTCCGTCTACGAATGCCGGAAACAGAAATCCACATTGTGGTTCGCCCGGTTCGTATTCCCCACTCAACGGGCAGATTACACACAAAATGTATTCATACATTCTTTCGGATTCTCCCTGACGTATATGATCCAATCCCTTCGCCGGAATGTCATATCTGTCATGAAAAACATAGATCGCATAATCCTCATCTGCCTGATAATGTTCTCCGACAATCTCATAAAAGGTCTCCATCAGAGCATCATTTTTCAGACCGCAGGCACGCATCCCCATTAGAAGTTTCCACATACTGTCCGGATTTCTCCGATCATCACAAAACTTATATTCCTTCAAGTTTTTATTCGTCTTTGCAAACGGTACTTTCTTCGCAAGGGCCAGATTTTTCTCCTGTTCTGCAGGATTTAAGTTTAGAAAACTGGTGTTAAATGTTCCATCTATAAATCCGTCTATATCCATATAGCTTCCGGCGATCCGAGTGATCGATGTCCGTTTTACTGTCATCCGTCTGGTCAGCGCTAGCATATCTTCTCGATTAATCATAGTTTTCCCCTCCGTACTGTTCACTTCGAATCTCTGCTTATGTAGACAATTTCTTTAAAAAGTCTTCTGTCGTATCCTCTCTGTCAATCCTCGAAGCATTAATGGTTCTACTCCACTACTTTTTTCTTCCTCTTTTTCCTCTGCCTGCATGATCACATCACGTACCTTCTGCATTCTCTCGTCAAGAGCTGAACTGATCTGTGCACAATCCATCATCTCTTCTGCAAGATACTTACTCTGTTCTTCCGGAATACTCTTCTTATAACGAAGCTTATGCTCCAGACTCGCCCAGAAATCCATCGCAATCGTGCGAAGCTGAACTTCAACTGTGATCATCTTTTTCCCTTCTTTCAGGAAAATCGGAGTTTTTACAATCAGGTGAAGACTTCTGTAACCACTCGGCTTTGGATTCGCAATATAGTCTTTTTTCTGAATCAGAATTACATCATCCTGGTCAAGAAAGCATTTTGCAAGCTTGTAAATATCATCCTGAAATGCACAGATCACGCGCACACCGGCAATATCCTGAATATTTTCTTCGATTGCATCAATCGTCAATGGAATATTTTTACGACGAATCTTCTTCAACAGACTCTCCATTGATTTCACACGAGTCTTAATGCTCTCGATCGGGTTGCGGTCATACTCCAGGGAATACTGTTCGCTCAGCACCTTGAATTTCGTCTCAACTTCCATGATCGCACACTGATAATAAGCCATCATTGTGTTGACCGGCTTTAAATTCTCCTGTACAAAGTCAATAAATTCATCTGAAAGAAGACTGTTTCTTACAAAGTCCTCTCTTCTTTTCTCGATTCGTTCTTCTAATTCTCGTCTACCCATTTGTTTCTTTCATCTCTCTTTTCTTGCTTTTATAAGATTGATCTAATCAGATACTTCCATTCTGCCAGATATTCTCTAAGCATATTATTCGGCAGATACAATGGATTCGAGCCTGCAGCAATCGCTTCCGCTGATTTCAGCCCCTGTCCTTTTGTGATCTGCATCGCCCGAAACATATGGAAATCATTTGTGATAATTCCAACACTTGCTCCGTCTCTGATATATTTCTTACTGTTTTTTATATTCTGCTCTGTTGTCTTTGATTCGTCTTCCAGAATCAGACGGTCTTTCTCAATTCCGGCTGCTTCCATATAATCAGCCATCGCCTGCGCTTCCGTACACGGCTCGTTATACCCCTGTCCACCTGACACAATACAGATTGTCTCCGGATTCTTCTCCAGATAATCGATTGCTGTGTTCAGTCGATGCTTCAGCACCTTACTCGGTCCATCTGCTCTCACCTGTGCACCAAGCACTATGATGTAGTCCAGATTTCCATCTGCCTTCGCATGCATCTGACTAATAATGCATCCTTCGATAATTACAAAGGAAACTACAAACACGAGCAGTATTCCTCTTAATATCCACAACATCCACATCGGAATTCTTGCCCATCCATCCAGAAATGTAATCGCTGCGCATCCTCCAAGCAATGCAGCCAGTACAAACCAGATCAGGAAGAATCCTGTCCCTGATCCATTTCCACTCATCCAGAACCCATAACAGGCAAATAGCACTGCAAATAAAATACATATTATAGTTACTGTCATTTTCCGCTTTGTTCTCACTTTCCACTCTCTCCAAGAATCAGTCGAAGCAGTGTCTTATCAAGCATGATTGTCCGGTTCCATGGGTTCAAAATGATACCTTCAATCTCATTCACCTGTACAGCGGACTGAAATAATGGTTCGATTGCTGTCAAAAAGGTAGACATCACACGATCAGAACCTTTCAGTTCTTCTTCAAAACTTGTAAATGCACTCCACCACTTCTTTCCATCAGCTGTCTTTACTGCCTGTATCTTCAGTTCTTCTGCAACAGAAGGCTCTACCGCAAGAATCAATTGTCCTTCTTCTTTCATTCGTCTGCGGATCACTGTCAACGTATGTGCTAAAAGTTCCTGAGACGCTTCCTGCTGGAGCGCAGAAATTGCTTCCTCAATCTTCTCGTTTCCTTTCAGTCCTTCGTCTTTTGTATCGTTATTCTGTATCTTCATCCTCGCTGCTCCTTATAAATTCTTTATAGTTTAATAAGCATTAATATTCTAACACCAATATGCTCTAATCCCCCTTGTGACGGAGGCAGTAACACATCTCATGCTTTCATGTCTGATATCTTTTAAGTATATCATAAAAAAAGAGAATAGTGTGATATTTTAAATTTGTTTCACACTATTCTCTCTTTTTTTACTTTTATTAATATGACTTTGGATTCTTCACATTTATCTAAGACACAAGCTCCTGCATCAGCTCATGCACACTCATCATCTGATTGATCCGTCCGACATTGCTTCCGCAGAATACAAGTCCATTTTCCACATCACCTTTTACGGCATCAATCAGTGCCTTCGTGATACAATACGGAACTTTTACCGGATTACATTTCGCTAAGCAATTATAACATTTCTTAATAGGCTCTTTTTCTTTCTCAACACGCTCGATCAATGCGTTGCGGATGGCTCTTCCCGGCATTCCTACCGGACTTTGAATAATCTGAACATCCTCTTCTTTTGCATTGATATAGGCCTGCTTATACGCCTCTGACGCATCACATTCTTCTGTCGCCACGAACCTGCTCGCAATCTGGACTCCATCTGCTCCAAGTTCCAATGCGTGATCAATATCTGCCCTGTCGAAGATTCCCCCAGCTACAATTACTGGAATCTTCTTCTCGTATCGCTTTTCATACTCTTCCTTACAGGCAATGATCTGACGGATCTCCTCATCATAATCCATCGTATCAATCTCATCTAACTGCTCTCTTGAGAATCCAAGATGACCTCCGGCTTTCGGTCCCTCAACAACAAGGAAATCTGCTGTTCTATCATACTTATGCGCCCACATTTTCAAGATCAGCTGCGCTGCTCTTTTGGAAGAAACGATTGGCGCGATCTTCGTTCTGCAAGTCTCACTGACTAACTCCGGCAGATTCATCGGAAGTCCGGCACCACTGATGATCACATCTGCCCCCGCTGCCACAGCCTCTTTCACATGCTCTGCATAATGTTTCAGCGCAACCATGATATTTACACCGACAAGACCATTTCCCTGCGCGATTTCTTTCGCTCTCTTGATATGCTTGTGGATTGCTCTGTTGTTACATGCAGCCTGATCCTTCTCAAATCCTTCCTCATCATAACCGATCTGTGCTGTCGAAATAATTCCTACTCCGCCTTCTTTCGCTACTGCTCCTGCGAGAGAGCTTCTGCTGACTCCAACGCCCATACCACCCTGGATGATCGGGAGCTTCGCAGTCAGATCACCTATTTTCAATTGATTGTTTATACTCATTTTCAATTCTCCCGTATTTTATTTTGAATTTCAAACTATTTTAAGTATAAACTATTCTGGTGAAATGTCAAGGAATATTGATTCTACGGATTAATCCGCGGATTAAAACCCCCCGTTTTGATAGGCTCTTGCGATAACATATGATGGTTCATAAAATGCACTGCAATTATAATTATCTATCGTATCGCAGATTTCATTATTATATACGCGGATAATTCCATCTACATAATCTTCTTCCGGAACTAATGTATCAGAAATAAGACGCTGATATACTTTTCCCATTTCTAATGCTGTAGGTATTTTTTCTACCAATTCTTTATCAACTACTGTAATATCGAAATCACCTTCTACCAAACTATATTCCTCGATCCAATCATCCTCAACCTGCAAAGGATTCTCACAATGAAGCACATTTGCTACACTGATCAAATGCACTAGTGACTCCCTTCCAATTGCATTTACCACATATTTATTTCTCTGATGAATTCTTCGGGCAACACGTTCAATCATATAACAGATGAAATATAAATCATTTGTCTGTATTTCTTCATCTGGGAAGTACTTATTTGTCATAATGTTATGCTCCCTTCATAATGCAATGTTTGTAATGCTTCTTCCGTACAAAAAACTATCTGATGGGTAGGATATTTGAATTTAACCAAAGCCCAAAACGCTTCTTTCGAAATTTTATCTGCTGTATAATCCTCCACATAATCCCAAATCTGATCATCTGCCATAGGACCTTCTACAATATCATATGTGTGCATCTTTCCTCTTCGACAATTTACAACAAAATCAAGCCATTCTTCTGTCATTTCAGAAAAACAGAGAATCTTAAGTTCTGGATTTTTAAGATAACTATAATTATTTACGACAGATGCGCCTTTTTTTGTTAATGCCCAGCGTTTCGCTTGTTTTTCTATATTTGTACAATAAAAACCATATCCAAAATCCTTATAGTAACCATTAATAAGTATTTTGGGATTAGATACTTCTACATTACTCCCATGATAAATAATCGTGTTTTTCATTATGCTACCACCTCATTTTCTGCGGAATTATCGGCTCCGTTTTCGATTTCAAAATTCAATATATAAATTATAACAGAAATCTTACGCTAAAGGGATTTTTTCCAAAAAAACGCAAAAAGAGCAGGACGTATCCTCTTTGATGCACCTTGCTCTTTTTGTTTTTATTCCCCTGTTTTTGACTGGCTTTGTATTTTTGCAATTTTCGGATAACATTTCCTGCTCTATTCGTTGACTTGCTTCTTAATTTTGCAATTCTCGGGTAACATTTCTCGCTCCATTCTTGACTTGCTTTGCAGTTCTTCGCTTCTCGGGTAACGGTGTACCTCTCTCCATTGACTTGCTTTGCAGTTTTACGCTTCCCAGGTAATGATACGACATCCATTCGTTGACTTATTTTTCAGTTCTCTAATTCTCAGGTAATACTGCTCCCTATTTCCGTTGACTCAAATAGCATTTTAGTCAATCAAGTCATCAAACATCTCCAAGTGCTATCCCAAATAATATTTTTCTAATATAAAGTCATTCAAGAATGCCTCGGCATTCTTGCTGCGAGGTGCGCGTAATTGCATGACATACTTCTACTGCACACCTCTGCAATCCTGCCTGAGGCTATATCAGCTCAATAACCATAGTAAGAATTTTCAGAATCTCCGTCAGCATAGCATCTTTCCATTCATATAAAATAATCGTAACTGTTCAGCGTCAGAGTCAACCTCCAAAATGCTACGCATTTCGTCGGTGTGGCGTATCCGCCAAATAACATCAACATAAATATTTTTCCGTCAATTTTTCCATTAATCTTGAATTTAACAGGCTTTGTTCCGTTTCGAATGTCATTATTAACTGCTCGCCGGGGTAAATATTATTTAATTGATATAATTCTATTTTCCGTACTGCTGCTCTTGCATAATCTTGTTTATCCATCATTCCTTCATGTTCCCAATAAATTTCCTGATAAGTTTTCTTCGACAATAGTGTGAAATCTGGATATACGATACCATATCCTTTGAGATAGAGTGGCTTCTCATATTTATAAGGTATATTGTTTCGATAAAAATAATCAGCAAGTATTTTCTCAGACTTAGATCTGACTCTTTCTCCTTTTTCAGTCAAAATCAGTGGCGTACCTTCTTTGAATTCTTTTCCCTGATATTCTTCTTCATACCACATTTTAAGCAATTGATCCCATGTTGACTCTACTGGAGTTACTAATGCTTGCCTTTCTTTGTTCATTGATGTGTAGATTTTCTCTATTTCATCATCCGAATAATTTTTTGTTATTTTCTTTATTTGCTTAAGTCTTGCTTCTGCTTTTTTCACCACTGATTCATTATAATTCTTTTGTGCCAGAAGCCTTGCCAGTTCCATCTCCGCTTTTGGAATGTAAGTTTCATTATCTGCGCTCATATACTGATAATAACGTGGCTTGCTTTTATCGCATGAAATTCGAAGACGTCCTTCCGGCGCTGATTCCAGACCTGATCTTGCTTTATTTATAATAGTTTCTAAACGCTTTTGCTCCTGGACAAGCAAATGTCTTAATTCTTGCATACGTGTCTCCTTATTAGAAATTGATAGATTTGTTTTTAGAAAAATGTCATCAAATTTTCTTTGATTATTGAATTGTTTTTATTTTTAGATTTTGGGATTTTTAAATTGTTTCAATTGATTTTTATCTTTTCGATTTGTTACTGAATTAGTTCTGATTGCTTTGATTGCTTTGATTACTTTGATCTGTTTTTGATTTGCTTCAGTTGTTTTTGACTGTCTCAATCTGTTTTTTCGGTTATCTCAATCACTTATAAAAGTTGCTCTACAATTAATTTTACGTGATTCTTTTGACTTGTTTTTATTTCTACGATTCTTAGGTAACGACACACTCTCCTTTCATTGACTCGCTTAGTGGTTTTGCAGTTCTCGGGTAACGTTACGCCCTCTCTCCATTGACTTATTTTTTCATTTCTTTAATTCTCAGGTAATGCTTTCCCCTGTTTCCATTGACCTAAATAGAATTATTGCCAATCAAGTCACCACACAACTTCCAAGTACTCCCCCAAATATCACTTTTCTAATATAAAGTCAAATTACTGACTAGATGCAAGTGTTTTTAATAGTGAGACTACTCCCCTGAATAACTCTTTTCCACTATATAGTCAAGTTCCTAACCAGGTTCAGGGCTTCTAGCAACGATGTTAGTATCTAAAATAACATTTTTCCTGTACAAAGTCAACAGATTTGTAACACTCTTCCATAGTATTTGTAACAAGAAAATCCAAAATATTGGCACGTAATTTAAACAAGAAAATCTCCTCTCAAACCTTATGGGATCTAATTGAACCCAGTAGATATGAAGGGAGATTCCATTTTGCTATTTTGAGGAAAACGTTTCTACATCTACTATATTCATTGACTTATTTCGCATTTCTTCAACTCTCGGATAACTGCACGCCTTCTCTTCATTGACCCAAATAAAATTGTTGCTGTGCCTCTGTTTTCTAACAAATGGTAAATGAATATCTGATGTCTTCTTCCGCACTGATATGGTATTTATCTTCCACATCACTTCCCCAGCTGTCGATACCTCCGACTCCTCTTACTGCTCCGTATACACATAAAACAGTTCTTCTTGCTGGCGGTAATTCCTCATGATGCAGAGCATTTTCAATTTCAGATGCTGTATATGGAAGGCATGAAAAAGCAAATTCCTTGTCTTCCTTCTCAATACGGAGTGTCTGTGATGACTGATCTGTTCTACTATTATCAAGACTTGTATGTCTGCTAATTTCAAGCCACTCTGTATCCATTCTCATTCCACATTCCTGTGGGACAAGATAAGGTGTCAGGCTCAAATCCGCCACTTCATAAACACCTTTTTGTGCACCTGCTTTTCTATCCGGATATGTCTCCCCTGATAATCCTTTATAGATATATTTATCTGCAAGTGTTGGCATGATAAAACGCATTCCAAATACCGGAAGCTCAGGCAGTCCTTTTACTCCATTATAATGTACATCCACCTGGATTTTTCCGGACGCATCAACCGTATATGTCACAAGTACCGTTGTTGACGGATTGGATATTGTCTCATAAGTATATTTTACAATGATCTCATCAGCAAAAACATCCCCACCGAAGCTGTTATTGTCCGGTGCATATGGTTTCTGCACTTCTCCATCCATGATAACCTGTGTTTCCTTGCAGTCAATAAACATATCTGCTGAAAGCCAGCTTCCGCTTTTGATATGGAACTTGCTTCCTCTGTCGTTGTCTGTCAGTGCTCTCCAGAAAGTAGGT